>Ga0172381_10008251_pt1 | contig 10208 bp, 21 predicted proteins | sample Leawel6488metaG_FD_119754 | JGI IMG/M metagenome (GOLD analysis project Ga0172381, IMG submission 119754) | Leachate microbial communities from a municipal landfill in Southern Ontario, Canada - Leachate well 64-88 metaG | ecosystem: Engineered > Solid waste > Landfill > Unclassified | place... | reverse complement strand
TACAGTAGATTGTGATATAATTTTTACATCTGAATTAAAAAGGAGATTAGTAAAGGCACTTTCTGGATATGCTTTTATAATAAATACAAATGTTTTAAGAATTAATGTTAAAGATTTAAAAGAAGATTTTAATCAGAATATAGCAAAATCAAAACAATGGCATAATAATAACAAAAGTAATGTCTATTCTAGGGCAAATGGTGGGATACAATGTTTTCCAAGAAAATGGATGGATTATATTGGTGGATATGATGAAGAACTTGGTGTATACTTTGGTGCAATGGATAATAGGTTATATGAACAAGCAGTTATGAGTGGATTAACTATAACAAATATAAATTTTCCTATGTTTCATCAGGAACATAAAAATCAAAAGGAAGATAACTTACCAGAAGATGAAAGAGAATTAGCAGAAATAATAAGGGTATTTAAAGCTAACTCTTTAGGAGAATTAATGAATAAAGGAATTGTGGTAAAAAAGGATAAGTGGGGAGAAGACGAACCAAATCAAGAAAAATTCTTAAAAATGGGCAAAGAATATATTGAAATGATGAATAAAACGGACCCACAAAAGATAAATTTTATAAAAGAACTATATGTTAAGATAAAAAATTCAAAAAATAAATCTGGAGAAGTTATTATTGATAATGAAAAATTCAATGTCACTTTTTAATGTTTACAAACATTTAAATACTTGAGTTGCTTTAATATATAAGATGAGTGAAAATTTACTTAACAAAATTCTTGATGGTAGAGAAATAGTTGCAGAATATGAATATAAAGAAGAAACTAATGAAGTACTTGTTACTATTACAAAGTGGTTATCTAAGGAAGAGGATGCTCAATTAAAAAAGGATATTTTAAAACAATTAGCAACAACTAAATTTATAATAAGATTTATGTAAGATGACAAATGTACTAGAGAAGTTGGTTGTAGTTAAAATTGCTATAGATAACAACAAACCAAAAGAAGAAGTAGATAAAAAGTACAATGAGTATCTTACATTTTACGAAGAACTTGGTGGAGAACAGACAATTAGTGATAAAATAAGAAATAGAGAACTTTTGTTTAAATATATAAACTATATAGGAAAATTAGGAAGAAATAATAAAAAATGACTAACCCACAAGAACTCAAAGCAGGAGAAGGAAAATGAATTATTATTTAGCACATCCATTGGATGAGAGAAAGAACATTAGGGAATGGGAATTAGAATTTGAAAATAGAACTAAAATAGAATTAATTAATCCATTTTATGATACAGAAAGAAAAGACGTAGAAAGAATTGATGCTGGAAGGGTTGAAAGATATGAAAAGCTCAATCCAACAGAAATAGTTGAGAGAGATTTGAGAGAAATAGACGAATCTGATGGAACTATTGCTTTTATAACTGGTGCATTAAGTTATGGAACAATCATGGAAATATTTTATACAAAGAAAATTAATAAACCATGTTATATTATTATTACAAATGGACACGAAAACCATCCTTGGTTAAAATATTGCTCAAAGAAGATATTTACAAATAAAGAAGATTTTGAAAAATGGATTACAAATGAAGAAAAATAAAACCATTGAGGTAATGTGGATGGATGCTAATTCGTGTATACTAACAAAAGATGCTTTAGAAAATTTAAAAGAAAACGATAGTGGCAATGAATTGCTTTTCATTAATACAACTTATGGTAAGATTGGGAAGATTATGAAAGATATAGTTATCTTGATACATGAAGAAACAAATAATTGTGATGATGTGGATGTAACAGTAATACCAAGGAAATGGATTATAAGTCCAGAGGAACTAAAATGACTGACAAATTTATAACGAAAGATAGTGGAAAAAGAGCAAAGTTTAATTCTGGTATGCAAAGGGATATACAGGATGATAAGCCAAGATTCGATTTAATAATTCCAAAAGAACAAAAATATGAAAATACACTACTTTATAGGTGGGCTATGCTTATGAATAGAGGTGCAAAAAAATATAATGAAAGAAATTGGGAAAAGGCAAATGGAGAAGAAGAAATGAATAGATTTAAAGCAAGTGCAATTAGGCATTTTTTTCAATGGATGTCTGGCGAAGAAGATGAAGACCATGCAGTTGCTGTGTTATTTAATATAAATGGTTACGAATATGTAAAGGAGAAACAAAATGTGGGAAAATAAACTAGACGAAAAAACAATGAATGAAGATACATACTGTGAAGAGTGTGGTTATTTACACTTAAAACACTTTGAGACTTGTCCTCATTGCAATTCTAAGGCATATCATATGACTATAATTCCAAAGGAGGTACAAAATGAATAAAGAAAAAACACCAAAGATTTTATTGATGGATATTGAAACTGCTCCGAATTTAGGATATATTTGGGGAAAGTATGAACAAAATGTAATAGATTATAAGAATGAATGGTATTTACTTTCTTTCTGTGCAAAGTGGTTAGGAGAAAAAAAGTTATTTGCATATAAACTTAATGACTTTAAGAAATTCAAGAAAGATAAACAAAACGATTTTGAATTAATAAAGAAATTATGGGAATTATTAAATGAGGCAGATATTATAATTGGTCACAACTCTGACGAGTTTGATATTAAAAAAGCAAATGCAAGGTTCTTATTTCATGGATTAAATCCACCAGAACCCTATAAAACTATTGATACAAAAAAAATTGCAAAGAAATATTTTAACTTTAACTCTAATAAATTAGATGATTTAGGAAGATACTTGGGTTTGGGTAGAAAGATGGAACATGAAGGTTTTAATTTATGGTTAAAATGCATGATGGGAGATGAAAATGCTTGGAATAGAATGATTAGATATAATAAACAAGATGTAATACTTCTTGAAAAATTATACAAAAGATTCTTACCATATATTACAAATCATCCAAATTATGGATTATATCAACAAAAAGAATTTGCTTGTCCAAATTGTGGTTCATATCATTTACAGAAAAGAGGATATGCTATGACAAAAACAAACATCTATCAAAGATGGCAATGTATAGAGTGCGGAAGTTGGTCTCAATCAGTAAGAAGTGAAAAGAAGATTAAACCAAGTATAAAAAACTAATGAAAAAAAATAATGTGCCTCGGAATAAACCTTTGAAATCCCAAGTAGAGTTGACTAATCCTTGTGAAGAGGATAGTCATAATAAGGATAACTCCGTGGTTCCTAATAAATCAACTAAAAGTATATTGATTGTGGTAATTTCTAATCAAAAGTCTTGGCCTGTTTATTTTGTTAATGATTTGTTTAATGTTTACTTAGAAACAAAGAAATATTATAAATGTGATTTGATGATTGCTAATTCTTGTAATATAGAGAATATGAGAAATGTGGCTTGTCTTTCTGCATTGGGAAAAAATCCTGATAAGATTAAATATGATTACTTTGTTCAATTAGATACAGACCATTTATATCCACAAGATTTCATAATTAAATTTATAAAACATAATAAAGATTTTGTTTGTGGAATAACTAATAGAAGACAGTTTCCATATACAACAACACAATATAAAAAGTGGAAAAGAAAACATTTAACTGCTATAGAAAATTGTGTTGAAAATATAAAAAATGGATTGGTAGAAATTAGTTCTGGAGGAGTGGTTGGAGCATTAATAAAAACAAGTGTTTTAGAAAAGATAAAGTTTCCGTATTTTAATGATATATATGAACCTAATGATGCCATAAAAGAAGGAATAAGACGTAGAGGTTCTGATGTTAATTTTACTCATAAATTACAACAAGCTAAAATTAAAATGTATTGTGATACAGATGTTTCTTTTCCTCACGAAGTTATAGTTCACGTAGATAGAGGACAATTTAAGCCTTTTATGGGATAGTTACCTATTTGGTAACTAGTAAAATATATATGTATATACATGTATATACGGGAATTACATATGGAAAAAGCAAAATTAAAAAATATTTATTGTGATGACGAATTGGATAATTTAATTAAAGAAAACTTTACAAAAGGAAAGTGGGGTTATCAGAAGTTTTCTAAGGTAACATCAAAGTTATTAAAAGATTATCTTAAAAATAAACCAACATTAGAAAAAATTGAACAAATGGAACAAAATTTAATAAATAATATAGAAAAATCAAAAAGAGATTTACAAGATATTCAAATGCAAAAAGAATTATTACTTGAAGAAAGGGATATTAAATTCATACTATCTGATAAAGAGGCTTCATTCTTAAATGAAACTTATAGGATAATTAATATGGATGAAGAAAAATTAGAACCAAGATTAAGAATATTTAATAATATTTTCAAAAAGAATGTCAATAAAGATGAATTTTTAGAATTAATAGAAAAAGCAAAAGAGGAATTTCCAAATTCACCAGAATTTGTGATTGAAATATAATGGAAAATAGAACATCTAAAATGTCAGAAAACATATCATTTGTTTTTGGTAAGGGTTTACTTCATAGAGAAAACCAAACAATATATTTAGATATGAATGAACTAAAAGAAGAGAGTATAGAAATATATGAAGCATTTTTGGGAGACCCATTAACTTTCATTAGTCTTTGTAGAGATTATGTTAAAACAATGTTTAATGTTTCTGAAAAGAATTTTAAAATAAGAAGTTTTGAAGAAAAAGCAGATATTTCAAATATAAGAGAGGCTGATTTAGGAAAAGTATTTAAATTTAAGGGAATAATCTCAAAAATTACAAGAATTATGTTGGAAGTTATTAGTAAAGATTTCGAATGTCAAACATGTGGTACAATAATTAGAACACAAGGTAAACCACCAACAAGGTGTTCTTGTGGTTATTATGGTAAAAGATTTTTGGAAACAAGGACAATTTTTAGAGATTTACAAGAAATGGAAATAGAAGAAATGCAAGATGACATAGAAGGTAGACAACCACAAAAAATTAGAGTAAGATTAACAAGTGGATTAACAGATAAAAATTATAATTCAATTTTACAACCAGGAAATAAGGTTGCTGTAACTGGTGTTGTCGAGAAGATTAAATTAGTTACTAAATTAGAAGATGAAGAATTGTTTGGATATAGAATATTTGCTATAGATGTAGAAAATGCAGAAGAGAGTTTTAATGATAATATTTCTGATGAGGACATGGAACAAATAAATGCAATAGCTAGTAGAAATCCAATAGATTTACTTTCTAAATCTCTAGCACCAAATATATTTGGTAATGATGATTTAAAGAAAATACTTTTACTTCAAATGGTTGGTGGAGTTAAAAAAACATTAATTGACGGAAAAACAACTAGAGATAGAATTCATTTATTAGTTGTTGGAGACCCAGCTACAAGTAAAACAGAATTAGCAAAGAATATTTATCTTAGATGTCCTAAATGTTACTACTCTTCAGGAGATAATGCGACAAGTGCAGGTTTAACTGCTACTGTTGAAAAAGATGAATTGACTGGTAGTTGGGGCGTAAAGATAGGACCTATTTGTAAGGCCAATGGCTCACTTTCAATAATAGATGAGATAGATAAGTGTAAAAGGGATTATCTTTTATCCTTGCATACTCCTATGGAGTCTGGGATAGTTGCACTAAGCAAAGCAGGTATAGATACCAAGATACCAGCAGAGTCTAGTATTCTAGCTCTGGCTAACCCTAAACAGGGCATATTTGAGTCAGGGAAGCCCATAGTTGAACAAATAAACCTTCCAGCACCATTATTGAGTCGTTTTGATATTATCTATGTTATGAGGGATAAAATTGACAAATATACTGATGACAAAATTGTGGATATAATATACTCTCAATTTCTTGAAAAACCAGAAAATATTGTTTCAGTTGAAATTTTTAGAAAGTATATTTCATATGCTAAAAAGTTGAAACCAAAACTAGAAATAGACAATATAGATTTACTAAAGGAATTTTATCACGAAACTAGAAAAAAATCTTTATCTAAAGAGTCTAATATGACTGGTATGCCTATTGGTGCAAGACATTTACAAGGAGTTATAAGATTGGCAGAAGCAGCAGCAAAGATTAGATTAAGTGATACAGTTGATATAGAAGACATAGATTTAGCAAAAAAACTATTTTATGAGTCTTTAGTTAAAATAGGCTTAGATACAAGTTCTGGACTAATCGATATGGCTAGAATGGGAGAAGGAAAGACTGTTAGTAAGAGAAAATTATATGACATAGCTATAGAGTTAATAAATAAGATTAGTATAAGTTCTGGAAATGAAATAAAAGATGTGGAGCTTAGACAGTTACTACTGGATAATGGTTTATCTGAAAGAGAATGTGGTGATACTATTTATTCCTTAAATAGAGAGGGAAAAATAATTAAAAATAATAATGTTTGGAAGATACTATAAATGTTTATAGAAAGGTTTAAATAGTCTATTGTATATATATTACTATGAAATACGAAAATAGAAATAAGGTAAAAGATGATGTATATGAAACCCTTGGTTACGATTTTAATGAAAATACAGCCAATATGGTTGCAAAGAAACTAGGAAAGAATTGGTATACAATCACAAGAATACTTACTGAACTTTGGGTTGAAGAAAAGGTTGAAAAGCTAGAATTGGGAAGGTCAGTTTATTGGAAGAAAAGAATAGAGGTAAGACAATGAGTGAAAATATGTGTAATAGATGTGGAAAGGATTTACCTATAAAACCCACACCAACAATATTTGAGTTTGGATTTAGAAAACAAGAAGTTATACTTTGTCAAACTTGTGCTGCTGAAGTTCAAGGCACAGAAAAGAACCTAAAAGAAAAATATAAAAAGAAATTAGTTAAATTAATGAATGAATATTATAGGAAGTTATTAAAATGAATAAAATAATTGAAGGAAAAATAGAAGAGAAATATCCTTACTCTGGTGGTAGTGATAAAGGACCAGCAGGAGATATAATGGTAAATGGAGTTAAACTTACTTGTTGGAGTAAAAGTTTGTTTGAAGAATTTACAGAAGGAGAGACTTTTAAGATAGAATATTCTGAAAAAGAAAGTGTTTATAATGGAAAGGAATATATTAATAGAAGTGTAATTGGATTAATTAATAAAAGTAAAGTAGAAAGTGTAATCTCAGAATTAAGTCCAGAAACACAAGCAAAGATTAAAAGCATTGGAGAACAAATGGATAATATTAAAAAAGAAGATAAAACACTAACTCCTTTACAAGTTGCGGAAAGGTTGGTCATGCCAACACTTATTAAAGGTGAGTCTATGATTGAGTTGGGCAATAGAAAATTCTTGATTACATTGATGGAAATAAAATGAAGAAAATAACACAAGTAGTTCCTTACACAAGTATGGCTTTAGATGAAAACATAACAAATGTAAGAAATGAAGCAATAGAAACTATCAAAGATATTTTAAAAAGAAATCCAGATATAGATATATCATTAATTAATTCTGTTGGTGTTGTTGAATCTGGCTCATTACAATTTAAAATTGCTAGTTCAATTAAAAATAGGCAAGTAATACTTTTACTTGGTTATTTGAAATGGTTCTGGGAAATAAGTGATGGAGAATTAAAATGAAAGAAAAAATAAAAAACAATTGGTTAATGAATTTATTTGGTATTCTTACTACTAGTGGTTTACTTGTATTTATCCTTTTTGGCTCTCTATGGTTAGGATTTAAAGCAATAAAGGCATTTTTTGGATTATTTTAAAATGAGTGAACAAATAATGGAAGAACCACAAGAAGTAATAGAAGTTACTGGAGAACCTGTATCTAAAAATTATAATTATATTCATACTAAAAAAGAATATCTTAATGATGAATTTAGAAAAAGAATAATTGAATTAAGAAGTGAAAATCCACCAAAATCATGGAATGATGTAAAAGACATTGTAAACAAGGAATTTAATTTATCAATTTCTCAACCAACAGTTAAAAATATATATGAACAAGAAATTTCAAGAACAATTACAGTTGATAGGAAAGCTGGGAAGAAATTTACTGGATATGAGAATCAATTAGAAAATCTATATGGAAGAACAATTCATCTATTAACAAGATTATTAGATAATATAGATATGGTTGAAAAAGAGTTTGATGCTTCAGATATGACAGACATACAGAAATATCTTAATTTCTTAAAGTTAGCACCAACAATAAAACAGACAACAGACTCTATATTTCAAGCAATAAAAGTTCAACAAGAACAACAAGATAAGATAAGACTAGAACAAAAGAATTATTATTTATCTGATTTAGAGATAAGAGATAGAGTTCAACAATATTTAACAACACTAATAAATAAAGGGAAAATCAAGGTTTTAAGTGATGACCCTATGTTACCAAAGAGATGAAAGGGGGTAAAAAATGAAATTTAAAATAAACGATAAAGTAGTTACAAAAGATGGAAAGATTTTGACTATAATTGGTTGGGAAGAATTTAATTCAAATAGATTTATAGAAGGTGGAATTGGAAAGACAACACATTTTACTCAATTTTATTGCAATAATGGAACTTGGTATCACGAAGATGATTTAGAATTTGTTGTTGCTGAAAAGAAAATTACTAAAACACCTGTGTTTGAAGTTACAGACGAATATGATTTGAGAGTTTTTGCAAAACAATATGAACAATTATTTTCACAGATTTTTAGTAATCTTGGAATGGATAAGAAAAACTGAAAGGAGGAAAAATGGAAGATAAAAAATTAATAAAAGAAGAGATAGCACTAACAGAAGAAGGTTTAAAGAACAAACAAGTAGAAAAAAGGAAAAAAGAATTAGAGATATACAAAATTTCAAGAAAGGTAACTGAATTTGAATTATATCTAGAAAAAGATATTCTAAATGGACAGATTAAAGAAACTATAACCTTAATAAAAAAAGATATAGAAAGTGGAAAGAATAAGAAAGGAGAAGAATTGACTCCAACAGAAATAGAGGCTTTAAAAATAAACCTATTTTTATTGGAACAAGATTTTAAAGAAGATATTCCAAATAGAAATTTAAGAACACAGTTGTCTGAATTAAAGGGACAATTAGAGTTTGAAAAGCATAATCTTAGTGTTATTGAAAAACAAATAAGGGAAAAGAAAGTTATATCTATACATAGATAATATGATAATTGACAAGAAGATAATAGAAACCCTCATGCTAATTAAAAATAATAACCACAATTATGGTTATGGTAGATTACTTAATAAAACATATTCTGGGGTTAATAGTGTAAAGGTGATTAAAAACCTTTATGACAAAAATCTTATTAGCATAAAAAGAGAAGGAACAAAGAAGATAGTTTTTTTAACTGAAAAAGGAGAGAAATTATTTTTATTACTTCTTGAAATAAAGGAATTGATAAAATGAAATTAACTGAATTATATACCACTCTTGACGGAGAATATCTTAAATTATTTGCTAAGGTATATAGTTCTAATTCTAGTAGTGAATATTGTGTTCATCTAGAAATAGATGATGAGATAAATAAAATAGTAAGTTTTTCTTGCACTTGTAAATATTGTACAATACAAGTTGGAGAAAAGAATTGTGTAGATAAAAGGTGCAAACATATTAACTTTGTAAAAGATTGCTTAAACAAAGTTGGTTGGGAAATACAAGATGAAAAATAAAAGAAGACAAATAATGGGAACAATAAAGTACCATTCTTTATCTGGAAATAAAATTAATTTTATAAAATGTTGGAAAGGAACAAGTTATCCTCATTGGAGAGTACTTTCTGATATTGCTTGGAAATTAATTAATCAAGGTTATGATATTATGACTGAAGTTGAATTTAAAACAACCGGTCGTGCTGATTTAGTTGCTATTAATGGATGTGGTGATGGATATATTATAGAAATTTTACATACAGAAAGTGACAGTAAATTTAATGAAAAATTGTCCAAATATCCCCCTATATTTGATATAGTTAAGGTAAAAACAAAGGATTTTGATATAAATTTATGGGAATTATAGCAATATTTATATACCCTAAATGGTTATTATACTAATAGAAAATGATATGCTATTTATACAATACTACTAGCAATAGTATCATTTCACACACTTATAATATAACTGAAAAGGAGGTTTGTAAAAGTGGAAAAAGAAAATAAAAGTTTACTTGTCGGTTTAGCTGCTCTTGTTGTACTTTCATTAATTCTTAGCTTTACCTTTGGATTATCAATGTCAAATAAAGCAAATGAAAATAATGATAAGTTAGCAGATTTAGAGTTGAATGTTTCAGCAATTACTCCAAGTGTAACAGCTACTGATGTTA
>Ga0172381_10008250_pt1 | contig 10208 bp, 10 predicted proteins | sample Leawel6488metaG_FD_119754 | JGI IMG/M metagenome (GOLD analysis project Ga0172381, IMG submission 119754) | Leachate microbial communities from a municipal landfill in Southern Ontario, Canada - Leachate well 64-88 metaG | ecosystem: Engineered > Solid waste > Landfill > Unclassified | place... | reverse complement strand
TAAAATAATTCATAATTTATTTTAAGGATTAAGATAAATTATAATAATATATATATGGACGAATCGACAGGTTATATTTTTTTCAAAGGATTAGATAGTGGTGGCGGTGATCTTGGATGTGTTGGTAAAAAATCGGCAAGCGAATTAGCACAAATTTGTATATCAAACAATTGTATCGCATTTAATACATTAGGCTTTCTTAAGAAAAGTATCGTTCCGATAGCTGAATTTTGTCCTTCTCCTTATTTCGGGGAAGATGATGGTATATTTGTTCGTAAGATTTTTTTAAAAAAAAAAATAAAGAAAGACATAAAAACTGAATTATGGAAATGTTTTGAACAAACCGAATCGATAGGTGAAGATATAATGTTCGTAGGAAAACTTCCGATCGATAAAATGAAAGAATTATGTTTGAGATATGATTGTGCTGGATTTAATTCGCTTGGTTTTTTGAAAAAAATAATTCAACAGGAAGGAACATTTATTTCTTCGACTGATGCCTCAAACGATTTATATATTTATGATGATAAATGGAATAATGTTTTATTTCCAATTGATGGGAAAGGATTCAAAAAAGTGTGTTTTATTCATAGTTGCACATTGAATCAAAATACGAGTGTGCTAACTTCTTTGTTGGATATAATTATTCAATCGAATCTTATCAAGGAATTAGATTGTATATTTATTGTAAATATTGGTGATTCAATTGGTGATTATACAAAAATGAGTTCGAAAATTTATGTCACAAATTATTCTTTTGATATTAAATTATGTGAAAAACCAACTATTAATATAATGAAAACATTTTGTCAAAATAATGATGCCAAAATTTTGTATTTACATACAAAAGGAATTAGTCATGGAAGCAAAATACCGACAACTATTCAAGATTGGATAGATTATATGTTATATTTCACTGTTGAAAAATATAGCAAATGTATTGAGTTGCTTGATACATGTGATACAGTCGGATGTGATTACAATATAGAACCACAAAAACATTTTAGTGGCAATTTTTGGTGGTCGAAATCCGCATATTTAAAAACACTAAAATTTATAAGTTCTGATATAAGACATGATTGTGAGTGGTGGATAATGACAAATCCAACCGTTAAATATTATGAACTGTCAAATTCTAAAAATAATTTTTATGAATCAAGATTCGAAAGAAGTCAATATGTTTCGACAGATAAAAAAGATATCGACTAAATATCCAATTCTTAATTCATTACGTTATATAAAAAATATAATATTTTACGAAAATTTAGCTTCGTAAAATCTTGAAAATAATTCTCAGTTTAAAAAGATATATTGTGTAAATTACCATACACCAAATAATATGGATTCAGGATTATTAAGTCGCATTGCTAAAAAAATGGAAAAAGGAGAAAAACCAGAATTTCCGCCAAAAACAAAAGATGAAGCGGATTGTCATACATATTCTTTTTGGAATAGACAGATTATTTCTAAAAAAGGAATGTGTAAACAAGGCCCAATCATAGATAATCTTAAACTATACGTGAAAGATATGATTCTTCCATCAAAATTTGAATATGTGGAAATTAATCTACAAGATCCGAATGAAATTAAAAAGTTAATCAAATTTATTAATACGCATTATGATAATAAATTACTCAAAAATTATTCTGTACAATATTCCGAAGATGAACTACAAAATATTCAATATTGTTTGAGTATCCAACACGAAAGTGATGAGAAAAAACGTATAGTCGGAATAATTTGTTGTACGATAGAAAATCTTCAAATAAATAAAAATAAAATAGTTGGGGTCATACCGGATTTTTTATGTGTACATACCAAATTAAGAGGATCGAGAATGACAGATGTTTTAATTAACGAATTCGAAAATAGAATGATCTGTAAGGGAATGACGATGGGTATGTTTAAGATTAAAGATATGTATATCAAGGATCCAATAATAGAAACGAAATTATATCATAGGCCACTTAATTATATGAAATTATTTGATTATGGATTATATGAAATTGAAAAAGAAACGAGTACGAAATCTATCGTATCTTATTATGAAACATTTTCTGAGAAAGACCCGTCATTCGTACCATTAACAAAAGAATATATTTATGAGGCATACGAACTCATGTCAGAATATATGTCAGAAACATATTGTTTGTCGCCAATATATACAAAAGATGAATTCGAAAAGACATTTTTAAATTCGATGACTAACAGTTATGTTTTTATACAAAACAAACACGTAACTGATTTCGCGAGTTATAAAAATGTAAAATTAGTTGATAATGATAAAATTATAAATGCAGGAATTATTACTTATTTTTCGCATCAAAAACAAACGCCATTATGTATATTAAATAATTTAATGAATATGGCCAAATCAAATGGATGTGATTTAATTTTCATGTATGATCTGATGTCTAACGGTGAATTACAAGATATATTAAAATTCGTCGAAGATAAGAAATCTCATTTTTATTATTATTTATTCAATTATAGTGCTATTTTGACGACCAGTCAAGTTTGTAAAATTTTATAAAAAACTGTTAAATACGATTATCAAAAACTATATATTTTTTAAATATATAGTTCCTAGATCATTTAACGTAGTTAAGTTATTTGTTTTATCGTATAATATTTTTTAGTATCAATAATTCTATTTTGCATATGATAACCTATTTTTTTCAAAATACGTTCGATAAAAAATATAATTTCTTTATTTTTTTCAATTTCATCTTTATGTTTAGTGTCATCGACTACATAACATTTATCTAATTTCGTTTTAGTATTTTTTAGACGAACATCACATATTTTCGAAAGTTTTTCATAATATTTTTTAAATATTTCGTCAGCGCGCGTCGATTCATTTAATAATTTTGATTCTTCGATATTTTTAAAATATAATAATGTTTTAAATTCAACACATATCAATTCATTCATAAAATTCAAAATAATACTATATTTTTTTTTATTAAGTTTCGCAATAAATAATTCTGATCTATCTATAAATTCAGATGTCGTTTCTATCAATGGATCATACGGAATAAACTCCATGAATTGATGGTATGTTCTTTGAAGTTATTTCAATAATTTTATAGCACTATACACTATAAAATCACATTATATTGATAGTAACTAATGTTCTTTAAGATATATTTTTTTCAAATTTATATTCATAGAGAATGAATATCATTAAATCTAAATACGATAGATTAAATTATAAATATTTAATTTTACCTAATGATTTGCGAGTTATTTTAATAAATGATCCCTTAACAACAACAAGTTACGTGAATATGATGGTAAAAGTTGGATCGTTTAACGATACTATTTCAGGCATCGCTCATTTTTTAGAACATATGTTGTTTATGGGAAGTAAAGCATATCCAGATGAGAATTATTTCTCAGCATTAATCAGTCAATATAACGGAACATACAACGCATATACAGATAGTAATAACACTGATTATCATTTTTCGGTTCACACAGAAAATTTATATAATATATTGGATGTATTTTCACATTTTTTTATTGATCCGCTTTTTGTGGAATCAGCCGTCAATCGAGAAATTAATGCAGTTAACGCAGAGTATCAAAAGAATATCGGATTTAATAATTCGAAATTTTTTGATGTATTAAAACTTATAGCAAATCGAAATCATCCGTTTAGTCATTTTTCTACGGGATGCACTGAAACTTTAAAAATAAAAAATATTAGAGACGAATTGATTAAATTTTATAATAAATATTATTCAGCGAATATAATGTGTCTTATAATTTATGATCGACGGTCATTCAAAGATTTAGAAAAAATGATTCATATTTTTGAAAATGTGCCGAATCGAGATATAGTGTTAGGAAAAATAAAAGAAAAATTATTCTTAAAAACACCTGTTTATGCGCAAATGGTTCCGTTAAATGATGAACATACATTAACGATAATGTGGCAAATAAATGAATGGATGAAATATTATAAATATAAACCATTAAATTATATTTCTTATTTGTTTAATAGAGCATCGAAGGGTGGATTACTTGATGTATTATTGAACGCGGGATATGCTACAACAATTGGATTAGATGCTTTATCTGATACTAATACATTGGTGATGGAAATTCGAATGACTGATCATGGCGTCAAACACGAAACTGAAATTTTGAATTATGTGTATGCGTATATAAAATTAATAAAAAAATATAGTATCAATAAAAAAATATATGACATGCTTAAGAATGCATCAACTATTGATTTTAATTTTTCTGATAATGTCACACCACATAATCATTGTATCTATATATCGACTAATATTTTATTTCATAAAAACCCAACATTAGCAGTATGTTTAAAAAATTTGTATCATAAATATGACGAAACCGCAGAAAAATTAATTCAAAAATTTTTAAATTGTATGACTATTGAAAATTCGGTCGTCATTTCTAATTCATCATCGCATAAAATGAATATTACACATATATCAAAATGGCACAGCGCAGAATATAATATATTTGACATATTTCCTTTTACGATCGATTACTCCTGTGATATGCAAGAAATAAGTTTCATACCTAAAATATTAGATACAAAAATTTCTAATACTAACGTAATTCGCGAAAAAACAATTATGAATAAGACGCTACTTAAAACAAAAATTAAAACATGGTTCACATTTAATTGTTCATTTAATAAACCATTAGTATATGTCTGTTTCATAATTGACACTAAAAATAATGATTTGCATGATCAAACGACCAGCTTAATGTTCGAATTATTATTTAGGACCATATTTCGTGATGAATTAGAATATTTGTCTCTTATTCAAACAGACTTTATTTTTATTCAGACAATAAACAAATATATCATAAAATTTGTTGGATTGAATACGACAATATTGGATATCATTAAATTATTTATCCGATTCATAACTGATAAAAAAATGATCGACACATCTGATATAGATTTTGCAATGTCAAAAGCAACACAAATATTATCAAGATACACCACAATACCACCATATTTATATTCTAGAGAATTAATTAGAAAACATATTTCCTCAAAATATTTTTTAGAGAAAGACTTGTACGAATCATTAAAAGATTTCAAACAAGAACATTTATTCCAATTAAAAGATAAAATAATTACTGGGTGTGATCCAAAATTAATAATTGTCGGAAATATAATGTATGATGATGTTATCGAATTATCAAAACAATTTAATTTATTTCATAATAAAAAAAAATTATTTCGGCCTGATGAATATATAACTAATGATTCAGATGATATTATAATTCAAAAACCCATTTTATCATCAGATACTAATCATGTTGTCGAAATTTTATTGAAGTATGGATACATAAAAAATAGTCCGAATAAATATATTGAATCGTGTATGTATCAAATTGTATCTATGATATTAAAAGAACCTTTTTTTGATGAAATGAGAACAAAACATCAATTGGGATACATAACTAAAGTTAGTAACGAATTATTTGGATATGCAGATAATCCGTATTACGTAACATCATTTATTATACAATCACCAAGCACCGCAGTTGATAAAATAGAAGAATTAATATTTAAATTTTTGGATAAGTTCGACATTAATAAAGTAAATATAAACGCATATATAAAATCATACAAACAAACTATTGAACAAAAAAGTGATAGTATCGAAGATATATTTGTTGAACAATTAGAGGGTGTACTTTCATGGAATTCTTTTGAATATATCAAAAAATTATCTGATGCATGTGAATCGATTACTAAAGAAATGTTTATGAAATTTTATGAAAAATATGTGAAAAAATCAAGAAAAATTTGGATGTGTAAATTAGAAAATTAAAAAATCTTATTAAATTTTAGATCTTGAAAAAAGAATTCTGATGCAAGAAATAATTAAAAAATATAAACCTATTATGCGATCATTATACACATTAAGTGATCAAGATTATTTTTGTAAAAAAATAATAGATGAAGAAACTACAATTAAAGCAAGTGAAAAGGACGCAATACATCATTTATTATTTAGTTTAAGGTCAGATATTAAAAAAGATATTGGAATTGTCGATATGTATAACATGAATAATTTAAGAAAAACAGATGATGATGCCCAATTCAAAACTTTACTTCGTTTGTCAAAAATTACAAAAGAAAAAAATATATTACTTGATTTAATTACAAAAAAATGTCCACACTGTGGTTCATTATTTAATGGAACGTCCGATACAAAATATGTAATATGTGGATATAATGAAGGTGGTTATGATTGGTTGGGATGTAAAAAAGATTGGTGTTTTAAATGTGGAAAAAAATTATGCAAGTCTTGGGACGACGATATATTATATGAAGAACGTAATAGAATTCATAACAAGGATTGTTGTTTGAGATTCGCAATTGAACATAAAATAGATGTTTGTGAAATGTGTCAATGTTGAATAACACTTTAATAAAAATATGTAAATTATTTTATAATTTACATATTTTAGTTGATAATGTTAACATATCACGATGTTAATAATTTATAATGTTAACATACAAAACATAGTGAATCGATAATCCTTAACCATATCTGATAATTCGAATGCGCTCGCTTTATATTTTGATGAAATTATGAAAGGACATAATTTATATGCAATGCGGATATATGCTTGAACAACATCATATGGGAATGGAAGATATAACATTCCATTTATAATATGTTTTTTAATTGTTGGTGTCAAAAGTGATCTATAAAAACCAACAAATCGTTTTCCTGTGAAACCGTCGTACGCTATTAAAACATTAGGTTTCGTTTCACACCATATTGGCCGTCGCGAATGATTTCTTAATATTATTTGATCATTGCGTGAACATTTAGTGGAAGAACATTCGTCTTGATTTGTCTTACGTTTTAATGCCATAATAGACAATTTGATATTATTATCATACCATGTTTTTTAATAAAAAGAACGTTCAACAAATATTTACTAATTTCAATTTTTTATTAATTCAACTAACTTAAGATAAAAATGATATTATTCCAAAAACTGATAAAAAACGAAGCATTATTTTTGACAACTATTTTTATTCTAAGTAATTTAGGAAACGAGTTGATTTTTGATTATTCAAAGTTTTCAGGAAATCCGGATATGTCAGAGCACTGATAAATTGGTTCGATTACTATCATTTTATGCACAGGATCGTCTCTTAATAAATTGTCAGTTAATATTTTTATCAATTCGTCTTTTGTCTTTTGCTTTTCTATCGGTGTATCAGGTTCTATTATTTTATCAATATGAGATATCTTAAAATTAAAATATTTAACCAAAATTTTCATCTGATTTTCAGAATGAAATTCTCCAGTATATGCAATTCCATTAGTAATATAATCTTTGTCTAAAAATCTACGAAGAAAATATAAATCCATTAGAGTCGAATCATTATTTTCGAATGATTCTACTATTTTTTTAAACATATTTTCTATATTGGACATTAATTCTGTTAAATATTGCGAATCGACTAAAAATTCTCCAGTTAGTGTCTTGTGTGAAATATATTTATTTATTTCTTTTATTGTATCTTTTATTTTAGTTCTCAATGTTACATTATTTTTTTCTAATAAAACATAATTTTCATGTACTTCGTCCAGTAATCGAATCATTATCTTTTTGATATTTGAATGATTATATTTATTGTATACTTTGTACATGTAATAAAATTTGTTATATTTCTCGAATTTTTTTAATTTGGATTTATCAAATAATTCTTTTCTTTGTTGCAATACTTCTTTTAATGTATCAGATAACATAGACAAATCCAATAATATAAATCGTATTCCGGTATAATATGTGTTATGAACATAACCGTCCAAATAATTAAGATAATCGTATAACATTTTTTCTAAATCGTATGATGTATGATATTCATCAGTACGCAATAATACATATCTAATATCTCCATAATGAAATCGAACATTCGGAAAATGTTTTGACGTTTGTATCAAATTTTTTTTATCGAATGATATTTCTTGGCTGGATAATTTAGCAATAGACCAAAGATATTTCATTGTTTCTTTAGAATATTTCAAAGTTCCGCTATCATAACGATCAGTTTCAACGATAAAATCATATGTTTTATGTTTATCTAATTTTTTGAAACTATCAACAAAAAAATCTTTGATATTTTTACTAAGTACGTCTTGACATTCACTTTGTGTATTTAACTGATTATGAACATCCATAAACAAATATATAACTTTATTCATTTCTTTATTTTCTAACCGAGCAACATTAACTGGTCCATTGATTGTTCTTGCCTGATAAGTCATTATATAAGAACTATACACAATAAATTAAAATGATGTACAATGAAGAATGCATGTTATTTCTAAAACTGTATAAATCGCAATGTGATTTATACAGTTTTTTAAAATAATATTGATGACTATGAGTTGAGTAGTAATTGAACAATCAAGATCTACTTCGTTAATCTTAATTGGTCAATACAAATATATTGTTCGCTTTTGCAAATAATATATTTTGTTGGTAATCCACACACATAAAACGTATAAAAATGAACAATTTTGTACAAAATTGTTCATTTTTATAATAGAGTTTTATGTGCAATGTTCCTTAAATTGTCATAAAATTGATACAATTTTGATTAACCGAAACATTTTTTTGTTTCGCCAAAAAATATTTGGAATTGTCAAACATATAAATATTGTTAAAATAATATTTATACGTTTATACTAAATATTTTTATATTTAATAGTTTTTGATGATTTAAAATAAAAAATCGATTATAAATAATAATGCCAGAAGTTTGTGAAGTTTGTATAATTTCTCAATTTCTAAATACTACTTTCAAAAATAGTAAAATAAATTCTATAAATGTATTAAGCGGAAGATATAGCAAAAAAGGTAAAGAACTAAAAAATCTTGGAAAGTTCAATAAATTAGCGCCATTCAAAATCTTGGGTGTTGATGCGAAAGGAAAATTTATGTGGTTTGAACTTAGACATATTGAATCTGGAAATATTTATTATATAACGTGCACACTTGGATTGACAGGAGAATGGACGACAGAAAAGGATGTTTTTTCTCACATAGAATTTTCTATCACACGTCAAAAGAAAAATATGAACATTTATTTTTCGGATATGAGAAATTTTGGTACGATTAATTTATTAGTTACACAAAAACAAATAGATAATAAACTTAATCAGTTAGGTATGGATTTTTTGAAAGAAGATTATGATGAAAACATATTATATCGACAAATTGAAAAACTTAATACAAAAACATCAAATAAAAAGAAAAAAATAGTTGTTGTTTTAATGGATCAAAAGAAAACTACTGGTATTGGAAGTGGATTGGGGAATTATCTTGTACCAGAAATTTTATTTCGGGCTAAACTTTCGCCACATCGCACGATGGAAAGTCTTGACAAACTTGATATAAAACGTTTAACTAATTCTATTAAATATATGTTACGGTTGTGTTATTTATATAACACAACTAATTATATAAAATATTTGTCTGAATATATTTTGATACATTACAAACAAATCAAAAATAAAGAAATACCAAATTATAGAAATGATATTAAAATTAAAGAAAAACGACTGGATTTTAAAGTATATCAACAAAAAAAGGATCCATATGGAAATGATGTCGTTGCAGAAAAGATTTTAAAAATGAGAACTACTTATTGGTCTCCTACAGTTCAAAAATAAATAGGAATACTAATGTTATCTTGTTGATTCATTGTAGTAGGATATTCTTTCAATCCGTATACACGAATATCACTCATATCATTTATTTTATTATGTTTTTTTACTATTTTTTTAGGTATATTTTCTTCTTTGGTAATTTCGATAAACTTAAATTTATAAGGTAATATATCTGATAGTGCATTTCTAAATAATGAATTATCGGACCATATAGTGTATAAAATGAGTCCTAATATATCAATACCAAATATAAATTTCCAATAATCAGAAAAAAAATTATTCGGTAATAATTTAACTGAAATAAAATAAATTATAAATGTGGTCAAACAAACCAATAATAATTTATTTATATTACTAATTTTTGGAAAAAGTTTATCAAAAAATATTGATAAATCAGTCAATAACATTTATATATTTTAGGATGATATATTGAAAGTTCATTTTAAACATAAAATTTCTTAAACAAATTTTATATTTATCATATCAGTTTAAAAACTATACATG
>Ga0172381_10008249_pt1 | contig 10208 bp, 12 predicted proteins | sample Leawel6488metaG_FD_119754 | JGI IMG/M metagenome (GOLD analysis project Ga0172381, IMG submission 119754) | Leachate microbial communities from a municipal landfill in Southern Ontario, Canada - Leachate well 64-88 metaG | ecosystem: Engineered > Solid waste > Landfill > Unclassified | place... | reverse complement strand
TCTCCAGAATTGAAAAAGGCTATAGAGTGCGGCGAAGTGACTGGTTATTCGTTGGAGGGAGTTGGAAAAAAGTTAGACGTGGCACTCCCAAAAGAAAGTACGCAATAAAATATATAAATTTTATACAATCTTATGGTGTAAGGTTTGCTTAATTGCTAGTTCTTTGCGGTCATGTAAATATATTCTATACGTCGTATATTTCATGATGGTTTTAAAAACACCTTGACGTAATGTTAATGTTAATGTTAATGTTAATGTTTAAGTTTAAAATTTTGTCTTTAACTGCTAGGAAAATATTACAATTTAAAGGCTGAAAAGGGGAAATATAATTCATATTTGAACATGTAACTGACAGAATGTAAATAAAAATCAACAATTAAGATTTATCTCCTTACACCATAGTTATCTTTATTAAGTTGAATCGAGGATAAATAGTATGTCCTATTTAAAAGATGTAAACGTAAAACTTGTTTCTTTTGTTAGGAAAGCGGCTAACATGAGAACTTTCCCATTACTTAAATCCGCTGATCCCGTTAATAATATTGAAAATAATAATAATGAGGAATATAAACCGATGCGAAAAGAAGTAAAGGAAAAACTTCTCAAAACTTTAAAAGTTGAAGAGAATCTTACAAAAGAATCCGCGGATATTGTAAACATCATGAAAGCGGATACGGAACTAAAATTAAGTGATGCCGAAGTTGCGGAACTTACCGATTACGTTGATGTAGCAAAAGCTGGTTTTCCGTTTACAGCTAAACCTGAAGATAAAAAAGAGGAATCCGATAAAAAGAAAGAAGAAAAAAAAGAGAAAGACGAGGTTAAAGGAAAAGAAATGCAAAAATCAGTTGATGAAAGTAATGCTGTATTGTTGAAGAAAATCTCGGATCTTGAAACTACACTTTCTAATATGTCTAAATCTGCTGAAAGACATAGCATTATAGAATTTTTAAAGAATGATTGTAGTTTCCTTCCAGCGGATGTCGAAAAAACCGCTGATACTATTATTTCCCTTCAAGGAGTTTCTAAGGAATCTGCAGATTCTTATAAAGAAACATTAAAGAAAGCCTCTGCTGCTGTAGAGCAGAGTTCTATTCTTAAAGAAGTCGGCACTTCTACGGATGAAATTCTTAAATCTGAATCTTCCGTTGAAGGTTTTGAACTCATTAAGAAATTTACAGATAAACTTGATACTATTAAGAAATCTGCTGATGGTAATAAAGTTTCTTCGAATGAGATCGTGAATCTTATTAAAAGCTTCGGTTCTCAATACGATTCGTATAGAATAGCCCACATCCTTCGAGCGAAACGAGAGGCGATTTAGTTTATAACTTATAACTTATAACTTATAACTTTAAAGTATTTCATAACACCTTAAAATTAATTTTAAAACGTGAGGTAAAATAAAAATGGCTTTAGAACAGGTACTTTACAAAATCGGCTTAAAAGCTGCTTCTGACCTTTCCGAGAAACAATTCTACGCATTGCAATTAATTTCTGGTACAGATTATTCTTGCAATCTCGCGACCGCAAGTACACAAAAACCAGGTGGTGTTCTTCAAAATAAACCTGCTTCTGGAAAAGCAGCAGATTCTATGTTTGTAGGAATTTCTAAATGTGTCGCTGGTGGAACTATACACAATGGCGATAGGATTACACCAACAACCGATGGTACATTTGTTGCTACAACTACAGCAAAAGATTTCACTTGGGGTTATTCCCTTACTGAAGCTTCTTCTGGTGATGTATTTTCTGCGTTTATTAACATTGCCGGCGGAAGAGATTCAGGGAATTAAAACATATATATTTTACACTTTATAAGAAGCACGAAATTCTATAAACTAATTTTTATAAGGAATTTTAACAATGCCGCAACCAGTTCAAACCGATTTACACATAGACGTTCTTTTAACGATGCTTTCTATCGCCTACATGAATGAACCAGACGCTTTTATAGCAGATGAAGCGTTTCCGATCATTCCTGTAGCGAAACAAAGTAACAAACTTGCTAAATACACCAAAGAATTTTGGTTTCGTGATGAAGCTAAGCTTCGTGCCCCTGGAGAAGAAGCTAAAGGCTCCGGTTATGGTGTAGATACTTCGGATACATATTTCGCGGATAATTATGCTTTTAAAGATGATATCCCTGATGAAACACGCGAGAATTACGATCAACCATTTGATCCTGATAATGATTCCGTGCTACTTGTTACAGAGAAATTGAAATTACGTAGAGAAGTTTCCTTCGCTACAGATTTTTTTACAACAGGTGTATGGACTGCAACTGGATCTGATACAAATTTTGCTTCGACACCTACTACACAATGGTCAGATTACGCGAATAGTGATCCTATTGGTGATATAGAATCCGGAAGAGAAGCTATATATAGTGGAACCGCAAAAGATCCGAATAAGTTGGTTCTTGGTCGTGGTGTATGGGCAAAGTTGAAACATCATCCCGATTTGATTGAAAGAATTAAATATACACAGAAAGCCATTCTCACTGTGGATCTTGTTGCTTCACTTCTTGAAGTTCCAAGAATCATGATTGGAAAAGCAATTTACAACACCACAAAAGAAGCCGCTGCAACTCAAACATATAGTTATATATTTGGTAAGCACGGTCTTTTAATGTATACTCCAGATCGTCCAGGTCTACGTACCCCAAGTGCAGGATATACATTTCATTGGAGTAAATTCGGTGGTATTTCCTATATTCGTCGTCTTCGTGACGAAAAAGGACAATACGATCGAATTGAAGGTCATACTTTTTACGATCAGAAAGCAGTTGCTGCTGATTGTGGATATTTTATGCAAAATCTTTGTTAGGTTTTTATCGTTTAAAAATAAACACCACGTTTATTTTTATATATAAACGTGGTGTTTGAAATCTCATTTTTAAAGTTTAGGAGAATAATAAAACATTATGGCAGATGGTACAAAAGTATATGCAAGACTACCCTTTGGGTACAATAAAAAATTTCGTGATCGTGGAGAGGTTTTCACCCTTATCGGCGGAAGAAACGATGAGAAATTAAGAACTAATAGATACTTTATAGATTTTAACCCTAAAGAAGGACATCAAGAAATTCTTTGTGATTCCTGCGGAAGAAAATTCATTGCAATGAGCTTTTTCGAAGCACATAAACGTAAAAGGTCCTGTGATGATGATTCTGCAATTCCTACAAGATTAGAAACTGCCGAACTTATCGGCGCTGATCCAGATAAGTTTAAAATGGTAGATGATAATGTTAAACAGACTGCAATGAATTTAAATAACGCGGTTTAGTTTAATGTTATCGTTTTGTATTTTGGAGCACGGTATATATTTATGGCATACACTGAAATAGTAACTTTTCCAGATGGAATAAGACGTTTAAGAGAAAACATCGATCCAGATTGCAAATACTTCACCGATGATAATTTTAAAAATATTCTATCTACTTGTAGTATGATGATTGATCGTGCGGCGGTTAAATGTTTTCTTGGTCTGATACAGAAAGCAAAAGAGAAAAAAGAACCTACGAAGGTTCTTTGGGCACGAACAATGCTAGGTAGATATGAAGCAGAGTTGATACAAATTTAAATGTTTAATATTATTAATATTATTAATAACTTTCATAACAACAATTCATAAGAGAATAAAGGTTTCTCTACAAAATGACCTTTTCATACACTTGCAAGCCAAATAGTAAAAAACTCGATGAGATAAGGTTTCTAATCTCTGATAAAGATGAAGGAACCCGTCTCATCGAGGATGAAGAATTAGAATATTTAATGTTACACTTCGGGGATAATGTAACTATAGAAAATTGTAACGTTAACGCTGTATGTGCGGCGGCAATGGATGCTATGGCGTCGAATTGGGCGAAGAAGCAAAGTATAAAAGCTAGCAATTATACTTCTGAAACAGATAGTGTTTATAAAAAATTAATAAGTCGAGCGGAACGCTTCCGTCAGAATGCGGTAACGTCAGAACATTTCCTTGCGCCATCGATTAGTGTATCTGATAAAGCTGATAACGAATCTGATACAGACACACCGAAACCATCATTTAAACGTAACATATTCGATAATCCACAAGCACCTGCTGATCCATATGATGAATCAACAACTTTAACGTAGTTTTATATGTGAGTTTAAAACACTATGCCAGACGATAAATACGCTCGACGTTTTATAAGAAAAAGAGCATTAAGGTGTATTAAAACTATTCTTGATGGGCAACCTATACGTTATGGTTTTGATGAAGATAACAACGATGAAGGTTCTGGTGTCCTTCTTACTGCGATAAATAAAATAATCGACGGAAATAATATAAGTCCTAAGAAATTACCTATAATTTCCATACTCCCTGCACCACACACTATACATATAGGACTTCTTGGTACGTTTATGGATTCTACGTATCGAATCGCGATACAAGGTTTTGTCGCAAAACGTTCTAACGAAGAAGAACTTATCGATGCTGCGGAAGACACCATAGAAATTATAACCCATCTTCTTACAGATGAAGAAAATGTTCAACTTATGTTTAAAGAATATTTTTCTATTGTAGAAATGGGACCTATTCTTGATGAACAATATGATGAAGATGGGAACATCGCATATATAAGTATACCACTTGCTATACAGTTTGTTGAGAATTGATAAAAAGGTTAAAAGTATATTTATGTCTCCTATGAATCTTTCAGCATCATTTTTACTTTCAGGTTCGAATATATTAACCCATGCGTATAAGTTAGTTATACCCATATGGCTTGATGTGGTATCCTCTCAAATTATAGATTCCGCAAAGAATTATGCTTCAAGATTTGGTTCAGCAAGTAGAAAATTCTGGTACAATAAACAAAATGCTGAGAATACTTTCTCCTCTAATATATTTTGTTCCGGACCTTTTGTAGAAAAAACTGCATGGGATTTAGAATTTAATGTTCCTTCTGGTGGTTTTAAATATGGTGATATAGACCCTCTCACAGGAGAACAATTTCCAGGTGGAAGTGGTAAACATGGAAGTTATATTACCCTTATCGATAAATCAGAAGCCGAAGGTGAATCTGCGAAAGCGGTCGCTAGAACTTATAGTAAATATAGCGGAAGGACTGTTAAAAAAACTGGTTTCTTTTCTCAAGCGATTCATAAAAATATCGGTGAAGGTGTTATTCTTAGTGAAATTGGAAGAAGAGATTTACAAAATTTAAGTATTCTTCTTGGAAAAGAAATTGCACAAAATGTTGGTTTAGCTGTTAAAATAGAAGCTGAAAGAAATGGTATGGTAGCTTATATTGGGCCATCGCTTATTGCAACGATAGAAAGTTGATAGAAGATATTATGTCGATAAAAATACAACGTAAAGAAGGTCATGGAATTTCTTATGTGCGTAATGCGCTATTCGTTAGAGAATTTCCGCCGAAAGAAACTGTATTTGAAATTCCTGCATTACTCTGGATGGCGTATTTACACACCGATTTCGATCTTATTGAAGCAACTGATGACTTTGGTCATGCATTAAATTTAGATTCCATCCGACAATGTTGTGGTGGGAGTCTTAGTAAAATTGGACTCGCAATAAAACGTGAAAATAACATCGATAGAAAAATTAATAGTGTTCTTGATGAAATTATACATGAAGTTGATAACACCTTAGAAATAATAAAGTAAAATTTAGGAGTATAAAATAAAATGACTTTAGCAAAGCGTCCACAATGTACACGATTTTTTGCATCCTACTACGTTGAAACAGCCTACGGCCAAGCTTTCAACGATTCTGCTATAACTAAATTTTTCGCGCCGAATGATCCTGTTCTTTTCGATATTCCACAAACTCGTGAAGATGATGCTGATATCATTAAAGGGCATGAATTCCCTTCTGATGTTGATGCTGATGTTATTGTGGCGCAGGATGTATCTGCACCTGTAACATTTAGAGGATATTTAAATATACTTGGATGGATGTTTTCGCTTATCAGCGGTACAGACTCCGTCGTAAACTCCGCACCCAATTACACTCATACATTTAAAATTCAAGATGCTTGCACAAACGATCAACCACCTTCGACAAATGTTGTCGCAACATTTGCAAGTGATACTGCATCATATTATAAATTTAAAGGTGTTTGTCTTGGTGAGCTTAAAATATCCATCGACAAACCCGGTGTTGCAATCGTAACAGGTACGCTCATAGGCGATGGTACTGTTACAGCAGATAATACATTCGTTCCACCTACTACTATAACAAATACAAACGTAGTTTCTGGTGTTGACATTGGTAGTGCTTTTGGTGGAGATTTCGAACAAGGTCCATATGGTGGAGCTTATACATCATACAAATCGTTATTTATGGGTGCAGATTTTACTATAAATAATGCACTCGATATCGCAGATGGACGTTTGAATTTTGCAGCTAACGCAAAATATCTTGGTTCATTACGTTTTGGAAAACGTACAGTTTCTCTTGTTGTCAAAGTACAAGGTCATCAAGGTGATTTATTTTGGGTTGCGTTTCTTGCAAAAACTTCACTTATGGTGAGATTAACTGCAGCACCAAGTGCGACAAGAAGTATCGTTATAGAAATTGCTAAATGCACAATACAAAGTATAAAAGAAAGTTTTAATGGGATAAGAGATCAAAACGAGATTACATATAAAGCATATTATGAAACAACTGGAAGTATAAACTCTCCGTGGGTTGTTACTATTAAGAATGGTGATACGGCGTATTTATTGCCGATTACACCAGGGATGTGAATTTAAAATGTAGTTTGTAATTTAATATAATGTTGGAGCAACAGTAGTAAGAAACATTCCGCTGGAATATATTAAAACTTCAGCGGAATGTTTCTTATAATAATTTAAAAATTAAGGAGAACATAAAATCATGGGTTTTAACATAAAGAAAGCAGTCGCGGCAGAAAAGACAGAAGAAATTCGAATACCTCTTTCAGTAAACGTGATGTATGAGGATGATGAAAAAGATAAGAATAAAATTAACGAACCTTCATCTTCCGAAGAAGTTTTTCATATTATGAGAATTCCTACAACTCTTGAACGTGAAAAACAACAACAGATGTTAGTTAAAGTCCGTGGGAACAACATAAAAGCACAAGGTTCTGCAGAAGCATGGTTTTGGTTGTGGAAACAATGTATGCTACGCGTTGAAGGATATGATGAACTTCCTGAAACACGCGCGCTTATAATTAAAGAATTTGAAGAGTCTACACTTTTGCACATCCATGCAGAAAATGCTGCTGCTGCTCTTATGAATCACATTAACGCATCGGAGGGTGAAATACTAAAAAAATAAAAGCGATTTTTCGTGCGATTGTCTGGAATCCGAAAGATCGCGATCCTTTAGAAAACGACGAAATTCGAAATATCTTCAATGGTCTTTCAGAGGAAGAAATTGAGGAACTTGAAGAAAACAAACCGCCGGATAATATATTTCTTGATGAGGTGATTGAAAAATTCGATTGTGAAGAACTTCTACCTCTTGCGAAACGTATTATCCGGCTTTCGCGTATAAAAGAAGTAGTGGGATATATTCCAGAACATATGATCCCATATGATTATGAAGAACTTGAGTGTCTTCTTATTCTTCAAGAAGAGCAAGCATTGAAAATGGAATATGATATATGGAGAAGTAAAAAAGATAGTGATAGACAACAAGAAGAGATAGAACGAAAAAGTCAGAAGTAGGGAATAAAAATAATCGGATAAAACATTATGTCAATAAGTCAGACTGTCTTCATAAATATTATCGTTAAAGGTTCAGGCGCAGTGGATATGAAAAGTGCGACTAGACCTATACAAGAAATACAAAATGAAGCGAATAATGCAAATAATGCTATAAAGCGCATGACAGCTTCATCTATGACTTTTGGCGATGTAATGTCGAATTTTGTCTCTCGACAAGTTAATACACTTATTAAAGCATTAACATCTATGGTAGGTGTTATGACTATGTTTACGTTATTCATAACAATACCAGAAATGCTCGTGAAAGGTTTCATTTCACTTACACAAGTAATGATAGAAACCGCTGATGCTGTTAAACAAATACAAATAACATTCGCTACGCTTATCGCTTCTACTATGAATTTTGGTGATAGTGTAACTAATAATTTTAAAGCTGCACAAGGTTGGGCAAAAGCTGTATATTTAGATTTTGTAAAATTCTCTACACAAAGTTTAGCGACTCCGCATGAATTAGGTATAGCATATCAATCGTTCCTTTCCGCTGGTGGCGCGGGGATGGTTAAAAATTTAGATGAACAAGTGCAGTTAACTGGTTTACTCGCGAATGCAATTTTAACTCTTACAGGAAGAGTACAAGTAGAACGTCAGTTATTTACAGAAATGAATGCTCTCCTTGAAGGACAAACTCGTGCAGGAAGTCAACTTGCACGTTTTGTACGTAGTCAAGTTGGTGATTTGCAAACTTGGATTGCACATATTCGTTCTAGTAAGAACGGACTTGAAGAATTTACTAAAGTTCTTGCACCGTTTGTAGAAGCAGGAAAAGAACAAGGGAAAACATTCACTGGATTAACTACATCTATAAAAGGTTTATTAGAAGCGTTAAATAATGCTGCACTTCAAGGTGGTGCATTAGGTACGTTATTAGGTGCATTAACAAAAGTTCGTGATATACTCGCGAGTACTGTAAAACAACTCATAGATTCCGGCGGAAATTTAGATAAACTCTCTTCATCATCTTTAGCGATAGTAAACTCATTTGCAAATATGAATGCTGCTGTTGAAGGTGTGTTTATATTTTTAGGAAGAGTTTTAGGTTCTTTAAATGCTATAAAAGATCCCGCGAGTGCATTAGAACTTGTGACGTATAAAATAGCTACAGGTGTAGCATATATCGCGGCGTTTATAGAAACTATATATAAATTTGTCACGTTGGTGGAAATACCCTTCGCTAAAATCGCTTCTTCATTTGATACACCTTTAGAGAAATTACATGACACTTATAGATTATTAGGAAATTGGATTCCTTTATTTAAAACAATAAGCGATAAATGGGATGATTTAAATAAGAAAACCGAAATTCATAATAGTACACTTGATAACATTAAAAATAAATTGACAAACGCTCTCACTTTTGATTTCGGTAAAACTTTTGCGGAGAATATGAAGATTATAGATGCTGCTATTAAAGCCGCAAAAGAATCTATGTCGAAAGCATTTTCTGAAACAGCAGGAAACGCTCCCACACCGAATCCGCGGAATGAAACTTTAGAAGCTCAACAATTGAGAGCGTATCAAAAATTAGAAAGTGAATTAAGGATACTTAAAAGTGATAATAACGCTATTGTTAAAATACAAGAGCAACATTTAGAACGACTCGTAGCGATAAATGCAGAATTTGCAAAATATCCAAAGCATTTAGAAAGCGCAAAAGGATTATTAAGACAGATTACAGATGAGTTGATAAGACAAGAACAAGTTAAAGAGGCTAGAAAAGCCGGCGAAGCATTAAAAGCACTCTCCGATGAATATAATTTACTTATAACAAGTAATATAAATAACGAACAAGAACTTTTAAAATTACAGATAAACTATGAAAATTCTATTCGAAGAATAATGAAAGATTATGAACAACAATCAGTATATATGAAGGCAATATACGATGAACAAACTCGTTTATATCATCAGCAACTTTTAATGTCGAATATTAAATTTAATGCAGATAAAAACAATGAAATAAACGCATCCGCTAGAAAACTAGATAATAAGATTATAGAAATAGGTGGTAGGCTTAATAATTTATACACTGAAGCTATCGGTAAAACTGGAACTGCTGTCGAACAGGTAGAGGAACAAATTTGGAATATTACTAAAGAGATAATAAATTCTGGTCTAGCTGCTGGTTTGACGTTACAGAGAATTGCTACATTAACAGATAAAATGAAAACCACCTTCGATAGTATGCGTAATGCTGCTAGATTAAAGGATTTAGTGTCTACCATATCGAATGTAACTAACAATTTAAGAGAAGCAGCATCTGCTTTAGTTGTGGCAAAACAAAATTATAATAATCTTAATGGTTCAATAGAAGATGTAAATTCTACGTACGGAAAATTAGTTCAAGCTATAAAAGATAGTAAGCAGTATCTTGGTTTTTTAAAATCAAGTATGGAATCTGGTGCGTTTAAAGGTGAAGCGCTGAAAGTTATAGAAAAGCAAGTTAAAGAATTAGA
>Ga0172381_10008248_pt1 | contig 10210 bp, 12 predicted proteins | sample Leawel6488metaG_FD_119754 | JGI IMG/M metagenome (GOLD analysis project Ga0172381, IMG submission 119754) | Leachate microbial communities from a municipal landfill in Southern Ontario, Canada - Leachate well 64-88 metaG | ecosystem: Engineered > Solid waste > Landfill > Unclassified | place... | reverse complement strand
TCTTATTTCTTTCCAGCTGAAACAGGAACTTTAACCTTAGTGATTTCAGTACACATACCAGCTGCAACAGTTGAACCAGCATCTCTTACTGCAAATCTTGCCATAAATGGATTATCTTTTTGTGTTTCTAAACATAAATTTCCAACAGGTTTTATTCTAACCTTAGCTGAATCTCCATTCTTTAAGAAATCAGGATGTTCTTTAATTGTTTGACCTGTTCTTGGATCAATTTGAGCAATTAATTCAATAAATTGGCATGGAACTTGAGCTGTATGTATATGGAATACAGGAGTATATCCTTTAGCCAAAACAGTAGGATGATTAATAACTGTAATTGTAGCAATAAATTCTTCAACTACTTTAATTGGATTAGCAGCTTCACAAATTACATCTCCTCTAGCCAAATCTTTCTTTCCAACACCTCTAATGTTGATACCAACATTATCTCCAGCTTCAGCTGTAGGTAATGCTTCGTGATGCATTTCAATAGTTTTAACTTCACCATCAATACCTTCACCAGTTCTACCTGGAAGAATCTTAACCTTCATTCCAACTTTCATAATACCAGTTTCAATCTTTCCAACAGGAACAGTACCAATACCAGTAATTTCATAAACATCTTGGATTGGCATTCTCATAGGTAAAGTAGTAGGTAATTCAGGCATTGGTAATTGATCAAAGAAGTCTAATAATGTTGGACCTTTATACCAAGGCATTTTCTCTGATTTCTTAACAATATTATCTCCTTGTAAACCAGAAGCAGGAATGAAAGTTGTAGTAGCAGGATTAATTCCAACACCAGCAAGTAACTTTCCAACTTCTTCTTTTACAGCATTATATCTTTCTTCTTTATATTCAACAGCATCCATTTTGTTAACCATTACATTAATTACTTTAACACCCATTGTTCTAAGTAACCATAAGTGTTCAGTAGTTTGTGGTTCAACTCCAGATGGAGCAGAAATAACTAAGAAAGCTGCATCAGCTTGTGAAGCACCAGTAATCATATTCTTTACAAAGTCTCTGTGACCAGGTGCATCAATAATTGTAATTTCATATTTTTGAGTCATTAATTTCTTATAAGATAAATCAATTGTAACCCCTCTCTCTCTTTCTTCTTTAATATTATCCATAACATAAGCGAATTCAAAACCAGCTTTACCATTCTTTTGAGCTTCTTCTTTTAATTTCTTCATTTCTTGCTCTGAAACACTTCCACCATCAAACATTAGTCTACCAACTGTTGTTGATTTTCCTGCATCAACATGTCCTACAAAGACAACGTTCATAATTGGTTTTGTTTTTGCCATAAATAGTTTATGAAAAATTATATTTATAAATGTTTCGCTGATTTTCGGAAAATTAAATTTCTCGAGGGAAAATCAACGAAACAGTAGGAAGTTTGAAGTCACTAGAATGACGACGAGAAAATTACAAGTCGTCTAAAGGAGATTTAATGTTTGATAAGTTTTTTGTTGAAACGTGCGTGTATATTTCTGTTGTTTTCAAGTCGCTATGACCCAGAAGTTTTTGAATATACCTTATATCTGTTCCGGCTTCAAGTAAATGTGTCGCAAATGAATGACGAAGCGTATGTGACGTTACTTTTTTGTGAATATTTTTACTCGCATTTTCTAGAACTTTTTGAACAGATTTTTTTGAGTATTTTCCTTTTCTTCCTTCAAATAAATAGTCCGTATAAAAATTATAACAACTAAAATATTTCAATAAGTCAATTTTCAATTCATCTGACAATAAAGTAATTCTGTCCTTTCTCCCTTTCCCAGAATTTACAAAAATTATTTTTCTATCAAAGTCGATTTCTTTTCGTTTTAGGTCGATTATTTCTTGTAGCCTTAACCCAGAAGAATAAAGTAATTTGATAATCAATTTATGCTTCAAATTTTCTGTAGAATTAATTAAGATTTTAATCTCTTCTTTAGAGAGAACTTTTGGCAAACTTTTTACTTTTTTCGGAGCAGGAATTTTGGTGTAATCAAGTTTTTCTCCTAAAACTTCTAAGAAGAAAAATCTAATCGCCATAACTTTTAACCTGATTGAATTGTTTGAAAGGTTTAACGAAAGTAAATACGACTTAACCCCCTCGTTATTCAAGTTAAGTCTACTTTTATTTAGAAACTTCAATAAACTTCTTACATGATAACAATAACTTTTTTTAGTTTGGTAAGTAAACCCTCGTAGTTTTAATTGTTCGTTTAATTTTTCAATAAACTTTTCAACAGGTAAAGTGTAATTCATTTTAGAAATTCGTTAAAACAAATTATAATTTTTACGTGTAATTTGGGATAAAATTAAACACTTCTTTATCAAAAAGTGGATTTAATACCTGTTATATTCAATTTGTCCCTCGCTGATTGATAAAAAAACGGAAGCCCCCCAGTCCTACGGACAGATAGTCTCGGCTTCGCCTCGTAGAAAAACTTCTCTTAACCGACCAACGAAAACCACAACGAAATTAAAAATTTTGTCTAACAAAGGTTAAGAGGTTCGTTATCACTCACGCAAATTTTTCTATTTATTTGGCACTTTTAGAAATCAGAAAACAAAACTTTTTATATAACCTTTTTTATTAAAATTATATGTATTCAATAAACGGAATTGGAACTAGCTTGTATGGAAAAAGACATTTAACAAAAAAAGATTTACATAGCATTGGAATTGATGTTGAGGGCGGAAATCCTTATATCGCTACCAAATGGTTTGTATTTTTATTTCTTCCCATAATTCCTCTTAGTTCGTGGATTGTTTTTTCAGAAACTGGTTCAGATATTGGTATTTATGCCGATAAACAATATCAAATGCTTCCAGTAAATCTTAATTGGAATCAAGTGTTTAAAGGATGGGCAATTACGCTTGGCATCTTTATTTTATTGTGGTTATTCATATGGTAGAAAAATTATATTTCAAAGAACATAAAAGCAGTAAACCTTGGATAATTGTTGTAGGTGTTTTAGTTGGAATTATGTTCTTCTATTATTTATTTAACCAAATTTCTTTTCTTTCTTTTGGTACAAACCCCGAAGAAGTTTTTAATTATACTCGTGGAGAGTTTGCTATAACTCCCCATAATTACTTATCCTTTCAAGACTATTATTCTAGTTTAGTTCCGAAGGAAGAAAAATCTTTTTATTCAGATAAAAAAATAAACTATACTCTTGAAATGCCAAAATTAGAATTTGATTATAAGTTTTATGATTATGACCCAGAATATTATGATTATTGCGAGGGTAAGAAAATTGAAATTAATTTTACAAACCCAACATATTCAGATTTTCAATTCAATTATAAGGACAAAACATTTTATTATAAAATAAACCTCTATTCTGATTTATACTCCTTTTCTGACAATTTGAAAAACCAAGATTGTTATTTTGATACAAATAAATATACAGAGGGATTTTTAGAAGACCCCTATAATAATAAATTTATAGATGCAATTTCTCAGGATTTCATTTCCTTAAAAGACAAAGGATATTCTAATGATGAAATTGTAGAAATTGCGACCTTATTTGTTCAATCAATTCCTTATGGAACTGATTATACTGAATTAAACAGATATCCTTATGAAACTCTTTACGAAAACGAGGGAAATTGTTTAGACAAATCTTTAATCTTAGCAGGAATTTTAAAAAATTTGAATTATACTTCTTATATAATATTAGGCGATTCGGATTATGAATATCACGCATTAGTCGGGATTGTTTGTGATGATGGAAACACAATTTATCAAGGACAAGAAATCTGTTTTATGGAAACAACTATTTTCACCCCGATTAGTTCTGATGAAGAAATAGACATTGAAGATTATGTTCCTGTTTCTCATGGTGATTTAGTTTATTCTGGAGTTAATTATGGAAGAGATTTAATTAATTATTTTGAATCAAAAACAGAAGAAGTTGAAAAAATAGAATCCCAACTTGATTCTTTAGAATCTCAGTTAAATGAATTAGACGAAAAAATGTGTTCTACTGATTGTTCTTATTGCGACCCTTATCGTATTGACCCTATTTATTGTGATGATGCTTATGAATATAATCGTTATGTAAAAGAATATAATCAAATTATAGAAGATTATAATTTGTTGGTTGAAGATTGGTATAAACCCTATTATGATTTAGAAAAATCTATGTTTGAGAATGTAGAATTAATTGAGAGAGATTAAAACCAAAAAGTGCCGACTTCTTTTTTAGAAAAAAAGAAGCAAAAAAGGGGGGCTTCCTAAAAAACTGCGAGGGACAAACTCTAAAATTTTGCCTTCGGCATCGTTGCACTAAATTTTAGGTCTCCGTTTCACTCCGACGAATATAACAGCGATTAAAGAGTTCCGAAGTCCTGCTGACTTCTCCACCCAAATTAATTTCTCATCCAGCTCGTAAACTCGCGGGAGAAATTAACTTTCTTTAATCGCGATGTTAAATCCAATTTTCAGGTCGGCCTAATTATTTTATAGGGGCAACTTTTATTCGCTGATGAAAAACAAACTTTTATAAGCTTAAAGTATATTTTTAATAATATACAATGGATAAAGAAAAACCATTTGACTTAGATAAAGAAGTTAGAAATATTGGAATTGCGCTTATCGTTCTTGGAATCATACATTTTGTTCTTTCTCAATTCTTAGATTTTACTTGGGGATTTGTATTAATCGCTGTTGGTACAATTGCTTTATTTTATCGTTCAAGAAAAATGCTACTCACTTTTGGAATTTTATTAATAGCTGTGGGTATATTAAATATTTTCTCTTATGCTATGACCCTAGAAGAAACATCTGGATTTTGGGGAATTTTTGGAATAGTCCAGATTATTTGGGGTATTCAAGAAATAAATCGTTTTAGAAAAACAAAAGAGAATCCAAAATATGAAATAAAAGAAAAAATTAAAAAAGGCTTTGTTTGGTATGGATTAAGGACAGGATTTTGGATTATGATAGGTTGTTGGGCAATAAGCATTTTTCTTAGTGGGGAAGAAAGTTTATATCTTGTGTTTTGGACATTTTGGATAATTTCAACAATTTTTACCTTTGTAATTTCAATAATACATTTAACAAAATATAAGCAAAAAGCGTTAGCGATAATTTCTTTAGTATTTTCTTCTTTTTTACTTTTAACTGTAATAGTAGGATTCTTATTTGGAGTATATATGGGCGATTCAATGTATATAGATGATTCATTGGCTGAACTTGAAGTAAAAAGAGCGTTAGAAGAAAATGAATATTCTGATGGAAGAATATTTTTTATGAAACCAACAGCTTTAGAAATCCAAAAAGATTATTATGGTGTAGCTCCACTTTATATCTTATCAAAAGATGAAGAAATGTCAATTACTATCTTGAGTGATACTAATTATGTAGATCAAGAAGAATATTTTGACGCATTTTATGATGAAGCATATATGGGATTAAGCGAGGGGTATGAACTCGATTATTCCATTATTGAAGATACTCAAGATAGGACTACTAATGGTTTTGATTATATCAAAAAATCAATACGAATTGATGGAGAAGATACTTTTGTATGGTCTGTTGTGGTAATATATGATACAGAATCTCAAAAAATTGCTGGAATAGGTTATTTCTCCCCACAAAATAAAAATACACAATATAAAACATATTTACAAGAAGTTGTAAATTCAGTAAAATTTTCATAAAAGTTGCCCCTTAATTCTGTGTCTTTATTGAACTTCGTTCTTGATGGACGGCCGACCTGAAAACTTCTTTGTCACTACGCTTCTCGACCACGCTGCGCTCTCGCCTATCGGCTCGGGGCAATTAACAGGAATTTAACGGAAAAATGCGAGCCGAGCATTTTTCCCAAATCGCTTTCGGCGGCTTCTTTTATCCCAGATGTTAGTTGTAATTGCAACCCCGCCAAAAGAATTATAAAATCCGCCTCTTAACTATTATTATGAAATACAATAAACTTATCCGAGATAAAATTCCTGAAATAATCAAGAGTAAGGGAATAGTTCCAATTACACATATTGCCTCTGATGAAGAATATCAACAAAAATTAAAAGCTAAACTTCAAGAAGAAGTTGATGAATTTTTAGAAGATAATAATGAAGAAGAACTTGCTGACATTCTCGAAGTAATTTATGCATTATGTGATTTATATAATTTTGATAAAGATAAATTGGAACAGCTCCGAAAAGACAAAGCTGAAAAACGAGGCGGATTTAAAGATAAGATAATTCTTGATGAGACCAAAGAGTAGGCTGGTTTGCAACTAAAGGAGGACGCTGCGCTTTCGTCGGTATCGCTACTCCCCCTCGTATAACAAGGAATAAAAGGAAAATTGCTCGGCTCACATTTTCCCAAATTGAGTTCTTAGCTTTGTTCCCTTCGGTCACGAGGAGAACTCAACTTCTGTTAATGCCGATGTTATACTCAATATTACTCAAAGAATTTTATCAGAAACATTTATATCATTCACAAATTAAATAATTAATATGAACAAAAAAATCGTAATTGGGCTAATTATTTTTATTATGATTGTCCTTGTAGTGAGCATATTTTGGGCATTTCCGAAAATTAAAGAATCAAATATTAAATCTGCAATAGAAAAAGCAAACTACTGTGAAATTGATTCTGACTGTGTTGATGCAGGAGGAAAATGCCCTTTTGGTTGCTATGCATATGTTAATAAAAATGAAGTTGAAAAAATATCGCAATTGATTCAATCATATGATTCCAAATGTGTATATGGTTGTGTATCGTGTCCAACTTCAATTTGTGAAAATAAAAAATGCGAAGAAGTATGTGAATAATAAAATTTTCTTTTCAAGAAAAAAATATAACCGCGATTAAAACTCCGCCCACTTGCAGTTTGCTACTCCCTTCGGTTTTGTGGGTTGCCTCAAAATTTTAACTTCTCTTATCCCCGATGTTATAAGCAATTCAAAAATTATTTTTCTAAGAGGTAAAAACGATAGGCTTTCAATAGACGTAAATTTAAATATACAAATAAGATAATCTATATATCTAACACATTTATTTTAAAAAAGGTGAAGATATGAAAAAAGAAATTCAAGCATTTTACGATTCAGTACCTGATAATTTTAAAGAAATTGTAGATAAACTTTCTACAGTTATTATCAATGTCGATAAACATATTACTCAAGATATAAAATGGAAAAAACTTACCTTTGGACTAAACGACGATTTTCACCATTGGCTTTGTCAGATAAATTTTACAAAAAAAGGAGTGGTTTTATATTTCCATTTTGGAGGATTATTAGAAGATAAGTATAAAGTTTTTATTACAGGGCAAAGTAAGTTTTTAAGGAAGATTGAATTTAAATCAATAGACGATATTGATAATAAAATTATCAAGGACTATATTTCTCAAGCGATTGTTAAACTAGACTATTTTAAAAATAATTGGAAGAAATTAATTAAATAATTTAATTGAAAGCTTATTTAGTGAGCAAGAACGAAAAATACTTATTTTTTAACAATTACGATATCAAAGAATTTTCGGAGATTGGAAATTTACTAGTTGAAATTTTTTCTTTGAAGAAAAAACTCGCGAGGTCACTTCTTTCTGATTGAGCATTTAGGGGTTTAACGACAATGTTAATTCCAATTTGGGCTGGTGTTAAATTGGACGAGTAGACCAAAAACTTTAAATCCCCTTTGTTATTGTAAAAATAATGGAACCAATTGAAGCAATATTGAAGAGAGAATTTCCGGAATTAGTAGTAGATGTTCCTTCAATCCTAAGTATGAGCGATATTCAACTAGATGAATTAACTAGTGCTATTCGATATATCCGAAAAAATCGATTGGTTCAAGATTCAGTGTTCTTGCTTAATGGAACAAGACCATTGAAAAGTTCTGTAAAATATCCAATTATCTTTCCAAATCAATCTAGAGAATTAAGTTTTTTAGTGGATTGGATGCAAGGTCCAATGGTTTATGTTGGACACATTCAAACTTCTAATCATCTAGGAGAAGATATTCCTCAAACAAGATTTTATGGAATGAGAATAAAATAAATTATTTTTACTGGATTTAATAAAACCACAAAATTATAGAACAGTTTTGTAACAAATTGGAGAAAATTGCAGCACTACTTTTTTTAACGGCCATTCATACAGAAATTTTCAAGACTTGGAAACTTCTTTGGAAAATTAGAATCTCTTAAATCCCATATACTTTGAATTGGATCTCTATTCCCAATTTTAAAATGATAAACTTTAACGCCAAAAGCTCCTGATTCTGGTTCACGAAGTAACTTAATTTGTGGTTCAGTATCTAAACTTATTGGAGGTTCTTTTCCAAATATATCTTCTAAACCGCTCCAATTTTCTAATATAGTCTGGTAATCTATTAAAAAGCTATCCGCCATTTCTTCATCTGACTTTGGCCGATTCCCTAAAGTCGGAGCCATTCGGTTCCTTCTATAAGCTTGCCAATAGATATCAGATGTTTTCGGGAATGTTTTGTAACTCTCTATGTGACTCTGATTATACCCTCGAATAAATCCTTTTAACACTTTCTTCATAGTTTCAGGATCGTCTTCATTAATTTGTTCAGATATCTTTCTTAACATTATAACTCCAAAGGTGTAAGGGGTAAATTCCTCTCGCTTTTGAAGTATTCCTTGTCTATATCTAATTCCTTTAATTACACTTTCAGCAAATTCTTTTTCTTCACAGAATAATTTTGTAAATTCATAATTGCTCATGTTAATCACTTTTAAGTGAATTAAATGAGTATATAACTTTTTATATACTAATCCACCCTATTTTTTCAATAAATTTTTGCTATTTTTCAATTCAAATTTATTCGATTTTTTCTAAAGGTTCTATATCCTGGACTAAATATCTAGTGCTTGCTCTCCAGGGCCATACAGCTAAAGGTTGTTTGTAAGTAATTTTAACTTTTTGACCCTTTTCTGAATACTCTTTTAGTTTGGAATATAAACCGTCAAGATTTTCTTTGTTTTCAGCAGAATTATCAAGACTAAAATTCCAAAATCCAAAGTTCCAAAATCCAAAGGTTCTTTCTTCTAGCGAAAGTTGCCCTTCTTTAGTTTTCCAAAATAAACCCTCTTCAGAAATTTTACTTATCACTCCAATTTTTTGTCCTTGAGAGTATTCTATTTTGTTTCCAATTCCTTGATATACCGAATAAAACAATGCTCCAGCAATTCCTATATTCCTAACCCACCTCATTAGAAACTGAATTTCTCCAATAACTGGCTCTCCAAATTTTTCACGATTCTTTGGAGCATCTGAATACACTGCATATAAGTCTTTGAATGTTGGAAACCATCTCATTCTAAAAGGGAGTTTTTCCTCGGGTTCTTTTACTTCTAATTCTTTATAATTATGATAAAAAGAAACTTTTGGAGGTTCTAACAAATCTTTAAGATTTATGTTCGCTTTTTTAATCTTTTCCGAGTCATCAAATTCTGTCGTTTTTAAAAAACATTTTAGAACTTTTTAAGGATTTATATTTTTTTAAAAGAAATTATTTCTCCGATATAATTTTTTGGAATTTTAAAGAAAAAGTTTTAGTTTATGGCTTCTAATTCTTGTGCTTGAAGTGCTTTGTTTATTGCTTCAAAAAATTCTTTTGCTTTTCCTATTCTTATGCTTTCGTATGCCCAAGGGTCTGTATGTTCTATTTTTTCTGGAGATTTGAGAACTGTTGTAATATATTGTGTTAAATTTTTCTCTCTTTCCGATGTTGTTCTAAAAGTATATCCTCTATTTTGCCAGGTAATTGGCTGACCTGTTCGCTTGGCTTCTTCAATTACCTTTTCAGAGGGTCTAACAAAAACCCTGCCTCGTAACTCAACAACTACCTCATTATCTTTCATATATGCATCGATTTTTTTTCCTTGCAAGAGTTCACTATCTAGAGGGCTTGTTGTCTCTTGTGAGCCAGTTAAATAAAGGTGTTTTAATTTGCCATAAACTTCTGTATATTTTCTTCCCCCAGCTAAGAAATCTTCATTAGCATAAGATAAAGCATCCTCTACATTTGGATGTTCTCCATATCCTCGTAGTTTACCTTCTTTTTCAATTCTGATTACTCTCAATCCACTTCCACTTCTAAATCCATGCAGTCTGCATCCTTCCTCTAAAGCTTTTTCAAGTCCTTTTAATTCCATTCTCTAAAAATTTCTTGGCACTTTATAATAATTTCGGTAATTTTTATTAAAACAGAAAATTTATTTTT
>Ga0172381_10008247_pt1 | contig 10210 bp, 12 predicted proteins | sample Leawel6488metaG_FD_119754 | JGI IMG/M metagenome (GOLD analysis project Ga0172381, IMG submission 119754) | Leachate microbial communities from a municipal landfill in Southern Ontario, Canada - Leachate well 64-88 metaG | ecosystem: Engineered > Solid waste > Landfill > Unclassified | place... | reverse complement strand
TCTCGTGCTAGCACGACTTGGTGATCCCGGCAGGACCGCGAGTACGCTTATCGAATCTTACAGATTCTGTACACCTTTCGTAATTTTTTGAATTAAAAATTCAAAAAATTAAACTCAAGGTTTTCGATTCCTGCACAGAAGTAAAGCAGTTTACTTCTTCGGGCCACATTATAAAAAACCGAAACAAATTCGGCTTTTTATAATGTGATCCCGGCAGGAATCGAACCTGCATCATAACTTCCGCAAAGTTATGTCCTATCCATTGAACGACGGGACCAAATGTTTTGGCTCTAATTTACACTATTTGATGGAGACTCGCAAGTTAAAAACCAATTTTATCCATAAAAACAGTGCTACCTGTTTCATCAATACTAGAGCGTTTAATAACTTGAGATAAGTTGTCTTCTGTTTTGTCTAGTAAATCAATTGGTGTAAGAATTGTAATAATAGGTAAGAATTTTTTGTTTGTTTCTATTAAGAGTTTGAAATAAGTATTGTTCTCGTTAGTCTTAATATTAAAACTTCTTAAAAAATTCCATTGATAGAAAGCTCCCCTTGTTGTTAGGCCTTTTGTTTCTATCTTATGTTTGACGATTTCTGGTTTTTTAATTGAAAATAAAATCAAACTAAAGCCAGCCAAAAAGAGAAATATTCCAAAAACATAGTTTCCTTTCCAGATTGCTATAATAACAGACAACAAGGTGATCAAACCAAGACCCCAAAACCAGTCATTGTTGTGGTCTCTTTGGATATATTCAGGAGATTCCCATTCTATTGTTTCAAGTATAATTTCTTTTGGTTTTTTCATACCCTTTCATTTTATCATTAATTTAAAATCAAATAAAGCAAAAGGCCCGAGGGGCCTTTTGCTTTTACTATTTTCCTTTTCCAAACAAACCCTTCTTCTTACTCTTCTCTTTGCTTTCTTCTTTTACCCCTTCCTGTTCCTTTTGATCTTCCAGCTCTTGTTTAACATTATCCCAACTTTCTTTAATTTGCAATATTACGCCAGCCAATTCTTCTGGATCCATTTCCTTTACATTCTCATATTCAGCTTTAACTTTATCTACAATTTCATTATAAACAGGCTCCGTTAGCTCTTTAACTTCTTTAGCTTTTTCAACGACCGCCTTTTTGATCTTTTTGCTCAATTCTTTAACAGCTTTACGGTTTTTGTTTTTATTTGGTCCCAAAAAGGCATAAGCAGCTCCAGCTAATGCTGCTATTCCGACTCCTATTCCAACAATTGCTTTCGCACTAATTTTTTTCTTGTTATCTTTTGACATACTTTTTAATCAACTTTTTAATTGATTTTAAATTAATTAATAATAATGACTAACTAAATAACTTTTTTTGATGCAGAGTGTTCTTTTTCTTTTTTCTTTTTTTCTTTACCAAAAAGAAAAACAAAAAGGGGACTCTGTCTAATTTGTTCTCCTAATTCTCTCAATTCACCATCAGTATCACTAGCACATTTTCTTAATATTTTTGATATTTTGTAGAAATTTCTAATTAGTTTAATAAAATAGAACAAGGCGATTATAAAAAACAAAGTCACAAAAATAACCGCTATGGTTGTAACCACAAAAAATATATCTGCCTTAATAAATGATTCTAAGGGTGTGTAACACATAAACATATTTTAACATTAAATTTATTTTAATGCGACTAAAAAGTCTTATTCCTGATTTTATTAGACTTTCGATAATATAAGATAGGGACTAATACTAGGGTAATAACTGTGGTAAAAGTTAATCCTCCCGCAATAGCCAAAGCAAGTGGTCGCCACATTGGAGATGAAAAGAGAAGGGGAATCATTCCTATAATGGTTGTAGCTGAGGTCAGAAGAATCGGTCTCAATCTTCTTCTAGACCCTTCGACAATGACATCCTCTTTGTTTAACAGGTTTTCTTCTTCTAGGTTACCAAAAACATCTATTAAAATTATAGAATTGTTTACGACTATACCAGCCAGTGCAACAAAGCCAAACATTGAAATAAATGAGATAGGTTCGTTGGCGATTAAAGATGTCAGTAATACTCCAATTAGGCCAAGCGGTATAACACTGACGATTAAAAGCATTTTTCTAAAAGAGTTAAATTGAAGGACGAGAACTCCCACTATCAAAATTAACCCTAGACCCAAAGCCCCTAGGAGTTTATTTTGAGCTTTAGAGTTTTCTTCTACATCACCACCGAAAGACCAAGTTACATCTTCTGGTAATTCTGTTTTTACCATTGCTTTTGAAAATTTAGAAGTTACCTCAGAGAGAGAAACTCCGTCTTCTAGATAACTAGTAACAGTTATTACCCTGTTTTCATCTTCTCTTTCTATGACGGGGTTATTACTGACAATATCTTCTTTAATAAATACACCAAGAGGAGATGTTCCTTTTATGGTCTCAATTGGGATTGCCCTTATTTTATCCCAAGTGATATGATTTGTTTCCTCGGATTTATTATAATTATCGTTCAAAGCAGTCTTAACAAAAATAGAAATATCGTCATTACCTCTTCTAATAGTAGTGGCTTCGGCTCCATATATAGAGTTACGAATTAGTCCTGCTAAAAACATTGGCTCGATTCCTGCCTCGGCTGTTTTTTCTTTATCAATATTAATGACAATATCTATTCTGCTTTCTGAAACACTTGAATCAACATCGACGGTTCCTTTTGTTTCTTTTAGTTTTTGTTTAATTATTTTTGAAGCTTCTATCGTTTCGTTGTAATCTGGTCCTGTTAATTTAATACTGACTGGAGCACCCGTAGAAACCCCTTCGCTTGGTTGGCTAACAAAGAAATCTGCTTTATTGCTAATCCCTTTAAAATGATCACGAATTTGTTTGAGATTTTTCTCCCCGTATTTTTTATCTTTCAATATAACGGTAATTTCTGCCGAATCTTTATATATACGAGAAACGAAAGAAGAAATATCTTTTTGTTTTATTAAATATTCCTCAGCTGGTTTTATGGCCTCACTGGTATCCCATAGGGTGCTTCCTTTGGGCATTTTAGCTGTTACATTCAATTGATTAAAACTATCAGCAGGGAAGAATTCAGACTTTATAACCCCAAATCCGAATAAGACCAATAACACAAAAAGAGATATAATTGTTGAGGTGATTAATCTCTTGCTCCTTTTTTTGTCATTTATCAACTTTTTAAGAAGATTAGAATACCAATTATTTAATTTATTTATATACCCATCTCTTTTAGCCTCCATCTTTTGCATGAATGGATTCTTCGTTTGAGTTGTTTTAATCCAAGAACTAATTAGGGGTAAAAAGATTAAGGCGAAGATAAGAGACGAACTCAAGACAAAAATTATTGTCACAGGAATAGCTTTGATAAACTCACCAACAGTTCCATCCATTAAAGCTAGAGGAATAAAAATAGCTAAAGTCGTTAGTGTTCCCATAAAGACTGGGGAAGCATATTCTTTGAGTGTGTTTTTTGTGGCTTTTTCATTATCTTCACCTTTCGCTTTGTGTGTGGCAATACCCTCGATGATAACAACAGAAGAATCAACCAACATTCCAACTGAAAAAATCAAAGCAAAAAGACTGATAAAGTTTAATGTTCCACCCGTTTGATCAAGGCCAATAAAAGCCATTAAGAAGCTCATTGGTACGGTCAATCCAGCTATAACAGATGCTTTAAATCCTAAACCTAAAGTAAGGATTATTATAACCAAAATAATTGTTTCTATCGCTGAAAATGACAACTCTCTAATTGAGTCTTTGATCTCTTTCCCAAAATCTATTAAGGTTATAAACTCTGTTCCATCGTATTTTGATTTTACTTCCTCGAGTTTTTTTCTGGTTGATTCTGTGACGGTGTCTACATCCCCATCAACTTGTTTGTAAATAGAAAAAGTAATAGCTTGTTCTATGGGCTTTCCATCAATGCTTAATCTAGATAGGGAAGTGTATGGAGCTAGCCCGTCTTCTATTCTAGCTACATCTTTTAGATAGAGATAATTTCCTTGTCCTAATGTTTTCAGAATTATGTTTTCTAAATCTTTTGCCTTTACTAATTTACTGTCTATTCGAAAGTTATATTCTGTTTTAGCTTGAACGATTGAACCACCAGGAACAGAAAAATTACTTTGAGATATTTTTCCTATAACAGAAGAAGCGTTTATCCCATATTGGGCCAGTTTTGTTTTGTCTAATATCACATTGATTTGTCTTTCGGGAATACCATCAACTTCGACTTTTGAAACACCACTGACCTCAAGAAACATTTCCTTAACATCATCTACTGTATTAGAGAGTTCGGTAAAGGCTCGTTTGGATGAAAGAGAAACGACAAAAACAGGAATATCATTAAAACTAAATTCTTGGATAAGTGAATCACTCACTTCTTCTGGTAAGTCGTTTTTTATCTTGCTAACTTCATCTCGAACTTTGGTAACCGCTTCGTCAATATTTACATTTGATTCAAAAGTTATGATGATGGTTGAAACATTTTCTGCTGAAGTTGATGTGATACTCTCAACTTTTTTTAGGGATCGAGAAAGTTGTTTCTCAATTTTACTGGTGACTAATTGCTCTACATCATAAGAAGAAGCTCCAGGGTAAACTGTTGTTACTCCAACTATTGGTATTTTAATTTCAGGTGTTAACTCTCTTGGAATTCTGATTATGGAGAAAAGCCCCAAGATGACAAGAGCAATCATTAAAAACCAAGTGAAGTTTTTCTTTTTTAAAAAAAATGCCAACATATTATTTTATTTCTATTATTTCTTCCCCCTCTTTAATTCCACGGGAGTCTATAATAAAGTTTTTGATTTCATTTACTGGGTCAACGATTTCAATCATTTCTCCTAAAAGAAGCCCAGTCTTGACTGGTAATAATTTCATTTTTCTGTCGGTAACTGTTGATAGATAAGTTTCGTTTCCAACCATTTGTATAGCAGTAAGCGGAACGATTATAATATTATTAGAGTTAGATTTTTCTTTTAAAACCTTAAAATTAATAGAAGCACCTTCTTTGATATCCAATTTTTCATTACCGTTTAAATCAGCTTTGACTTTTATTCTTCCACTTTCATCTAGGACAGGGGAGATGAAATAGATAGAACCAATTTCTTTTTCATTTAAGTATATTTTTGATCCTTTACTCAATAAATTAGCTTCTATTGGTGAAACAAAAAACTCAATCTCTAAATTGTTTAGGTTTTTGATTGAGCCGAGGTTTGATCCAGCAGAAATAAAGTCACCAATCTTGTAATCAAATGAAGTTAATTTCCCGTTAAAAGGAGAAACTATATTTTTCTTTTCTAAAACAAGACTGGCTTGTTTAACAGCAATTTCCATTTGATTAACAATATTTTTTTGCTGATTGATGTCATCTTCAGAAACTTCAGATTGATTGAGAGATAAATCTTTCGCTTTTAAAACATTTTCATAGGCATTCTTGGCTGTTAGATAGGAGGAACTTCTTTTGTTGGGAATATCTATTTGCCATTTTTGTCTTTGAAGGTATCCATCTTCGTCTTTTTTAAATTCTAAAAATAGTCCCTTTTCTCCAAGTGGTGTAGGATAAAGAGTGGAGACTGGATATGTTCCTTGTTCTAAGCCTGAGACTTTAATAGAATAACCAGAGCTAGAGGATGATTGGTACATTTCTAAAAAATATTGCCCTTCCTCATTTCCTTGATATGTTCCAGAAATTACAGGAGCAGGCACAGAGATTGATTCTGGCTCATCATCGTCTGGATAAGCCTTGAGATCATTATTTAAAAAAGCCTGATAGGCACTTTTAACAGCCTTTTCTTGTTGAGAGACTAAGTATGAATAAGTAGAATTGTCTGCCCCCCGATATTCCTTCTCTAGTTTTTTGAGATTAATTTTCTGGGTTTCTAGATTATTTAAAGCACTTTGATAAGCCAAATACTCCTGACTGTTTTCTAGTCTCGCAATGACCTGACCTTTATTTACATTAGAACCTTCCCGAACATTAATTTCAGTTACTTTCCCAGACCCTTCAGAGATAAGATTAACTGATTCTGTTGCTTTTAATGTACCAATAAATTCAAAAGATTGATTGTCGGTTTCTCCATCTGAAAAAGAAAAAACCTTGACCTCTTTGTGTTTTTCTACCACCACCTCTTCTTTTTTATTAAAGAAAAAAAACCTTACAGCCACCAAGATTGCTATCAAGATTAATACTGAAACTACAATTTTAACTTTTTTGTTTTTCATGGTTTATTTTTGATTGTTAATTATTTTAATTAGAATTCTAGCTAAATTGTTTTTGTCCTCTTTGCCTAAACTATTAAACATCTTTTCAAAAATTAAATTTCTTTTTTGTTCAAAGGATGTAAACATTTTAGAAGCTCTTTTGTCCAAAGAAACAATCGTTATTCTCCTGTCTTTTTTATCTATTTTTCTTTTAACTAATTTTTTCTTTACCAAGCTATCTACTATGCTACTGGCGGAAGGGGGAGTGATGTTAAGCCATTTAGCTATTTCTTTCATCGGAACTTCCTTTTTTTTAAAAACTAAATCTAAAACTTCCAAATGGTTTAATGGGTGTCCATATTTTTTGGCTTCAGACAAGAGAAATTCCTCCATAAACCTTTGGAAAGACAGGAGTACTTCTTCAAGTTCATATTCAGTTTTATCCTCATTTTTTAGCATGTTTAGTCTGTCTAATATTTAGGCAACCTAAATATTATCATGTGAGCATAATATTGTCAATTTCTTTTTTTGTAGAAAAATCTTTTAAAATTAAGTTTTTTGGTGCTATTGCTTTTTTTATAGTTTTGTGTTACTATAAAGTCAGTTAAACCAAAGTTCTTTATCCTAATGAGTATGAGTATGAAAAGAGTTCCACAAAACCGGTTCGCCTTTTATGGGCCAGACCGGTGCGATCTGATATTCTCCCTCTTTGATCACAAGGTAATCGAAATTTCTTGTGACATTCTTGGGGGATATTTCCACGAAAACATAAAAGTCGTTTTCGTGGGATTGAACTGGGTTGCAAACGACCCAGATTCCTGTTTTGGGAAAATTCTCTTTCGTGACGCTTCTTATGAAGGGGAAGAGAGAGATTATTTTTATAACCCCAGATATAGGTCTGGGTATATAAAAGAAAAAGAAAAGGCACCCTAGGATGCCTTTTATTTTTTTCTTATTTATTAAAACCTTAATAATAACTACTTTAATCTGAATTTTTTAATATAAATTTGTAAGCTTGTTATAAATGACTGCGGCCATTTGGTTTCGAAACCAATTTCCTTTACATATAAATAAAACTTTTTTGGATGTATGGCTCATACAGACATAATACTATATTTAGCTGTTTGGCGGGGTGTTTGAGATTCGAACGCATTTAGAGCTAGCTCTAAATGCGTTCGAAATATTAGTACTATTGCTTTTTAATAAATTTGAAGTAGTATGAATTTAAACAATAAAACCTTATACGATGGATGATTTTAAATTTATAAAAGTAGAAGTTAAAGGAAATAAACTTACTATGGCATTTCTTGGAAATGATAATGTAGATAAGGATGATTTCCTTGAGGAAGCAACTGATTATCTTTTTCTAAATTGGTTTGATGGAAGAATGCACCTCATCTTTGTTTTAATAAGAGAAATGATTAAAAATATTTTTGATTGTGGTACAGGAAAAGGAATACTTACCCTTAATAAAAACGGAGATAATTATGAATTTGAATTTATTGATCATAATCCACAAAAAATTAACTTTGTTGAAATTTGTAAAATTAATAAAGATAATGGGTGGGTGAAAAAATCAAGTTCAAATTGTAATGTTGGATTGTCTATGATTCAAAGTTTAGGAAAAGAAGAAGGGGTAACCCTTGTTATAGATGACTCCAAAGGAGGAATTAACTATTCTGGTTCGTATTCGAAATAAAAGGCCTTACTTTAATGTAACGCCTTTTTGTTTTTCAGGCACACAGTATTTTTAATTATAAACGTATTTAGAGCTAGCTCTAAATACCTAGCGACGACACATGTCGTGCTATCTGTCAATAGCGGAGAGGGTGGGATTCGAACCCACGGACCCCGTAAAGGGTCTCTTGTTTTCAAGACAAGTGCCTTCGACCACTCAGCCACCTCTCCAATATAAGATTGTCGTCCTTCGGAACGGTCTTACGCTTACAACATTACCTTATTTTTAGTCTTTTTTCAAGTTAAAACAAAATAGGCCAGTGGCCTATTTTGTTTCTTTTAACTCTCTCTTAAACAAATTAATAATATCTTTTGGTTTTTTCTTGGCAATGTAGAAAAGATAAAATATTTCTAATGCTCCAAAAGTGTTGAGTAACAACAACAATACAAACCATGTTTTATCTCTATTTCTTGATGCTGTCCATAGAGCATATCCCTTCCAAGGCAAAACCCAGAGCACATTTATAACCAACAGCCAGATATTACTTTGTGTTAATGTTCCTATTTCCATACCATTACATAGTAGCAAAAATATGTTTTTAGGACAATTATGCTAATATATAAATAAAGAAAATATGAAATATTTAGGTATAGATTACGGTCAAAAAAGAATAGGATTATCTCTATCGGATGAATTGGGTTCTCTGGCTTTTCCTTTTAAAATAATTATTAATGACAAGCAAGCCTTTGATACAATTCATAATATTTGTGGGGAAGAGAATGTGATAGAGGTTGTTTTGGGGCACTCAATCAAATCAGATGGGCAAGATAATTTGATAATGGTAGAAGTAGAAAAAATTAAACAAAGAATTGAGAAAGAACTTGAACTCCCAGTTCACTTAGAAAAAGAATTTATGACCACCATCCATGCCCGCGATTATCTTGAAAAAAATGATATTTACGGAAAAGAAAAGAACAACGCAAGACAAGGGGCGAAAAAGAAAATAGATAGAGCTGATGCTGTTGCCGCGACTTTAATATTACAAAGATATTTAGATCGAAAAAATAATTAAAAATATTATTAAAACAAAAAGATATGGAATATATAAGTTTTGAAGATTTTAAAAAATTAGATATTAGGTTTGGAACAGTTAAACAAGTTTCAGTTGTGCCAGAGACAGATAAACTTTTGTGTTTTCAGTTGGATTTTGGAGAAAAAGATGAAGAGGGAAATCCAAAACTTAGGCAAATCGTTTCGGGTCTTCATGAGTATTATCCTGATTATGAAAAATTAATTGGCAAACAATTACTTTATATTATTAATCTTGAGCCTAGAAAAATTAAAGGTTTTGACTCAAATGGAATGTTAATGGCTGTAGATGGGCTAGATGGTCGTCCCGTTTTTTTGATTCCTGAAACTGAAGTTCCAGCAGGAGCTCGAATTCATTAAAATGCTTGATCCAATTACTATAATTAAGGCGGTTGGAGTTGTCGGAATTATTTTAATAGTTTTTGCCGAAACTGGATTGTTTTTTGGTTTCTTTTTTCCTGGTGATTCTCTTCTATTTACTGCTGGTATTTTTGCTTCTCAGGGAATCTTTGATATAAAAATGCTACTAGTATTTTGTGTATTAGCTGCTATTTTAGGAGATAGTATTGGTTATTGGTCTGGTAAGAAATATGGTAGGAAGCTTTTTGAAAGAGATTCTGGTTTCTTCTTTAAAAAACAGAGACTTTATGATGCTGAAAATTTTTATCAAAAACATGGGAAGTTGACTATTATTATAGCTCGCTTTGTGCCAATCATTAGAACTTTTGCACCCATAGTGGCGGGGATAGGAAAGATGCATTACAAGACTTTTATCTCCTATAACATAATCGGTGGAATCTTTTGGGTTTGTCTAATGCTTTTGGCTGGATATTTTTTGGGTGGACTAATTCCTAATCCAGACAAATATATTATTCCGATTGCTATTGTTATTATTTTGATATCAGTAATACCAATCCTGATAAAGTTTTTAAAGAAAAAGTAATTTTTCCATATGTCCGACATATGGGGAAATAATTATATTAATTTCGCGACTGTGGAATTAATATAATTAGTAAAAACTCACCTTACCATCTTAGAGATGGTAGGGTGAGTTTTTAGACTTTTTATTTTTGGTCACAAATAATTCCTCGCCGTCACTCGGAATTTTCGCGACCCAGGCTCGCTGTTTTGTCAGCTGACAAAACATTGCTCCGCCTCACAAAAGCGAAAAAGAGCAAAGCAGTTTGCTCTTTTTGGACTCACGCCTTTGGTCACAAATAATTCCTCGCCGTCGCTCGGAATTTTCGCGACCCCGG
>Ga0172381_10008246_pt1 | contig 10211 bp, 11 predicted proteins | sample Leawel6488metaG_FD_119754 | JGI IMG/M metagenome (GOLD analysis project Ga0172381, IMG submission 119754) | Leachate microbial communities from a municipal landfill in Southern Ontario, Canada - Leachate well 64-88 metaG | ecosystem: Engineered > Solid waste > Landfill > Unclassified | place... | reverse complement strand
CCTTCGGTATCCAAATAATAAAACAATAAGATTAAATCGAATACTCCACTACATTTTTACCCCTATTAGACTCTGGGCGAGGAGTTTCAAACCATTCAGGGTGAACCTTAAATATAGCCCTTAATTCGCGTATACTTTTATCAATATCCTTGAATTTGAGCCACTTTTTCGGTTCAAACTTCGGGACATCGCCACCGCCATAAATCTAAATAGACTATATAATGAGGTGATCTGTTAATGAGTTTGCGGTTAATTTTGCCGTTGTATGATAAAATAAAATAGTCGAATTTTAATGTGATGAACGGTTAAAATTATGTTGGAATTTTCTACACAACACCCATTTTTATTTGCCGTATTTTTAGTTTGGGTTTTGGTTTGGAAGGGTATGGCTCTTTGGAAGGCTGCTAAAGCCGACAGCAAAAAGTGGTTTGTCGCTTTATTGGTTATAAATACGATGGGTTTATTGGAAATCCTTTATATTTATTGTTTCAGCAAGAAGTGCTGCCAGTCGGAAATAAAATCAGAAAATAAATAAAAAATTGCGGTTTTTTAAATAATAGTTTAATCTTTAAGCTATTATTTAAGCCGGCCGCGGGCCTATAGCTTAGTGGTAGAGCACCCGGTTTGCATCCGGGAGAGAGGAGTTCGATTCTCCTTAGGTCCACAATAAGGTCATTAAGCTTTTGCGAAGACAAAAGCTATTATTTTTTTCGCTCCGGCTTGTTTCAGTATTTTCACGGCTTCGCTTATGGTCGAGCCGGTAGTAAAAACGTCGTCTACAATAATGATATTCTTACCCTTAACTTCATTTGGGTCATTTAAGGCGAAACACTTTTCGACATTGTTGATCCTTTCGTTTATATTTTTTAATTCGGCTTGTTTTTCTGTGGCTTTGATCCTTTTTAAATTATTCGTACTTGAGATGGCATTGGTTTTTTGAGAGATCATTTCTGTGATAAGTTCAGACTGATTAAAGCCCCTTTCCCTAAGGCGATCGGAGTGAAGCGGGATCGGGATCAGAAGATAGTCTGTAAAATCATAGTTTAGGATATCTAGGTAGCTGCATATTAGCGGTTTGATAATTTTTGTTATGCTTTGCCATTTGCGATATTTTAAAGACCAGATCATATTTTTAATTGTCTGATTTTGGTAATCGGTGGCCGGAGCTAACAAGAACTTTATTTCTTTATGGCAAGATTTTTCTTCATTGGGAATTCTGGATCTGCATTTGGGGCAGAAAAATGAAGAATAAATTTGTATGGATCCTAGACATTTTTCACAGACCCCGTTCTCTTTCTCTGAACAAGCCAGGTTGTTTTTGCAGTTTAGGCAAATAGCGGGAAATAAAATATCCAAGATCAGTTCTTTGAGTTTCTCTAAAATGTCCATCTTTGATATAATAAAGTTAAGTTAAATTGTATTTTTGTAACGATAGGCTAGGGAATGGATTAATTTTAACATTTTGATCTGTTCATTTTCGCTTTGATATTTATTTTTAAATTTAAAATATGTCTTTCAATTTTTTAGAATCAATATTCGGAAGCAATTCTTATTTGGGCGTGGATATAGGCACCACCTCAATAAAAGTTATCGAGCTTGTTAAGACCAAAGGATTGCCATTTTTGAGGAACTATGGTTTTTTGGAAAGTTATGGTCACTTAGAGCGGCCGAACAATGCTATTCAAACCAGCTCTTTAAAGATGCTTGAAAATGAGACTGTAGAGCTTTTAAGAATGATGGTTAAGCATACAAAAAGCAGCAGTAAAAACGCTATTGCTTCGTTGCCGTCATTTTCTGCTTTTACAACTCTGCTAGAAATGCCGCTTATGCCAGATGGAGATACTTCCAAGATAATGGGTTTTCAGGCAAAGCAGTATATCCCTCTTCCGATAAGCTCGGTTACCATTGATTGGTTGAGAGTCGGAGAAAAGAAAAATGAGAATGGAGAAAGGATGCAGCAAATTTTGTTGGTTTCTGTTCCTAACGAGATCATCACTAAATATAAAAATATTTTTAAAACCGCCGGTCTTAATTTGGTAGCTCTTGAAATTGAGGGTTTGAGCGTGGCGCGTATTTTAACAAGCGGAATAGCGGAAGATACTCTTATTGTTGATATTGGTTCGCGTTCAACCAGTATTTATATAGCTCAAGATGGCAATTTGAAGTTTTCTGGACAGACTGATTTTGCCGGTGGTTCGCTTACGCAAACAATTTCTTCGGGGCTCAACATAAGGATCAGGCGAGCTGAAGATCTGAAAAAAATGCGGGGTCTTACAGGTACCGGGGGGGAGTATGAGTTATCCACATTAATGATGCCTATATTAGATGTTATAATTAATGAAGTGGAAAGGGTAAAGAATAATTTTGAAAAAAATTACAATGAAAAGATCTCGAGCGTGATTTTGAGCGGCGGTGGCGCGAATTTGCTCGGGATAGAAAAATATTTTGAAGGACAGATGGGTTTGCCCGTAAAAAGAGCCGATCCTCTTTCTAAAATATCTTATCCGCCAGAAATGGAGCCGATCATAAAAGATCTTAGCCCTCATTTGACAGTAGCGTTAGGCTTGGGAGTTAAGCAGGTTTAATAATATCTTTTAATGCGTGTTTTTAAATAAAATATAAAAAAATGCCTCAATATAGCCAAAACGTTTCAGATCAAATTATGAAGACTGGGGATGCGGGGTCTGGTTTGCCTTGGCGTCTTTTAGCCTTCTCTTCCTTTTTATTCCTGCTGTCTTTATTGGGTTATTTTGCTTTGAGTTTTGGCTACTCCGCTTATTTAAATAATCAAATTTTAAATACAGAAACAGAAACAAAAGCCCTGACCCAGAAAATTTCTACGGATTCGCAAAGCAAATTCATTGATGTTTATTCCAGACTCGCTAATTTTAAGAGTCTTTTATCTACTCATATTTACAGTACGAAAATATTCCCTTTATTGGAAAAGATCACTAATCCATTCGTTTATTACAATAATATCGAGATCAGCATCGACGATAGAAGGATGATCTTGTCGGGCATAGCCGCTAGTTTTGAGGCTTTAAGCAGGCAGCTTAAATTATATGATGATGAGAAGGCCATGATCGAGAATTATATTTTAAATCAGTCCAGGATCGTTGATGATCAGGTCAATTTTCGCGTTACTTTGACCCTGTCTCCAAAATTATTCCAAAAATAATAAAATGAAAGCTTCTACAAAAAGATTATTGGCCCTGTTAAGTTCTGCTGCTCTTATTTTTTGTTCTTTAATCGTTTATGTTGTTTTGCTTAAGCCGGAATATAACAGTATCCAGGAATTGCGAGGAGAGCTTAAATCTAGTAAAGATCTCTATACAGCTCAAGCCGAAGCAATAGATTATGCCAATAATCTATACGGCAAGAATCAGGCCGATATCAATCAAGTTCAGGAAGATCTAAAATTAGCCCTTCCCGATAAGCAAGAAGTTGCCAGCGTTATCGATCAAATTCAAGCTATAAGCGCTTTAAATAATATCGCTATAGATTCTATAAACTTGGATAATTTGCCGATCCAGCAGAAGTCAACGAATTCCCTAATAAAGAATTATGGTATTTTGCGCGTTTCATTGAAACTTATAGGAACTTATGACGCCTTTAAAGAGTTGTTAAGATTTTTAGAAAATAACATTAGGCTTATGGATGCCAGGACGTTAAGGATATATCAGGCGAATAATTTAGAAAAAGGAGTGTTCAATTATGAAGTGGTCGTAGATACTTATTATCAAGTTAAATAATTATGGCTATTTTAATTTCAGAAGAAAGAAAACAATTTAATTGGTTACCATTCGTTATAATAGGATTTTTTCTTTTTGTGGCCGTGATCGGCGCATATCTTTTGTTTTTCACAGAAGCGCCACTGATCGAAAAGATAGTTCCGTCCAGTCAAAAGATAATTTCTGATATCTCTAAGGTTAAAAGCGAGGATTTTAAAAGCGATCTAAGCGCTGCTAAAAAAGAGCTCCAAACAAAAGTGAAACAGACCGTTACCACTACAACGGGTTCGACTGGCGGAAGCACTGCAAATCCCGGAAAATCTAATCCATTCTTACCCTTTTAATATATTTTGTTCGCAAGCCTGGTCTTAGTCAGAATCAAGGCTTTAGTTTAGTAAAAACATTTATTTAGATATCACTGTATGGACGCCCAAGTTTTATTTAAAGCCCTAATAGAAAAAAAACTGCTTACCCAGGAAGATTCGGAAAAGATCCTTAGAGAATCTTTTTTAACTCAGAAGAGCGTTGAAGAGGTGATATATAATAAGCGTTCTATTAACGATGAAGAATTGGCAAAGACCAAGAGCCAGATATTAAAAGTTCCTTTTAAAAAATTCAAAGCCGAAGATATCGGCAAGGATATTTTACAGTATATTCCAGAAGATATCGCCAGGACATATAAGGTGGTCCCGCTCTCTAAAACATCCGATATGTTGGTGGTTGGAATGCTTAATCCGGACGATCAAAAAGCCCAAGACGCCTTGAAATTCGTTGCCAAACAATTACAAATAAATCTTGGTGTATTTTTGATAACCTTTGGAGATTATGATGCTATTTTAAGGAAATTTTCGCCGTTCAAAGACGAGGTGTCTATGGCTATCAAATCTTTGAATTTAAAAAATATTAAAAATACTTCAAAAGAAAAAGTAGTTGAGCTTGAAGCAAAGGTTTCGGTGAGCGAAGACGCGCCGATCATTAAAATAGTTGCCTCCACTCTTCGCGAGGCGGTCAATTTGGGCGCTTCTGATATTCATTTTGAACCGGAAAAATTATTTATGAGAGTTCGTTTTAGGATCGATGGTGATCTGCAAGAGGTGAGTCAGATGCCCATAGAGCTTCATCAGCCTATTATTTCCAGAATTAAAGTTATGGCTAATTTAAAGATCGATGAAAATCGTATTCCACAAGATGGAAGATTTATGAGCGTGGTCTTTGGAAGGGATATTGATTTTCGTATTGCTACATTTCCTACTCCCGCCGGAGAAAAAATAGCTATTCGTATTTTGGATTCATCAGTTGGACTTAAGAGCTTGGACGATCTGGGTCTTCGAGGAGAAAATTCATTGATCGTAAAAGAAGCGATCGCAAAGCCTTATGGAATGGTTCTGGTCACTGGTCCAACGGGTTCCGGAAAATCTACGACTCTTTATGCTCTTTTGCAGATCTTAAATAAAACAGAAGTGAATATAGTGAGCTTGGAGGATCCTGTTGAGTATTATATGGACGGTATCAATCAATCTCAGGTAAAACCGGAAATTGGGTATGATTTTGCCGCCGGATTAAGACAGATCTTAAGGCAAGACCCCGACATTATCATGGTTGGTGAGATCCGCGATAGTGAAACTGCGTCCTTAGCTGTTCACGCCGCTCTTACCGGGCACGTAGTGCTTTCCACTTTGCATACTAATAATGCTATTGGTGTTATCCCTCGTCTTATTGATATGAAAGTAGATTCTTTTTTGATCCCTTCTGCTTTGAATCTGGTTGTTTCGCAAAGATTAGTTTCTAAATTATGCGAAAAGTGCAAAAAAGCCGAACAGGCTCCTGTGCCGGTTGCGGAAATAATTAAAAAAGAATTAGCCAAGCTTCCCGAGGCGATCAAGTCGTCGTTGCAAGTGAAAGAACCCTTTACTATTTATAGGCCAGTTGGTTGTTCGGTGTGTAAAAATAAGGGAGTTGTTGGAAGAATTGGTCTTTTTGAAGTTTTAAAAATGACCAAAGAGCTGGAAAGAATTATTAATAGCGGTGCTAATGAAGCGGGTATTTTGGAAGAAGCAAAGAGGCAGGGAATGGTGACCTTGAGACAGGACGGAATTTTAAAGGCCTTAGAAGGAGTTGTCGGGATTGATGATATTCTTAGGGAGACTTCTGAGGAATAGATTGGGGGATCATTATTTTTAGTTTAGTATTTATATTGTTATAATTAAATTAATTAAAGAAAATATTTTTTATGCCAAACGATCCAGCGGTTTACAAACAAAGATTAAATGAATTGCTTCTTACTACGGCGAAACAGAATGCTTCGGACCTTCACCTTTCGGTTGGCCGCAGACCAACTTTGAGAATTGACGGAGTTTTGATCGGTATCCAAAAAGATCCGATCTTATCACCGGAGGATGTTGAGGGTATGGTTATGAGTCTTTTAAATCAAGAACAGAGAGATCTTTTTTATCAAGAAAAGCAATTGGATTTTGCTTTTTCTTTTGAGGATAAGGCTAGATTCAGGTGCAATGTTTATTTTCAAAGGGGTTTTATATCGGCAGCTCTCAGGCTTATTCCAGCTGAAGTAAAAACCATTGAAGAATTAAGTCTCCCTTCGATCCTCCATGATTTTGCCAAGCTTTCCCAAGGCTTTGTGTTGGTTGTGGGCCCGGCCGGACATGGAAAATCAACTACGTTAGCCGCCATTCTTGACGAAATTAACCATCAAAGAACTGATCACATTATTACTGTAGAAGATCCTATAGAATATCTTTTTGTTCAAGACAGGTGCATTATTTCTCAAAGAGAGGTTAGGTTAGATACTCCATCTTTCAACTCTGCTTTGCGAACAGTATTGCGACAAGATCCAGACGTTATTATGGTAGGTGAAATGCGCGATGCTGAATCTATTTCTACGGTTATGACCGCGGCCGAAACAGGGCACTTAGTTTTTTCAACTCTTCACACCAATTCCGCTTCCCAGACAATTGATAGGATCATAGATAGCTTTCCGCCAAGCCAGCAGGGCCAGGTCACTTCCCAGTTAGCTGCAACTTTGGTGGGAATTGTGTCTCAGAGACTTATTCCAAGAATTGATGGCGGTAGAATTCCTGCCTATGAAGTAATGTTGGTCAATTCCGCTGTTAGGAATTTAATAAGAGAAAGGAAGTCATACCAGATCGATCTAGTTATTGAAACAAGTATGCAGGAGGGTATGAGCACACTGAACAGGTCACTGGTTAATTTGGTTCGAAATAAACAGATCTCTCTTGAAAACGCGGAGTTGTATTCATTAAATCCGTCAGAGCTTAGAATTTTATTGGAGAGGATCTAATAGTTTATTGGCTTTAAGTTAAATTTATGAAATTCAAATACACGGCTAGAACTCAAACAGGGGAACTACAGACTGGATTTGTAGAGGGTGTAAACCGAGAAGCGGCTTACAATATTTTGATAGGCAACAATTTGTATTTGTTGAGCTTGGAATCTTCCGAAGTTCCTCATTGGTATGATCAGGTAGTAAATTTTTTGAAAAGGGTAAAAAAGAAAGATGTTATGATCTTTACGCGCCAGTTTGCCGTGCTTTTGGGTGCTAAGATCTCTCTCGGTGATTCTCTGAAAAATGTTTATAAGCAAACTGCCAATCTTACATTGCGAGAAGCGATAGGAGAAGTTTCTTCAGATGTTGATTCTGGCCTTTCTTTGTCTCAGGCCTTGGAACGACATGGTGAAATTTTTTCTAATTTCTATATCAGTATGATCAGATCAGCCGAAATTACTGGTCGCGTGGATGAAGTAGTGAATTATTTAGCTGATTATTTGGAAAAAGAATATGTATTTGGATCAAAAGTAAAGGGAGCCCTCACTTATCCTGTTATAGTTTTTGCTTTGATATTTGTTGTTGCCGGAATTATGGTGGGATTTGTTTTTCCTCAACTTACTCCTATTTTTGAGGAAGCGAACGTAGAGCTCCCGCTTTTTACCAGAATATTTTTGTTTTTAGGCAATTTTATTTCGCAGTGGTGGTTAGCTATTCTTATCTTTTTAGTAATGGTAATTATTAGCTTGGTTAATTATTTCAAGAGCTCTGAGGGTAAGGTTGTTTTTGATGAAATAGTGGTAAAGCTTCCAGTCTTTGGAAAGTTGTTCAAAGAAACCTATATAGCTAGATTTGCTGAGTCTGCTAGCGTCCTTATAAGAGGTGGAATTCCGGTGGCTCAGGCCCTTGAAATTTCCAGTCATACCGTGGGCAGTATCGTATACCGTGATTCTATAAAAGATCTAGCTGATGCCGTGCGTGAGGGTGTTCTTTTGTCCAATGCATTGGAGCAGAATAGCGCGTATTTTCCTTCGTTGGTCAGTCAAATGGTGTCTGTAGGTGAGAGCACGGGACAATTAGATGCGCTTTTGTCTAGAGTGGCCGATTTTTATACAAGGGAAGCCGGAGAAACTATTGATAACTTGGTAGAATTGATCCAGCCAGCCCTTATGATAGTTATGGGTATAGCTGTTGGAATATTGTTTGCCGCCGTTCTTCTTCCAATGTATGGATTAGTGCAGGCATTTTAAAATATAAAAAATTGGATATTTCTAGGTTTGTTCGTTTGTTGAATGGAAATTTAGATATAGTGGTCTTATAGGGGGATATTGCAAGAGGGGGATAGTTTTTTTAAAAAAGATTGTGATATAATTTAAAAGATATATAAATAAACTTTATAAATAATAATTAGATGAAAAAAACACAAAGTAAATCAGGTTTTACTCTTATTGAAGTTTTGATAGTTATTTCCATTATTGGTGTTCTATCTTCGCTTACCTTGCTCGGCCTTGGTACTTTTAGGGCGTCTGGAAGGGATGTAAAAAGGATTACTGATTTGAGGCAGATCACGAATGCTTTGGAGCTTTACTATGCCAAAGTAGGTAATTATCCAGATGCGCTTACTGGTCTTTTGAAAACCGCTAATCCTGCCGGAGTTATCGACAAGGTGCCGGCAGATCCAACGAACGTTGCGCCTAATGTGTATAGCTATAGTACTTGTACGGGTGGATATGTTGTAAAAGCTGTTCTTGAAGAAGCGAATGAGAAGATCTTGGCTGAGAGTTATGTTGGAGCTCAAGGGGATGGATGTACTGTATCCTGTGCCGCTGCAAGTAAAGAATATTGTATTAAATTTTAATCTAGCTTTATTTTTTTAAATGCCCATAACCATCTATCTTTTCTTAGTAGGTCTTTGTGCGGGCAGCTTTTTAAATGTAGTAATTTTTAGATATTTTCCGGAGGAAAGTTTTTTTTGCAATCTTAAAAAATGCAATGGCCGTTCTAAGTGTATGACTTGTGAGAAAACGCTTAGATGGTACGAGCTTATTCCGGTTGTAAGTTTTTTTGCGCAAATCGGGCGTTGTCGCGGTTGCGGAGCTAAGATCTCTTGGCAATATCCATTGGTGGAATTGGCGGCGGGCTTCACTTTTTTATTACCACTTTATTTTTCTAGTGGTTTGCTTGGTTTTGGAGCATCCCTTACCCCCTCTTATTATTTGATTTTTAGCGCTATTTGGATAGCTATATTTTTAATTTTTATTTTAATTTGGGCTATTGATCATAAATTTTATATCATTCCAGATGAATTAAATATTTTTTTAGCTGTCTTGGGTGTTTTATTGATCGCAGAAAATAGTTTTTATAATAATTTTTCAGAATTTGGTCAGGGTTCTTTTTTGGGAAGTTTTTCTATGCTTTTTGGATTTAGGGGAAGCATTTGGATGAATCATTTGTTGGGTGCCGCTATTGGACTGCTAATTATCGGTGCGATAATTTTGATCACTCGCGGAAAGGGGATGGGAATGGGCGATCTTAAATTAGCCGGAGCTTTGGGTATTATTTTTGGATGGCCGGATATAATTTTCGTCTCGATCTTTTCTTTTATGATCGGCTCTGTGTATGGAATTTATTTATTGGTAAGGCGTATTAAGGGTTTTAAAGACAGCGTTCCCTTTGCCCCATTTTTAGTTTTGGGTTCAATAACTTTAATTTTTTGGGGCCAGAATATCCTGACCCAATATTTTAATTTTTTTAAACTATTATAGTGTTGTGATGGTATAAATAAAAAAGCTTGTTGCTAAGGAGCTTTTTGAGAATGATCATTAAAATTTTGTTTATTGTATAATAAAGATGTGTATTGGACGGGTAAAATTAGATCTATTCGCTGGTGGCGAAATAAGATCTATAAATAATTTATTCCCCATTAAAATTTAATATACAAATTAAAGTTGTCGAAATTAAGTGGTCATTATTTAGCTCTATATTAATAGTATGATAAAAATAAAAAATAACTCAGGTTTTACCCTTATTGAAGTTGTGGCTGTGATAGGCGTCTTAGCTATTACTTCTGCGGTTTTGATAGCTAATAATCGATTGAATGAGCTTCAGATAAGCCTGAATACGAATATCGCCAATATAGCCAATACTATAAGCAGGGCGAAATCTCTTACATTGCAGGG
>Ga0172381_10008245_pt1 | contig 10211 bp, 8 predicted proteins | sample Leawel6488metaG_FD_119754 | JGI IMG/M metagenome (GOLD analysis project Ga0172381, IMG submission 119754) | Leachate microbial communities from a municipal landfill in Southern Ontario, Canada - Leachate well 64-88 metaG | ecosystem: Engineered > Solid waste > Landfill > Unclassified | place... | reverse complement strand
GCTATGTATACAGATACTGATACTCTTACGGATATGCTTCTTCTTAAAGACATTACAGGGCGTCGTATTTTCAGAACAGTTAGTGAACTAGCAGCTGAATTGCGTGTTTCTAAGATTGTAGAAGTACCTGTTATGGAAGATCAAACCCGATTAGACGATGATGAGGATACGCTTCAATTGAAGGCTATAATCGTTAATCTTTCTGATTATGTTATTGGCGCCGATAAAGGGGGCTCTATTAATATGTTTGACGATTTTGATATTGATTATAACCAATATAAATATTTGATGGAAACTCGCATCTCGGGTGCTCTTATTCGTCCGAAATCTGCTTTGGTAATTGAACAGGTTGCCGCAGAAGCATAAGGAGAATTAAAAAATGGCAAAGTTTTATGGAGTAATCGGCTATAGTGTAACCGAGGAAACTTCTCCCGGTGTGTGGACGGAGAGTATTACAGAACGTAATTATTATGGCGATGTTATACGAAATACTAGACGTTGGCAATCAGGGGAAGGCCTTAACGATAATCTTACTATTAATAATATTATTAGCATTGTGGCCGACCCCTTTGCCTACCAACATTTTCATGCTATACGTTATATTAAATGGATGGGGACTTCTTGGAAAATTGATAACATCGAAGTTCAGAGGCCCCGTCTAATTCTTACGATAGGGGGCGTTTATAATGGCGGGTCTTAGACTTGATTTACAAACGCTCTTAGAAGAGATATTAGGTTCTGAGAATGTATATTTTCAGCCACCTGAAACTATCAAACTTATTTATCCATGTATAATTTATTCTCGAAATTCTGGAAATATAGATTTTGCCGATAATTTAAATTACCGTTATCATATAAAATATGATGTTACTGTAATCGACAAAAGCCCAGATAGTGAAATATTAAATAAGATTGCGATGTTGCCAATGTGTACTCTTAATAGGCATTATACATCAAACAATCTTAACCACGACGTTTTTGTTTTATATTATTAAAGGAGGTTATTAATTTGGCTAAACTTACTTGGGATCAATCCGGAGAAAGATTATACGAGATAGGCGTTCGTAACGGTGTTCTTTATCCTCAGGCTAATGATGGATCATATCCGCTTGGAGTTGCATGGAATGGTCTATCCGCTATAACCGAGAGCCCTTCTGGCGCAGAGCCTACAGCTATTTATGCCGACGATATTAAATATTTGAATATATTGTCTGCAGAAGAATTTGGTGCAACTATCGAAGCATATACTTATCCTGATGAATTTGCTTTACTAGATGGCTCAGCTGCTCTAGAAACAGGAGTTATGATTGGCCAACAAGATCGTGCTACTTTTGGTTTATGTTATCGTACTGCGATTGGAAATGATATTACTGGTTTGAGTTATGGATATAAATTACATCTAATTTATGGGGCTGTTGCTAGACCATCCGAAAAAGGTTATCAGACGGTTAATGATTCTCCAGAAGCTATCACTTTCTCATGGGAAATAGCGACCACTCCCGTTAATGTTGCGGGAAAAAGACCAACGGCAACTTTAGTCATTGATTCGACTAAAGTTAATTCCGCAACCCTTCTTGCGTTGGAAGATCTTCTTTATGGAACTGCTGGTTCAGATCCTAGAATGCCGCTTCCAGCTGAAATAGCGGCTTTGTTTACTGCAGGAGCACCTGACCCAATTGCTCTGTCTTCGATTGTTCCCGCGGATCTCGAAGCTGCTGCGGCTATCGATGCTAACGTCGTATTGACCTTTAATAATCCAATTCAGAGTGACTCCGTTGTTGTTGTATCTGCTGGCGGCGCAGTTGTTGGCGGTACTAAGACGTGGACTGTTGGCGATACGGTTCTAACGTTTAATCCGACTAGTAATTTTGCACCGGGAACAACATATATCGTTACAATAGCTAGTGTGGTAGATGTTTATGGGCAAACTCTCGACACTGTAACTAAAACGTTTACTACTGCTTCTTAATATGCGTCTCTCCTCCTTCATATATAGGGGGTCCCCTGAAACATGGGGGCTCCCTCTTTAATTTAAATTATTTTTTCGAAAGGAGTTTATACCATGTTGAAAAAAACCATTACCTATACCGATTATGACGGAAATGAAAGAACTGAGGATTTTTATTTTAATCTTTCTAAAGCGGAAATTGCTGAAATGGAATTATCAGCCGAGGGCGGATTAGCTAAAACTATAGAAAAAATAGTCGCTGCTCAAGATAATAAAAAAATAGTTGAGATTTTTAAAGAATTAATATTAAAAGCATATGGTGAAAAATCTGTAGATGGAAAACGTTTTATAAAGAATGACGAATTACGTGAAGGCTTTTCACAAACAGAAGCTTATAGCGAATTGTTTATAGAATTGGCGACCAATGCGGATGCTTCTACAGCATTTGTTAATGGAATAATACCGCAAGTAGCGCCAATACCTAAATAAAAAAGGAGGTTAAGGGAGTGCTTAAACTTATAATACCTTCTTTCGAATCTTTTGATGAAGAGAAAAATGAATTTATTTATTCAAAAGGCACAACGATACAATTAGAGCACTCCCTTATTTCTCTTTCAAAATGGGAGTCAAAATGGGAAAAACCTTTTTTATCTGTAGAACGCAAATCGATAGAAGAATCTATTGATTATATTCGTTGTATGACATTAACGCAAAATATTAATCCTATAATTTATAGCGGAATCACAAACGAAAACGTATCTGAAGTTGGATCATATATAGATGCTCCAATGACCGCTACAACGATTAATAAAATTGATCGAAAAAGTAATAGAGAGATAATTACTGCTGAAATTATATATTATTGGATGATAACGTTTAACGTTCCGTTTGAATGCCAAAAATGGCATTTAAATAGATTACTCACCCTTATAAATGTATGCAATATAAAGAACCAGCCGCCAAAGAAAATGGGCCGAGCGGAAATTTTATCTCGTAACGCATCCTTAAATTCAGCACGTAAACAAGCGTTAGGAACAAGAGGGTGATTAAATGATTAAATTTAAACACAGAGGTAATTTTCGTAATTTAGAAAAATTTTTAGAACGAAAAAAAGAATATTATACAAAGCTTTTAGATAAATATGGAAAAGAAGGAGTTAGAGCGTTATCAGAAGCAACGCCTATTGACACAGGAGAAACCGCTTCTATGTGGGATTATCAAATATTTATAGGAAGAAGTGCGTTTGGAATAAATTGGACTAATTCCAATATTGTAGGTGGTATACCGATAGCCGTGCTTATCCAATATGGTCATGGGACCGGTAACGGAGGTTACGTTAAAGGACGAGATTATATTAATCCGGCAATACAACCTATATTCGATAAAATAGCTAATGAAATATGGGCGGAGGTGACAAAATAATGCCTAGTGTTGATAATCGTATAGTGAATATGGAATTTAATAATAGACAATTTGAAAGCGGTATTCAAACAAGCGTTAGGTCGCTAAACGATTTAAAAAAAGGTTTAGATTTAGACAAGTCCGCTAGAAGTTTATCGAATTTAAATTCTGTTGCTCGTGGATTTTCATTAGCGGGTATTGCCGATGGTGTACAGAATATTTCAAATAGATTTACTACTATGGGTATAGTAGGAGTAACAGCATTACAAAATCTTACTAACGCTGCTATAAATATGGGCGTCCAATTAGTTAAGTCCGTAACAATTGGCCCTGTTTCTCAAGGATACGACGATTATATTCGTAAGTTAACTTCGCTTCAAACTATTATGAATGCTACTGGCGAATCTAATGAAGTTGTAAGTAAATATTTTGATCAATTGGACGAATATGCTGATCAAACAATTTATAACCTTGACGATATGACATCCGCCTTTGCTAAATTTACAAATGCTGGTGTTAAAATGGATAAGTCGATACCTGCTATAAAGGGTATTGCGAATATGGTTGCGTTAGCCGGACAGGATGCTGGTGCCGCACAAATAGCATTCTATAATCTATCGCAAAGTATATCTAATGGTTTTCTAACTACAACGGATTACAGATCGTTAAATTTAGCGAACATTGCGACAGTAGAATGGAAAAATAACATAATCGCAGCTGCCGAAGCCATTGGAACAATAAAAAAAACATCCAAAGGAATGTATTTAATACCTGGCGTAAAAGAAGCAGTTACACAACAAGCTTTATTTGCAGAAGAATTGTCCAAAGGTTGGGCAACAACAGAAGTTCTGCTTAAGGTTTTCGGAGAATATGGCGATGTTGAAACTGAAATAGGAAAGAAAGCTCAAGCCGCCGCCCAGGATGTAAAAGATTTTGGGATGATGATGGATACTTTAAGAGCCCAGGTTGGGACTAGTTGGACTGATACTTTTGAGACTTTTATTGGTGGTTTAGAAGAATCAAAGAAGTTTTATACAGATTTATCAAAAAGTATAGGTGGTTTTCTAGACAGGACAAACGCTGCTCGTAATGAAATGTTAGAATTTTGGAAAGTTGCTGGGGGAAGAACTCTTTTAATTCAGGCTTTATCTAATACTTTTAGTGGTATTGGTGAAGTAATAAAAATCGTTGGTGAAGCATTTAGAGAAATATTTCCTCCCATGACCGGACAGAAATTAATTGATATTACGGTTGCTTTTAGAAATTTATCTGAAAGTTTCAAATTAAGCGAAGAAACCGCAATTAATTTGAAAAATACATATAAAGGCTTATATGCTTTTTTTGATATCATTTATTTGGCGGCATCTGCCCTAATTCGTGGTTTTGGAAAATTAGCAAAAGCTGTTTTTCCAGTTGGCGATAGTTTTTTAGCTATAACCGGTGGAGTAGGAGAATTTATTGTAGGAATAGACAAAGCTCTTAGATCTTCCGACGCATTTAATATCGTGGTTGAGAATTTAGGTAAAGTTATAATACCTGCAATTGAGGGTTTAGTACGTATTATATCTTTAATTGGAGCGGCGTTTAATGCTATATCCAAACCTGATTTAACGGGATTAGATACGTTTGTAGAAACCGTTAAAGAACGGTTCGATCCTTTTATAAAATTAGGAGAGTTTTTAAGAGGCATAATAGATATATTTTATAATCTAGCTAGTATAATTGGTAATTCGTTTTCTAAATTAATGGAGGATATTCTCGGAGCGCTTAATAGCGCTAATTATAATGCTATATTTGATATTATTAATGGCAGTTTATTTGCTATGATATTGTATGGTATTAAGAATTTTGTTAAATCATTAACTAATATAACAGATAATGCCGGAAACATATTAGGGAGCATAACTGGCATATTCGATGGTGTTAGAGGATGTTTAGAAGCTTATCAGCAAAACTTAAAAGCTAATGTTTTACTTAAAATAGCAGCAGCTGTTGCTATATTAGCGGCTGCTTTATTTACTTTATCCATGATTGATTCGGAAAAATTAACGGCTTCTCTTGGGGCAGTAACAGGACTATTTATAGAATTATTTGCTGCTATGTCATTTATGTCTGGATTAACAGGAATTGGTGGTTTCGTTGGTATATTCACAATTACCACAGCCATGATAGGTTTATCGATAGCTATTTTACTTCTATCTAGCGCTATGAAGAAGATGGAAACATTAAATTGGAAGAATGTAATTAGCGGTCTAGTTGGAGTAGCGGGTTTAGCTGCCATATTAGTAATAGCTTCTAAAAATTTAGAATTAGCTTCAAAAGGATTAATACGGGGTTCGATCGGTCTTGTAATATTTGCTGGCGCTATTTTATTATTAGTAAGAGCAGTTGAACGGTTAGGTAAATTAGACGTTAAACAATTAACTAAAGGTTTAGTTAGTGTAGGAATTTTAATTGCCGAATTAACTCTGTTTATGAAATATGCCGAAATAGGTAAAATGGGTATATCTAGTTCTATAGGAATTCTTATTATGGCTGGTGCTTTATTAGTTTTATCAAAAGCTGTAGAGCAATTGTCTAAATTAAACATAGACCAATTAGCAAGAGGTTTGGGAAGCATCGGTGTCTTATTAGCCAGTCTTGCTATATTTATGCGATTTTCTGGTGGCTCTAAAAACGTAATAGCTACGGCTATTAGTTTAACTATTTTATCAGTAGCTTTAAACGTTCTTGCTTTAGCTATTATGAAATTATCAACACTTACTTGGGAAGAAATAGCTAAAGGAATGGTCGCGTTAGGCGTGTCGTTAGGTATGATAGTGTTTATGTTTAAGAAAATGCCTAATAATATATTTATTAAATCTATAGCGTTATTAGATGTTGCCGGAGCTATATTAATGTTAGCTGGCGCTTTAAAAACGTTATCGGAATTATCTTGGGAAGAAATAGGAAGATCTTTACTTGCTCTAGCTGGTTCTTTAGGATTAATTATGGTGGCCTTTGTTCTTATGTCTAAATATAGTGGTATTGCGGATTCGTTTGCTTTTGGTATTCTTATTTTAGGAATTTTAGGTTTAGCAGCGGCTTTGAAAATGCTAGGTTCTATGTCACTGCAACAGATAGGTATTTCTTTATTAGCTTTAGCCGGTGCTTTTGCGATAATAGGCGCAGCCGCTTTCTTCTTACAACCGTTAGTGGTGCCTATGTTGTTATTAGGCGGAGCATTACTTGTATTAGGAATTGGCGTTTCAGCAATTGGCGGAGGATTAATTTTACTTGCCGCCGGTTTAACGGCTTTAGCCGCTGGAGGAACTGCTGGAATCGTAGCTTTAGTTGCTGTTGTTTCGGGATTAGTTGGTTTAATTCCTTTTGTGTTCCAGACCTTAGCAGAAGGATTTATAAAATTTGCTAAAACTATAGGGGATAATGCTCCTATTGTGATGGACGCTTTTAAATCTCTTATTTTAGCAATGCTCGATATGATAGTCGAAACGGCACCTAAAATTATCGATGCTTTTTTCGATATATTATTAACAATCTTAGATACAATTAATCTATATTTACCTCAATTAGTTCAAGCAGGTATTGATATTATTGTAAATTTCCTTAAAGGAATCTCTAGTAATATTCAAAGAATCGTCGAAGTCGGGATTGAACTTGTGGCTAATTTCATAAAAGGGGTATCACAAATGATACCTTTAGTTACTCAAACCGCTTTCGATTTAATTATTAGTTTTATTAATAGTTTAGCGGATGCCATAAGAAATAACGCGCCTCTTCTAAAAGACGCTATGATTAATTTATTTAAAGCTGTAATAGGTGCTGGTATATTTATTTTAACTGGAAGCACGCCTGAATTCACAAAAGCAGGATCCGACATGGTTGATGGAATGATAGAAGGAATAAAAAATAAAGCGGAAGAACTTATTGAAATAGTTACCGAGATGATCGAATCTGTTATACAAACAGTAAAAGATTTATTAGGTATTAAATCTCCTTCAGAAGAATTCCAATTTATAGGAGAGAACGTTGTTGATGGTTTCGCATATGGTTTAAAGAATAACACACACAGTATCGATAATGCGGTTTCATATTTAGTTAATAAAGTTAAAACTAATTTTAAAAGAGGTTTAGCTTCTTTAAATCTCGCTAGGCTTATAGAACAAGAAATAAATTTAACACCTACAATCCGTCCTGTAGTGGACATGTCAAACGTTACTAAAGGAATGGACGATGCGTTTAATTCTACTCCAGGAATTGCGCCTTTTAAATCTAGCACGGACGCTTCGTTTATTGAACAACGCATGCCTACTGTTGCTCCGCAAACACCTGCTTCTGTACATAGTATATCGAGTTATCAGAACGTGAAACATAGCGGAACAATAACCGTTGAAGGAGTAAATAATGAGGGGCAGTTAATAGCAGTTATAGAACAGACCATCGATAAGTCTTTTACACAAGGAAATAGGCGACTTCCGACAAGGGTTACAACAATTCCTAGTATGGCATAAGGGGTGATTCTATGGATTTCTCATGGGGCTCTACGGAAATTAAAATAGTAGTTGGATCGATAAAGATTAAACATTCGTCTGGTTCTTTATCTGAAATCTCGTTATTACCAAACCCAGCAGCTCTTGATTCTATATCCTCTGTTATCCAACAACAGGGGCGTAAACGGACTAGGGTCGAGGCTAGGCTATATGTTACAAATATGTCCGATTATAACGATTTTGTGTCGGATATGAATAAAGGAACATCTAAAGCTTTATCTATTGTGGTTAGTGGGACTTCTGGAAATTATTTAATTGACGCTGTTGGCGAACCCGAATTCATAAGATATAATATCATATTGTTTGATGTTACTTGGTTGGAGGTGTAGCCAATGATCAGCATACCAGCAGCGATACAGACATTATTGAAATCAAAAATGATGGTGGGCAATAGCCGACCTACAGGACGTGTTGATTTTGGATTAGACACTATTATAAGTTCTGACGCTTGGTCAATATGGAGAGTGTTCACAACTGGCGATCGAGGAAATGGCAATATTTGTGAAACATCGGACGGAAGAGCTATTGCCGCATATACTTCAAATACCGATAAATCTGTATCAATTGCTTTTGCTCCAAATATAAAGGGTGTTCTCGATGGCACAGGACCGATTGATGTAAATAATGCTATCAAATTAAATGACGGATATGGTGACTGGCAGCCGCTAGTTAGTATTAATTTGGTCAATGGAAAACTAAGACTGGCTATATATCATCATAAGTCGGATACGAATCATTGGGCCGGAGAATATTGGGCTGACTCAAATGGAAAAGGATTAGATTTTGTTAAAGTATCAGATATTTTTGAAGACGGTCAAGCTCCCTTTCCAGGTTGGGGTTCGGCTGGATATCTATCGCTTATTAATGAACTTGGCGATGGCGGTTTGGTTATATCAATGCCTCGTTGGGCAGGTGGTGCCGGCGGTAGTCAGTGTTTATGCCCATATTACTCAAGTGACGATGGAGCCAATTGGACAGAGGGAGCACTTATGAGGTGGTCTATTGGATGGATGGTTGCTTATGCATCGCGTAACTTTTTAGATCTAGGAAATAACGATTTTATGATTTTACGGACAGCTAGTACCAGTGCCGGAAGCAATGTTTATTGGACTAATTATGGAGCAGCGGCTACTAGTGTTGCTTGGATTGGAGCTAATCGTCCATATGGTGCGTCATGGTGTATTGTAGGAGATAAAATATATATGCATTATATGAGAACTGGGGTAACCCCTTTTGGACCTAATCCGTTTTTATTATGGGAATTCGTTGGCGATAGCATCACTGCCGAAGCGCTTATGACAGAATCAAATTATAAACAAGTGAAGGATTTAGGTGTTGATTTAGGTCCTATAGATGCATGGCATTTTATACAAAGCACGCCAAATTCTTTTATAGCACAGGGTTCTAGCGGAGATCGGATAAGTGGTGCGGGTATACTTGTTCCGTCAATAAGACCTAAATCTATAGTTATTGATCGTTCCAAAGGAAGCGCGTCACAGGTCAATATCGTTATCGACAATAAAGATGGAAAATATAGCCCCGATCCATCAGGGGCTTGGAACCACGTCATATGGCCCAATAATAATATACGGGTCTATATAGGATATGGGACTACCCAACAACTTGTTTCTACAGGCTTGATCGACGAGGTCACCATGCGGAGTTATCCGGCTGAGATAACCTTCACGGCGAGAGACATGAGTAAGTTGGCCCTCGACCAGATGGTGCAGATAACCACCGGGGGGTACATCACCCACACCCTGAAATACACCAACCAGACGCCAGAGGCGATCTTTGCCGACCTTGCTATGAAAGCAGGCTATGTCGACGTGGTCGCAACCGATGTTAGCGGGCTGACCATAACTGAGATAACCTTTAGCCAGGAGATGTACGCCGATGCTTTCCAGCGGCTTGCTGAGATAGCCAGCTTTGAGTGGTTCTGCGATGAGGAGGGCACTCTGTATTTCCGCAAGGCGATTGATACCGGGGTCAGTGTCTATACATTTACCGAGGGCGTGGATATTTTCTCCCTCGACTACACCATCAGTGATGCGGAGCTGTACCGGGGGATCATCGTGGTGTCGCAAGACGATGACGGTAAAGGCCTATCGTCTATGGGGGTTTGGTCGGCTTCAGATTATTACGATTTGCCAGATCAAAAAGATTTAATTATACAAGCTACTGATTTAGCAAGTACACAAGCACAGTGCGACGCGTTAGTGCAGCAAACAGCTGCCGAAATAACTAAAAAAGCACGACAAGTTACGTTTGTGATTGTGGGCCACCCGTATATCCAGATCGGGGACAAAATT
>Ga0172381_10008244_pt1 | contig 10213 bp, 16 predicted proteins | sample Leawel6488metaG_FD_119754 | JGI IMG/M metagenome (GOLD analysis project Ga0172381, IMG submission 119754) | Leachate microbial communities from a municipal landfill in Southern Ontario, Canada - Leachate well 64-88 metaG | ecosystem: Engineered > Solid waste > Landfill > Unclassified | place... | reverse complement strand
TAATGATCTGAAGGTTCAGGCTTCGGCCTCCACTCTTTCGGCTCCCGATGGCGGTTTTACCGTTCCCGAAGAAGTAGACAAAGCTATTGACCGCGTTCAGGGCACTACTTCGGCAATGCGCCGGTTGGCAACAGTTCGCGCTATTTCGACCGACACTTACAAAAAGTTGGTCAGTCAGGGCGGCGCAACTTCTGGTTGGACCGCTGAAAAAGGCACCCGCAGCGAAACAGACACCCCAACGCTGAAAGAAATCGCAATCAATACCAAAGAAATTTACGCCATGCCTTACGCTACACAGACATTGCTTGATGACAGTTCTATTGACATCGGACAGTGGCTTGCTGATGAGGTCGGCGTTGAGTTCACCGAGGAAGAGGGCTCCGCGTTCATTTCCGGTAATGGTGTTGAGAAACCGAAGGGAATTGCGGCCTATACGATGATCGCCAATGCTTCTTATTCTTGGGGTAAGGTCGGTTATATCGCCGGTGGTCACGCTACCCTGTTGAACAACATGGACAAGTTGATTGACCTTCAGCACGCCCTCAAGACTTCGTATCGGAACGGCGCGGCTTTCCTGATGAACGATTCCACTTGTCAGGTCATCCGTAAATTCAAAGATGGTGACGGTAATTACATTTGGCGACCAGGCCTACTCGAAGGCGCACCCGATATTCTTTTAGGTAAGCCTGTTGAGTACGATGATAATGTTGATGACATCGGCGGAAGCAAATACCCGATTTTCTACGGTAACTTCAAACGCGCTTATCTCATCATTGACCGTATTGGCACCCGCGTATTGCGTGACCCCTACACCGCCAAACCTTATGTAGCCTTCTACACGACAAAGAGAGTCGGCGGCGGGATCGTAATGTACGAAGCAATCAAAGCACTGAAAACCTACACAAGCTAGATTTTAAAAATCCTTTAAGGAGGAAAAGATACAATGAAAGACCTTTACAATAACATAGATTTAAAAGCCGTTGTTGATCCGATTGTCGGCGCACACAGTTCGGCTCCGGCTGCGGTGGAAGTTGATTTGGCCGGATGCAATGCCGCTGTTTTCGGAATTTACATTGGACTTGAAGGCTCGACGCTGGACGGTTCAAATTATTGGACATGGAAAATGGAACACGCCGATGATGACGGTACGGGCGTGGCTGGTTCATATGCCAATGTTGCCGCTGCAGACGTTCAGGGCGTAACTCCCGCAAGCGGAATTATCATTACTTGCGATGCAGCCGCAGAAGATAACACACTGTATAAAGTCGGTTATATCGGCGGGAAACGCTTTGTCAAAATTACCCCTGCCGAAACCGGAACTGGCCCGAATTTACCGCAGGCCGTATTTGTAATCAAGGGTGCTTTACTGGATGCGCCGCCCTTATAAACACCGGCCCTTTAGTGGGTACTCGGTGCGGTCTTATCCGGGCCGCACCGAGGCAACAACCGGATAGGAAAGGAGATGGATAAAATGGGAACATATCAGCCGAAAACTTTTAGAAAAGACGGCGGCGATACTTTTGAGGTCGATTACGGCGGAAAGATAGCCTTCGGTGTCGCTGAAAGTGAATTTATCACAGTAGAAGTGAAATCTACCGGCAGGGTTGTTTTTGACCAAGTTCGCGCAACTAATGGCGCTCTTGAGTTTGGAAACATTCTTGCCTATACGTCCGCTGATTACGGATTTAATCTCGGCACACGCAAAACAGTTGGGGGGGTATCTACTCGCCAGACTCGCGGTGTTGCGGTTTGCTGCAATGACGGCGGGCTTGATCCGGCAGACAGAATTGAAGCCTCTTGCCATATGTTTACGCAGTTGGTGGACTGGGCTACAGGGTGGAGCGCAACGGCACTTGAAGGCGTGTTCTATGGCGGGTACGACCTGATAGCGACGGAAGACAATATGAATATTTCCGGTGCCGGTGGTTGGATTTATCTTAATGACGAAGTTGGTGGTGCTGCGGCTCCTGTTGTTGGTGCGGCATCTGGTAAACTTGTTTATGTATGCGGTCTGGAATCCTGGGTTGCTCTTCCTGCCGACGTTGACATAAAGGCGACTGGGAAAATTTGCGGTTTGAAACTTTCCAACAACTTCGCCTCTGGGATGACTGCCGGGACGGGTCACACCTACAATATTTATACCGAGACTGTTGATAGCGTCGGATACGAGTATTTCTGGGGAACAAATTGCGTCGGCAATGGACTTTCGGAAAACGTGGCCATCTGTGCGGTAAACACGGCGTATGCTCTGGCAATCGACGTAAACGGGACACCGGGTTACATTCCCGTATTCACTGACAAGTCTTGGGGTTCGTAAGAACAGAAAGGAAAGTAAATGATTTTATCGGTATTTGAAAGACTTTTGCTTCTCAATATCCTTCCGAAAGAGGGTGACTTGACCACGTTAAAGATTGTGCGGACTCTCCGTGACAACCTCTCTTTTTCCGAAGAGGAACACACCGCCCTTCAATTCAAACATGAAGGCGGGAATGTGATGTGGAAAGACGAAGCAGAAGTCAATAAGGATGTGGTGATTGGAGAGAAGGCAACGGACATTATCGTTGATGCTTTAAAGGCGCTCAATAAGGCTAAGAAGTTAACCGATCAGCATGTCGATTTGTACGAAAAGTTTGTTAAGGAAAATTAATCTTACACGGGCGGGGTGAAATCCCCCGCCTTTAACCCCAAAAGGGAGGGTTTAAAAAATGACAGTTCAAGCAATAGGCGCCGCAAACAACAGATTTATCGGCCTATCAACGGATACCAAATCAACGAGCGTCAACGCGGGCGCAACCTTCTTTGAAGCTAATACCGGATTTATGTTCATTTATAATGGTTATGCGTGGGTTCCCAAGAACTATATGCCGGAAACTACCATCAATTATAAGCAGATTTCACTTGCTCAGGCCGCGGCTGCTTACGATGTTATGACCGCCACTGCGCAGGACTTGTTCATTGACGCCGTGATTGTCCACGTTCCCGACGATCTTCATTCCGTAGCGACCTTTACCGGTATTAGCATTACAACGGATGATGACTCTGCCATTGAGATACTTTCGGCAGTAGCGGGCGCGAAGGCCAAGCTGACCGGTGATTTTTTCCATGTATTTCGTGGGCCGGTTGTCACCGCGTCAACAAAGAAAATACAGTTAACCATCGGCGGCGCAACCGCAGGAACGGGTAAAGTCGCGGATATCACCGTTTTATGGCGTCCGCTGGTAGCAGGCGGATATTATCTTAATGCGTAAAGGGGAATTGTCAAATGGCAGAGTCAATTAAAATTGAATTAAATGAAGAAGAAGTGCTGAGGCAGTCAGACCCTGAAAAGATCAATGCACTTGTTAAACTGCAATTTGCCAGCCACAAACTATTGTCTGATCACGGTGAGATCATCTTTGGCAATGGTGACCCCAAAAAAGGTCTTTGCTTTAAAGTGGAGACGCAGGGAACAAGATTGAACTGGCTGATAGCGATATTGTCAGTGTTCGGTATAGCATTTATAGGAACTGTTTTAAAGTATTTGGTGAATTAAATGGAAAACATAGAGCAGTTCATAACTAGGCATGAAGGGAAAAGGAAGAAGCCTTACAAATGCCCTGCCGGATTTAAGACAATCGGCGTTGGCTGGAATATAGACGCTAACCCTTTACCGAAAAAGATAGCTGATTATTTAAAAGAACACGGTGAAATAACCGATCACATGATTGACGACCTTTTAAGAATATCCATAGGCGTTGCCGTTTCTGATTGCATTAAACTATTCCCTGACTTTGAGAAGTTTTCGGATAATCGGAGAATGGCATTAATTGATTTTGTTTTTAACCTTGGAGGCCATAGAACAAGTCGTTTTGTTAATACAATAGCCGCGATTAATACAGGACGTTGGGAAGACGCGGCGGCAGGAATAAGAAAATCATTATACTGGAAACAACTTGGCGGCGATCCTCCAGGAACGGATGATAAGAGATTAGAAAGGCCGGAAGAGGTCGCCAATTTAATAGAGGTTGGATAATGAATGACCTTAAAACCTATAACTTAGTCAGAGACCTTATGAAAACTGGTGACGGTTTGGGTTTTGCCAATACCGGCTTAGTATCTTGGGCCATTAAATGGAAAACAAACGGTGACGGCCCTATTTCTTTAAGTCATTGGGGCGGAATCGTAAGAGGCGGAGCTTATGAAGGGGCTGAATGTCGCAGATACACCATTGAAGCCATGAGCATAGGTTTTTACCCTGATATTCTGTCAAACTACATTAAAGATTATCCAGGGCATATTTATTGGTATCCGTTAAAGGATGAATGGGAACCTTACAGAACTTTGATAGGCGCACAAATACTATCGATGATTGGAACGGGTTATGACTGGCTGGGAGTAGCGAAACAATTAATCGCTAAATCTAACGCCAGCGCAAGACGGTTGTTCTGTTCTGAGGCATGGCAAATCGGCTTACAGAATGTTGCGCCTCAATTATGCAATCCTGTTGATAAAGCGTTAACTCCAACAGGAATGTGGAAACTTGGTTGTTTTAAGGAACCGATTAAACTTATTTAAGGATAAGCAAATGCAATGTAAATTAATAACCGCACCGATAATTGAGCCGATTTCTTTGGCCGAACTGAAACTTCACTTGCGCCTTGATTCCGGTTCTTTTGACGATAATCTGACTATAACGCAAAGCCTGGCTTACGGGTCAAAAGCTATTGCTAATAATTATACGACTCATATTGGAACTGGCGTGAATGTGGCCGGCAAGCAAGTAGAAGTTCTTTTACATTGCGGGACAAACGGAGCAACAGGAACGAACGATACAATCATTCAGGAATCAGACGATAACGCAACGTGGAGTAATTGGACAGGTGGGGCTTTCACTCAGGTAACTACGGCTAACGACAATGCCGATTATAAAAAGCAATACACCGGCGCAAAAACATATATCAGAACGGCCTCAAAGGTGCTTCTTGCCGCGTGCGAGTTCGGGACGTCTATTCTATTAAATGAAGGGGAAACGGCAGAGGATGACATTTTAACGGCTATTATTGTTGCTTCCCGCGAACACACCGAGGATATCACGCGCCGCGCCTTATTAACTCAAACATGGGAATATTATCTTAACGAATTTCCCGATGTTGATTTTATAAAATTGCCTTTTGGCAATTTGGCAAGCGTGACTTCTATTATATATAAAGATTCAGACGGAACTTCTACCACAATGACCGCGAACACCGATTATTTAGTTGAAACGAATGGTGAAGGGATAGGCCGTATAGTGCTTCCCTATGGTGTCTCTTGGCCTTCTTTTACCGCATGGCCTTCTAATCCGATAACGATTAAATTCGTTTGTGGGTGGACAACCGCCGCTTTAATTCCGAAAAAGATCATTGCGGCAATAAAACTGATTGCAACCGATTTATTTGTGAACCGTGAAGGGCAAGTTTTAAGCTCTTTTAATTATCAGGAAAACAAGACGGTAAATGTTTTATTATCATCAAGTAAATTGTGGAACGAATTTAAATGATTGGTGAACTTAACAAAAGGATAACGCTCCAATATCCTACAAAGACAAGTTCAGGTATGGGTGCGAGCGATACATCTACTTGGACAGATTACGCAACCGTGTGGGCGGCTATTTGGCCGGTAAGCGCAAATGACACGATACAGACAAACGCCACAGTAATGGTAGTTAGCCACAGAATAAGGATTCGTTACCGTTCTATTTTGAAAAGTTCTTGGCGGGTTAAATTTGGCAACAGGTTTTTTGCAATAGTTTCAATTTTGAACCCGAATGAAAAAAATGAGTATCTGGATTTACTATGCAAAGAAGCAGCCTGACGGCTGTTTATACGTTCAATATACGGAGTAGATATGTTGACAAGTCAAGGTGCTGTTAATCGGCACGTAACTGAATAGAGGTCGTAATTATGCAAGCAAAATCAGTTGGCGGATCGGGAAGCGTAAAAAATCCGCTGGAAGCAGATTTAAACTTCGCAACATATAAAGCCGTAGCTATGGTTTGCGATAACGGCGCGACCTTGCCTTCCACTCCTGTGATCGGCCAGTGGTTTCTGCATACCCCAACAGGAAGAAACATCTTGATGCAATATGATGGTTCAAATTGGATTTCTATAATTAGCATGGGGACAATGACCATCTATGTTGATTCTACTGACGGAACTGACGACACAGCACATGGAACTGCGGCAGATGCCAGCGCATTTAAAACATTTCAATACGCAATTAATTCCATTCCGGCTATTATCGGTGGAAATGTTGTAATTAACGTCAATGCAGAAAGTTACGCAGAAGATGTTGTGTTTAGAGGTCATAATCTTGCTGGAAATTATAGTGTAAAAATTTATGGAACTCTATCCGCACAGGAAACATGGACATCAACCTCAAAGGTAGCTGGTACTACTTCTACGCAGGGTAGTGTAACTAAGGAAGGTCAATTCGCAGGTAACACCTACGCTAATATGCTTGTGTATGACGCAACTGACGATGTTTATCGAGTGATTGATTCCCATACAGACGATGCGATTACTATTGCAGGTTCGTTCACGACTGCAACCGCTGGAAGCAATACGGTTTACGATTGGGGTACTAAGGTCAACACATTTAGTATCTACTCAACAAAAGTACCTATTGATTTTTATGGAGTGGAATTTGTTACAAATACATCATCTGTAACAATAGACCAAGGAGTTGATTCGGTTAATTTTTATTACTGTAAGTTTGATGGAGCTTTATCTTGTTACGATTTTTCAATGGGTAGAATATACGATTGCATATTCCTTTCCGGTTCCATTATTGTAGCACAATTAAATTCAGGATATTTTGCTACCGCTTTTGTTTATAGGGGAAAATTCGACCATACTCAAAATTCAAAGAAAACAGTTTATGCTTATAATTTAGGTATTGTGAGAATCATGGAAGGAACAATATTCTATGGTCACAACACAACTGGTTCAACGGCTATTTATGCCGCTGTGAACGGTATCGTTCAAATAAGTAATACAACAACTTATTTGGTCATTAATGATTACGCAACTGGAATTTACGCATATTCTGGTGGTAAGGTAATAGGAACGGCAAACAACACCTATAAATCAAATACGGCTGACGAAACGGCAGATGCGGCTTCGTTTGGCTATATAGACTAGGGGATATTATGAAATTACTTTATTGTTCAACTGGAGAGATAATGGCGGCAGTTTACGACTTTGATTGGTTTAAATTTAAACACTCCATAAATATTCCCATTTCTGAATTTCAGATAGACGAGGTTGACCCAGATAATAAAGAGATTTGCTTAGACTTGTCAAAAAATGTTTTCAAGAAAGACGTGAACGGTCTTGGAAAATATTATATCGAAAGCGGCGAGCTTCATTCAAGGGACGATTGGCAGGAATATGTGCCGGAGATGCCGATATGAAATCAGTTTTTAAAAAGAAATCAGTTAAGCAGGAATTAAAAGAAAAAATTGTATCGCTCGAAGAGCAGCTCAAAAAGAGCGATGAAGACAAAAATAAATATTGGGATATGTATCTCGATATGAAACGGAGATTTGATGAAGTCATGGTAGCGAAGAATCCCGTTGCCTGTGAGTATTATCTGGACTGCGATGTGGCTAACCCTGAATGTTTAACCGGAGAAACCCTTTCGCAAAACTGCAAGATTAAACAGGCCAGAAAACAAAAGATACTGGAGACCGTCAATGGCTAAAATAAAACTAGCAAAACACGCTGATAATGAAACGGTTGAATCTTTACGGCACAAACAAGTTGACATCATCGCAAAGTGGGTTGCTTCGCAAAAGACTCCGCCTGCTGGATTGGCAGAACTGGAAACTCAGAAAACGGAAAAACTTAAAAAGGTGAAATAATATGGCTGGTGCAATTAAGAAAATAACAATCGATTGGTCGGAAACCGGCAAGACGGTTTACTGCATTGTCCGGCGTGAAGCGGACGGCTACCTGTTAAGCGATGCTGACGGCGCGTTTGCCAACGCTCCCGCCGACCCTTTTATTGCGCTGACAGAAGATGGCACGATCAAGGGCCGATACGAACTTTCAGAAAGCCGCGCGGTTTGGAGCGATGGTTCCTACACCGTTGCAATCTATAAGCAGGCAGGCGGTTCACCCGCGCCCGCAAGCGATACGATAATCGGCAGCGGGCAGATGTCCATTGTTTCCGATGCCGAGGTTGTCAATGTCTTGGTAAGCGACAAGACGGGATTTTCTTTATCATCGACCGGCGCCGATCTTATTTTAAAGAGTTCAACTTTTATCCAGGCAATCGTTGCGGCAGTCAATGAATATGCCACTTATGGCCTTACCGCGTTGAATACCCTTTTAACTTCAACCGGGATCAAGGCCGCCAGCGTGCCGAATGTCATTCTGGCCAATGGCGCGCATGGCGGGGCGGCAACCGTGATTACTTTACAAACTCCGATTGAAGCAAACGTCGCCAGCGAAACAAACCACGATTTTACGGCATTGCAGAAAACAAGTCTTAATGCGGCTACGCCTGTGGTCACGGTCAGCGATAAAACAGGATTCAGTTTATCTTCTGTGGGCATTCTTGCGATATGGGATTATTTAACAGCTTCATTTACCGGAGTTATAGGCAGTATAGGAAATCTCTTAAAAACTAATATTGACGGTAAAATATCAGAAACATCAAAGCCCGGAACAGCTCAAACGATTACGCCGCCCGCGGATATGGCGCTTAATTCGACCGTGGCCAAAGAAGCGACAAAATTCAATCCGGCGACGCAAACAGTGATCCTTGCCGAAGGTCAGGCCATGATAGGGACAAAAGTTGTCATTGATGAAGACGCGGGAACGGTCAAAGTTTACGACGGTAGTAATAATTTATTGAATACATATACAAAGACAACTCTTGGCAATGTTCACACCATGACGAGGACATAATGGATTTATTATCTTACGGGACACACGGACGATTTGCGAGAGCAACCGGTATAATTCCGGATTACCCTTCCATCGGTAATGTTTTGGAAACGGATACTGTTGGCGGCGTGCCTGGAACTTATCATCCACCTACTACGGCAGAGGTTCAATATGGTGTTCTGTTTGGACCACTCTCGGCTTATGTTGGCACTTACGGGCAGAGTGCTTTAGGTGATGAGGACAGTATCATAAAAGAACTGTTCAAAGCAATTTATGGACGGTTTACAACTGTTACTAATGATCTCAATACCGATGTCGCAGGACGGTTTTACAAAGATGTTGCGCCGGATAATCCTGATTATCCTTATGTCATTTTATCTATGATTTCTGATGTTCCTGAAAAGACTTTTACAGAGGATTACGAAGATGTTTATATTCAGTTTTCTTTGTTTTCAAACTCATCAAGTTCAACAGAGGTTGAGGATATGTATTCTCACTTGAAAGAACTTTATGATGAATGCCAGATAGTTCCAACGGGAGCAGATTTGGTTTGGATGAAACGCGAAAACGCCACAAGGATAGATAGCGACGAAATAACACCGAATGGGACAACTCATATTTATGGATACGCCGTTGACTATATAGTTAAAATATCAAAGCATTAAGTGCTAACTTCTTTAAGTTAGGAAAGGAAAAGTATGATTTCAGTAGCCGCTAACAAATTAGGAAAAGAAATATGCGATGCTTTAGGACTAAAACACGTCAAGGAATTAAGCATACATATTCCCAGCGATGGATTATTCACAGTAGAAGCAAAAATTTATCCAACCGTTGATGGGGTAAAACAGTTTCCCGCAATTCTTAAAAAGTTTAAATTGGTTCCTGTTGAGGAAGAAAAAGAAACAACAGAAATAGGTGATACAGTAAGATCGTATCAACTGAAAGGATAAATATAAATGATTAGCATTATCATCCCCGTATTTAACCAACATGACATGACTTATGAATGTCTTTCGGCAGTCTTGGAGACTACGCAGAATTGTGAAATTATCCTTGTGGATAACGGTTCTGATCCGCCGATTAAACCGCCGTTTTCAGGATTTACTGAAATTAAGGTTATCAGGAATGAAGAGAACTTGGGCTTTCCTAAAGCAGTCAATCAGGGAATCAGAGAAGCGAAAGGCGACATTGTTTTTATATTAAACAATGATGTGATTGTCACTCCGCACTGGGCAGACAGGCTCGCTATGCATATTGGCGAATATTCCATTGTCGGGCCGGTAACAAACTTTTGCGCGGGC
>Ga0172381_10008243_pt1 | contig 10215 bp, 11 predicted proteins | sample Leawel6488metaG_FD_119754 | JGI IMG/M metagenome (GOLD analysis project Ga0172381, IMG submission 119754) | Leachate microbial communities from a municipal landfill in Southern Ontario, Canada - Leachate well 64-88 metaG | ecosystem: Engineered > Solid waste > Landfill > Unclassified | place... | reverse complement strand
CCACATTTTAAAACAAAGGATGAATACCATTCTTCAAAGTGTACTGATAGAAGCGATTATTTAGAAAGGACCATAGAAACGGCAATAACAGGCTATTTTACCGGATACTCTCTTGATGATGTGGGTAATAGCGCAATGTTCACTGATAATTTTTCTAATACTCTTTGCTTTGTGCCTGAATGGAACTGTTGGTGTTACTATAATGGAAAGAAGTGGGAAAAAAGAGCTGAATTCCATGCTCAAGAGTGTGCAAAAGAGCTATCGGAAACATTCGCTTTAAAGGTCGATGAATATGAGGCTTCAAATGGAGATAAAGATGTATTAAAAGCAATGAAAGAACACTGTAAAAAGCTCCGGGGCTACAGGCAGATAGATTCTCTTATAAAGTTATCGAAGTCAAGTATGTTAAAATCCGCAGATGAGTTTGATGCAAGTCCTTTTTTATTCAATTGCAAGAATGGTGTATATGATATGTCAACAGGAGAATTTAGGAACCATACTTATACTGATTACAGTACAAACATATCTGATGTTGAGTATAAACCTGGAGAACCATGTAAAAAATGGGATGCTTTTCTTGACAAGATACTGCCTAAAGACATACAAGAATTCCTGCAAATGTCTGTAGGGATGGCAGCCGTTGGCCGTGTGTATGAAGAGGCAATGATCTTCATGATAGGGGGAGGAAGCAATGGAAAGAGTACTATCGCAAACATACTTAGTGCTGTATTTGGTGATTATTCTATCACTTTACAGCCTGATATTATCACCGCTACTAGAGATGGTAAAACTCCGCCGGACTTTGCGGAAGTTAGAGGAAAGCGCCTTGTCTTTCTCTCCGAGACTGAGGAGGGTGATAGATTATCTGTTAAAGCCTTAAAAAGGTTGTCAAGCAACGAAAAGCAAAGCGCAAGAAGGCTGTATAGTATGCCAGAAACCTTTGAACCATCTCATACAGTCTTCTATAGCACTAATCACAAGCCGAGAATAGGATCTAATGACAATGGGACATGGAGGAGAATAAAAAACATTCCATTCGAGTATCAGATAAGCGTTGATGAAAAAATAACAGATTTTGCAGAACAGGTAATAAAAGAAGAAAGCTCTGGAGTGTTAGAGTGGTGCATGGAAGGGGCTAGGATGTTTATAGAAAATGGTATGAAATTAAAAACACCTGATATCATAGTAAAGGCTACTGAGGAATACAAAGAAAATGAGGATTATTTAGGAATGTTTATTAAAGATAAGTGTTACGTTGGTATCCTCACAACAGAAGAGGGAGGGGTAAATAGAATAAGATGTGGAGCAAGTGAACTTTATAGGGCTTATAAGGATTACTGCCAAGAGAATAATTACTATTATAAAAATGTAAGTGACTTTAATAACCAAATGGAACAAGTCCAGGGAGTTAAAAAGATAAATTCAAAGGGCGTTAAAACATGGGTTGGAATAAGAATTGAAATTGAGACCCAATCAAGCTTCGCTAATAAGGAGTATAACCATGTATTTTAGGTCCAAGGTTGCGGCAAATGGGTTGCGGTTGCGGTGTTTTTGCATTGTTTTGGTCTACAAAAGAGTATTGAATATTTGTATAGGACTTTTATGTAAATCGCGCCACCGCCACCCACTCATCGCAACCCTCTGTGTGGGAGGTCTTCATGAAGAATGTATATAAGGTATCATGTATACTATACGGTGATGCTCTGAATGAGTTTAAGAAGCAATACATAGTAAATGCTCTTAATAATAATAACTGGAATATATCTAGGACGGCTATTACTATTGGCCTAAAAAGATGTTACATCCATAAGCTTATTGCCAAATTCGGCATCAAAAGGGAGGTTTAACATGCCACGTAGATCAACAGATGTAGATAGAAATTCAACAAGCCCACGTAGATTAAAAGCGGCTAAAATGTTATCTCTAGGAAAGTCTCTTAATGATGTATGCAAAGAGTGTGATATCAGTTCTTCGACTCTTCATAGATATAGAGATGACCCTTATTTTATGGATACTGTTGACAGGTTGTCAAAAGAGGCTTTTCAAGAGCTATTACCTAAAGCTGTAGAGAGACTAAATTCATTATTAGACTCTCCTAATCAGCTTATAAGATTAAAAGCTTCAAAGATTGTTTTGGATAAAACTATGCCTAATCTGACAGAAAATAATAGCAAAAACCTTACTGCTATAAAGGTTCAGGTAGAATATGTCTGAAATAAACGAAGTAGTAGGATTTAACAAATCGTTCCAGGACGCAAATGAGGCCACTACACGCTATCGGATACTGAAAGGCACAGCAGGTAGCGGAAAGAGTGTAAACGTCGCTCAGGACTTCATTTTGAAGCTCTCAGACCCTAAATTCGCATGGGCCAACTTGATGGTTGTAAGGGCTACGGAAGCATCTAATAGCTCATCTACATTCTCTGAGTTGGCGGGGGCAATACATAGGTTCAACCTCCAGGATGTATGGGAGATAAGAACGTCCCCTATGCGTATGAAGTGTTTGATAACGGGGTGTGAGATTATCTTTCGCGGGTGTAATGATACCAGGGCAATAGAGCGTATAAAGTCGGTTACATTCACTAGGGGAAAGCTTACCTGGATATGGATAGAGGAAGCTACTGAAATCACTCATGCGGCGTTTGAAATACTTGATGATAGGTTAAGGGGAAAGATAGTAGATGATGGTTATTATCAGATAACGCTAACCTTTAATCCTATCAACGCTCAACATTGGGTAAAGTTAAAGCTGTGGGATATAGATTCACCTGAACACTTTAGACATAGTAGTACCTATCTTGATAACAAGTGGATAGACTCTGCATATCGGGAAAGGATGGATAGACGTAAAGATGTAGACCCCGAAGGTTATAGAGTCTACGGGCTTGGTGAATGGGGAAACACTGGAAGTAATATACTCCATAACTATATAGTAACGGACGTACCCCAGGTACCCACATACTACGATAACGTTGTGTTGGCACAAGACTTTGGGTTCAACCATGCAAATGCAATACTTTTAGTTGGATTTAAAGATGGAAACCTATACATAATGAAAGAGTTGTACGTATATGAAAAGTATAGTGCTGAAATAATAGAAATGGCTAATAAAATGAAGCTTCCTCATGTTGTAATGTATTGTGATAGCGCAGAACCAGATCGCATAAAAGAGTGGAGAATGGCCGGATACAGAGCTGTTAAAGTGTTCAAGGGGAAAGGGAGCGTAAAAGCTCAGATAGACTATCTAAAGAAGCACAGGATATTCATAGACCCTTCTTGCGTGAATACTAAAAGGGAAATACAACAGTGGAGATGGAAGAAGGATAGTACGGGTGAGCTGACAGATGAACCGCTTGAAGTTGATGATGACGCAATGGCCGCTCTTAGGTACAGTATAGAACCAATACGACGCAATAAAAGGATACGTTGTATAAGTAAGTCTGCTATAGGATTGTAGGATTGTGTAGTGTATCTCTCTGTATCTCTCTGTATCATTGGTAACATACTGATACATTGATTACCATTGACTAAGTAAACGATGTGTGGTATACTACCATATAGATTTAAAAAAATAACAGGGGGGTAGTGTTGGGGTACCCCATTAGGGGGAGGGGGTGTGTCGAATTGACCTGCCACACGCGAAACTTCTCTATTTTTTCTCTAGGAGGTTTTTATGATAGATACCAGTTTACTTAGAAATACATACTTTTTTGAAAAGGGTAAAATTCCTACTAAGGAAGATATTTTTAGATTTATAGAAGCCAAACTACGACAGAACGCGATATTGACAGCCCTGGATGATTACTATAATGGTAAGCAAGACATATTATTGAAACCGCAGCCTGATTCTTCTCATACTGTGAATAGGGTAGTCGTAAATTACTGTAAAATAGTAGCTGACTTTTATAATTCTTATCTATTAGGCAAGCCTATACAATATAAATCTGGTAAAAATGAATTAAGGTCTGAAATAGAGGCTATAATAAAGTATAATGATGGGCATGATGTAGACGTTGTGAATAACCAAATGAGTAATATAATGGGTGCTTCTGGTGAACAGTTATATATTGATTCGAGGGGTTATATTCGTTTTGCTAATGTTGATTACAGGCAGTTGATATTTGTATATAATAAGGATATGGAGCAAGAGCTTAATTGTGTTATTAAGTTTTACAAGTATAGTTCTACTGATCCTTATTACAATCTTGAATTATGGACTGATAAAGACGTTACAAAGTACAGAATGAATGAAGGTTTATCGTCTTTAACAAGCCTAGGGCCAAGTGAAAGCCATCCATTCTCATTAGTTCCTTTTGTTGAATACATAAACAATGAGAACAGGAAAAGTTCTTTCGCTCCTATTCTTAGTATGCAAGATGCGTATAATAATTTGACTAGTGCTGAAATTGATGATTATGAAGGCTTTGTTGACTCTTTTCTTGGAATATACAATGCGGCAGGGACAACGAATGAGGATATCTCCGCAATGAAGAGTAATAGAGTTTTATTGCTTGACGGAGAATCTAAAGCCGAGTGGATAATAAAGAATTCAAATCCAGCTCAAATAGAGGAAATAAAAAAGGATCTCAGTGAAAAAATACATGAAGTTGCGTCCATGCCTGACTTGACGGATCAGAATTTCGCGTCTAATGCCTCTGGTGTAGCAATAAAGTATAAGATGGTTGGTGCTGAATCTGTGGCCGCAAAACAAGAGAGGAAATTTAAAAGGGCTATTCAAAAAAGGCTAGAGCTGATAGTAGGGTACATAAACTTTGTAAATAATACTGATTATAATTATACTGATATAGAAATTGTATTTACTCGTAACATGATTGGAGCTGATAATGAGATATGCGACCAAATAAATGCTATTTATGGAAAGGTTCCAATAAAGAGTCTTGCTTCTAAGCTATCTTTCATAACAGACGAAGAGATGGCTTTCGTTCCTGTTGGTATAGCTCAAGAGTTTAAGGGGACTAATGATGGTCAACGTAAGGTGCCCTAATAAATTCTGTGGTAACGTCCAAAGCCAGGTAGGATTTAGGCCGATGTCATTTTATTGTGAAAATTGTGGAATGGTTGGACTATGGCATAAGTACCAAAATGAAGGTCGTATATATTGGAGAGGTACTGTATACGCTGTTTATTACGTATTTGATGCTTTAATGGACAGGGGTTTATGGCTTGTTATGGACGATGATCAGGTTTTTGATTTAGCATTAGAGATGGTGCAAGAGGTAGAGATGAGTAACCAACATGCTCCACACCAATAAGGAGGGATTATGATTATCATAGGTTCTACGTATAGGATAGAAAGGGTTCTAGGCATTGATATAACAGATGCGGAAAGTACTGATTTCATTATTCAGTATAATGAGACTGATGAAGTTAAGGCTGAATACACTGCTACTGTTTCTACCGCATCTAATGGTACTATTTATGTTGATGTACCTGCCGATGAAAATGATGAACTAGGCTCTTTCAAAGTGTGGGTTAAGGTTGTTTTGCCAGATGATGTTATTTATAAGTTTTCTGCAAAACTGATAACAGTATATCCAGAAGGTACTATCGAATAGGAGGATAGCATGGAACAAGTAGAAGGACAGGTAGTTGAACAGCCTGTAAATGATGAACCACTTGAAAATGATGGCGGTTCTTTGGACTCGCGGGAAGCAGATATTATTATGAGGGAGAATACTCTCGTGGTAAGAGAGGCTTTTAGTTCAGTAGGAATACCTGAATCTTTGATACCATTGGTTGTAAATAAAGATATTGAAATTCAGAAGAAAAACATGAATATTATGGTAAAAGAGTGGAATTCTGCGTTAAAATCGGCAATTACTGAGAAAATTAAAGGAAAAGCACCAGAAATAAGCGATGAACAGCCATCTAAAAAATGGTCTGAAATGACTTATTATGAAAAAGTTCAGTTAAAACGATCAAATCCTGCTTTGTATGAGGCAGCTAAAAATCAACGCCTATAAAGGGTATTGACATTTTTCTAAAAACAGTATATACTACTGTTTAAAAGGAGGGATTCTATGGGAGTTACAAATCTTGCGAACCTTATAGACCCCGAGGTGATGGCAGACTCTATTTCTGCTGAACTTCCTAACAAACTCAAGTCTCGTGGCTTTATGAAGGTTGAAACTACCTTATCCGCAAAGCCTGGTGACACCATCACTATCCCAAGATTCAATTATGTTGGACCTGCCGCTGATCTTGCTGAGGGAGAGGAAGGGAACATAGACACTCTTACCACGAATGAGGCATCCTATACTGTAAAGAAGGCTGTAAAGAATATTGAGTTGACAGATGAAGCCGCTCTTTCTGGTTACGGTGATCCTGTTTCTGAAACTAATAAACAGCTTAGAATGGCAATTCAGGATAAGATTGACGACGACGCTATGGATTTACTTGAAAGTGATGCTGGAATGTTCCGGGTGGACGTTACTGATAGTGCTCTTTCTTTTGAGGTTGTTAGTGATGCCATGTTGCAGTTTGCTTCCGAGGAAGAGGGCGAGTTGACCTACCTTCTTGTTTCACAGGAGGGATTGAAGCAGATAAGGAACGATAGTCACTGGTTTGATACAGTTGATATTGGTGCCGATATGCTTAAAAATGGTGTAGTCGGAAAGTTTGCCGGTGCTTTTGTTGTGATAAGCAACAAGCTTAACGGAACTAATGATGAAAGGTCTGCATATCTTTTGAAGCCTGGTGCTCTTACTGCTTTCATAAAAAGAGATGTGAACCTTGAAACCGGACGTAATGTTCTTGCTAAAAAGACTCTCTTTTCTGTTGATGAGCATTATGTAGTTGCAATAGAAGACGACAATAAGATTGTTGGTATTGACCATCTAAACGAAGATGTGGGAAGGATGAGGATCACTTTTGCTACCAAAAAGCAGAGTGACGGAACTTATGATAGTGATATTATAAGCGTAAATCCTGATGTATTCGACGGGAACCAACTTTTCTATAAGCTTGGTGGAGCTCCTATTAAGGCTGCTACTATAAGTGGCACTACTACTTCTGGATGGACCGAGGTAGCGGAATTTCCCGTCTCTGTTGAAGACGTTGCTAGTACTCCTATTATATCAATGGCTCAGACTGTTTCTGGAACCATGACGCCTATATGGTATTACGGGACTTGTAACCTCTTGAAATAGCTCCTAGTTGGTCTGGTAAGTTTTATTAGGCCATCTTTGTACCTTGTCTTAGGGGGTTACCTTAAAAGTAGCCCCCTTTTTTTCAAAAGGAGATAACATGTTATCAAGAAGGCCAGTGTGGATTTTACCTGACAATGACAAGGCATATCTCCCTTTTAGTTCTGGTAGTCCTTATGATGAAAAAGGGTTTATTTATGAAGCATTAGCTTATATAAACATGATGCAAAAGCCTAATAATGGGAAGGTTGGTCTTGGTGGAATAGAAAGAAGGATAAAAGTAGATGGACCTGGTTTAATGATAAAGCCTGCTGTTATAGTCGAAGGAAACACAACGGGTGGGACTGTAACCCCTGATACTTACGTTCCCAAAGCTTATTGTTTTATAAAAAAACCAACTCTTGTTGAAATACCATATATAAATATATCGTCTGAATTTGGTCCGTTAGTAACCGCGCATTTTACGCTACAAGGTTTGAATGCTGTAGGTGGTGCTTACGGAGAAAATAAAGTAAAGATAAAAGGAACCTCTGGTGTTGCTCAAAAACAATATTTTAATTGGATAAACGACACCTATGTGAATGATGTAAATATACCATACTCTGCTCCATGGCCGCCTATATTAGAAGGAGAAAAATGCGAATTATGGATATCATCAAATAATGACCCTGACTTCGCGTTATTTGATACGTTTTATTTCAGTATAGATCAATCTATAGTTATTGATTATCATGATAGTGGAGATATAGAAGACATGACATTCACATATACTGACAATGCTGTTTCAGGTGATTATTCAAAAACAAGTTTTACAACTGTTGATGTACCATCATGGGTATTTTCTGCTAGCACTTCATCATTCAAAAATGGTTGTATTGGATACATAGAATGGATGGAGTCTTTGTATGACTTACAAAGCGAGTATACAGATTACACACCATGGGAACTAGGGAGGTAGATATGTCTGAAACACTTCATAAGTGGTTTTTGTTGGTAGGGCTTGATGATGAAAGTAGTGATACAATCACTCTTGAAAAAAATAATAAACTCGGAGAGGATTTAATAACAATAGCAGACGTTCATCTAAAGCTTTTGACTAATGGAACTGTTATAGAACCTGATATCAAGGCAGCCCTATTGGCTCAGATGGCCGCAGAATTGTATGAGAAGCGTGGCAAGATGGGTGTTCCTCAGTCTAGTACTATAGGGGACCAGGTTACTATTATACAGAACTATTCTGATCTTGTTAGGAAATTGATTATTAGTAAAAAGAGGGTTTTTTCTATATAAATAATCCCCCTTTTTTCAAAGGGGGTATTTTAAAAGAAGTAAATAGGGTGTTTATTCCTGATGAGATTCTATCCATTCTTCTATACGTGGGACGATTTTAGTTCTCCAATTTTCTAATTGTGAAGCTTTAACACACGCCTGTGGAACAACTTCTCCGTCAAACCTACGCTTAGTTTCCCTTAATGCCATTATATCTGAATCTATGGCCAATTGAGATGGTACGTCACGCTGCGTTAAATAGTGTTTTTCTCTCAAGAAAGGGAATACATCTGTTTTAGGGTGAAGGCCAAAATGTTTTGAACAATCACTGATGGTCATAGTCTTTTCTGACCGCATAAGAGCGTCAAAAGACTCTATTTTCGGTGCTGCTATTGTTAATTGCTCATTCTTTTTATTAAGCTCCTCTTGAAGCTCTTTTATCTTTCTTGTTTTCCATTCTGCTACCTTATAATCAAGGAGCATCATCTCAAGGTCTGTTTCAGGAAGCTCCGCAGTAGTGCGTAGGTTGTGATGTCCACTGATTTCAAGCTTTATCTTCGTAATCATAGCTTCATCTAAAAGCGTGGTCTTTCCATTCTCTACATATCCAGGGAAATGTTTATTCACTGCACGTAGAACCGAATCATCTGAGACTTTAAAGATGTCTGCTACTTCTTTAATAGTCATCGTTTTGTTTGTAAATAAAGAACCTTCTCTAGTGTTCATGATGTACCTCCATCTTGGAAGCATTATAGCATATTTCTTATGTAGTGTCAATAGCATATAGAGTTATCGTTATATAGGTATTGACTAAAGTATACACTCTATGATATAATACATTCATAGGAGCAAACCGATGAACGAAGACAAGGTACGAAAAGACGATTCGGTTGAAAAAAACCTCATAAGGGCTGGTTTCATTGAAACAATGGAATCAAAGCGATGGGTTTTATTCAAGAGAGTTAGACGTGGTGAATCCATAACTAAGGTTCCGTACTCCACAAGCGGGGGGATGGCTAGTTCTACAGACCCTAAAACATGGGGTACTTTTGAAGAAGTATGGAATACCTACGAGAATTCAGATATGTATGATGGAATAGGGCTTATATTGGGAGATTATTTTGGACAGCATATAATAGGTCTTGATTTAGACCATGTATGTGATAGCATTTCTGGTAAGTTTATAAATAAAGAGGCTGAAAACGCTGTAAAAAACTTGAAAACTTATGGAGAGAAGTCTATAAGTGGTACTGGCGTACATTATTTATTTCTAAATCAGAGAATACCAGAAGGATTTAAGAACAGGACAAACAAGACGGCATCTTTTGATATGGAAGTATATGAAAGCGGGCGTTATTTCACTGTAAGCGGTGAAAGGATAAACTCTTATTGTCTAGGAAAAGACAAAGAAGGACTTGATACTCTATTAGACATATACATGCCCAGAAGAGTTTCCACCTTATCAGTAAGGAGAGAAAAGAACGTGAAAGGATCTGTTCTTGAAACAGCTTTAGAGAAGGATAATAGATTCTGTGCTGTTTATAATGGTAAGCGTCCAAATGGCAATGAAAGCTCAGATGATATGTCTTTAGTGAATTATCTTGTGAAGTATATTGGAAGGGACGTTGATCGTGTGAAAAAAGAATTTCTTCTCTCTCCACATTTTAAAACAAAGGATGAATACCATTCTTCAAAGTGTACTGATAGAAGCGATTATTTAGAAAGGACCATAGAAACGGCAATAACAGGCTATTTTACCGGATACTCTCTTGATGATGTG
>Ga0172381_10008242_pt1 | contig 10216 bp, 5 predicted proteins | sample Leawel6488metaG_FD_119754 | JGI IMG/M metagenome (GOLD analysis project Ga0172381, IMG submission 119754) | Leachate microbial communities from a municipal landfill in Southern Ontario, Canada - Leachate well 64-88 metaG | ecosystem: Engineered > Solid waste > Landfill > Unclassified | place... | reverse complement strand
CTGCAGTATTCCCGCATTTAACACAATATGTCTCCAATGCTTCTGATTTTTTATGGCTTCCAAATGAAGTTTCATCTGTAATTCTTTCTCTAAGCTTTTTATGTATTTGGCTACTTAGATAGTAACAAATTAATCTTGGCCATTCAGGAAACATTTCAGATGTTTTTTTTCCTGAAATCTCCTGGGGAAAAGCCTTCCAGGGAATAATTATATGAAAACCTTTTGAACCTGAAAATTTAATCCCAATATTTTTTATACCATTAGATTTTAAAACATCCACAAGAACTTCGGCATAAATCTTGCTGTAATCAAAATAGGGTGAATCGACATCTATTAATAAATCCCACCCCACTCTTAGACTCTTCATTTCTTCTTGATTCATTTCTGTTGACAGATTTAAGGGGTCTGACCACAATTCTTCAGAACAATGAAAAGATGTCGCTCCTTTTTTTGCAAATTCGGGTATGTCTGAGTCGTATTGAAAGGCGTCTGGCCTTTTTCCAAAACCATCAAAATATCTCGGAACACACTCCCGATTCTTAGAAAATTCTAACATAGTTTTTCTTATATCCGGCCTGGAATAATAAAAAAGTGCTATTTTTCTTATTCTTTCTTCTTTTATACTTGGTTTTTCTATGTTTTTTTCTTCTTGTTTCTCTTTTTCTTCGGTCATAATTGATTACTCGCTTTCAAGTTTAAATATTTATAGTAAAAGGCATTAATTTTTCTATGTTTTTTGCATTTTCCTGTCTAATAAGGATACAAATACAGAAAGACAACAGCGTCATTTGGTATATGCTGGATTTTGCGGAGTATTTCAGTGATTAAAGAAAATAGAGTATATAAAAGACAGAAATTTTTAATTGTTTTCAGTATAACAATATTTAAAAGCCAGAGTGCTTTTTGATAAATATGTTATTAAAATTAGAGAGGCCAAAATTATTTTCAGATATAATCGGAATAATCTCCGAATTAGTTCTGGAAGTAAAGATAAAAGTGAATAAAGAAGGTATGAGTCTTGTTGCTATTGATCCTGCAAATGTAGCAATGGTCATATTTAAGGTTCCTGCAAATGCCTTTGCACAATTAGATGTTCAAGACGAAACAATAGGAATCAATCTTGAAAGTTTCAAGGCGATTTTAAGAAGATGCTCACTTACAAGCTCACTTATCTTATCAACAGAAGAAAATACTCTTAAAATAGAAATAATAGACAAAATAAAAAGAGAGTTTACACTTACACTTCTTGATTTGGACTCCAAAGACAAGCCTGTTCCTTCTCTTGAATTCACAACAAAAGTTGAAATGAACTCTATCGAGTTTGCAGAAGCAATTGAAGACTGCTCTATTGTTTCTGATTCATGCGGTTTTGAAGCAGAAGGCGATAAATTTGAAATATTTGCAAAAGGTCCGCTTAATTCAGCAAAACTAGCTTATTCTTCTGATGAAGTTAAGATAGAATCAATGGAAAAAGCAAAAAGCAGATATTCTCTAGAATATTTGCAGAAGATGATAAAAGCAACAAAGATAAATGAAAAAGTTATTCTAAACTTTGCAAAAGATTATCCTCTTAAACTTGAATTTAAGACACCATCTGTAGAGTTAGCATTTATTCTCGCGCCGAGAATAGAGACTGAGGATTAAGACTTGCCAAAAATTAGATTAAGATAAGCAAGTATTAATCCGAGCAGAGGACTGACACGAGACTAAATTGTATTCTAACGAGCGGCGGTCTGAGTAGAGGATTAGCATTTAAAATTCTTTTTTTCTAATCCTTTCCACGCCGAAATGTTTAAATACCTTTTATGACTAATCATCTTAATAATAAGTGAATTATACTTAATAATATTCATGCTAATATACCTATGAACATTCATAAAGATATAGTTGAATTCGTTAAAGAAAAAAAAGTTATAACTAGTTCTGAGCTTGCAAAGCATCTAAAGATAAGCTGGAATACCGCAGATAAGTATCTTCTAGAAGAAGTTATAAGTGGTAATATGGAAAGAATAAAAAAAGAGGGAGTTAATTTATGGATGATAAAATAAAAAAAGGTAAGCATGCGCAAATCACGCTCTTTGTAATTATTTCCATACTTGTTGTCGTAGCAATAATTCTCCTTTATATCTTTGTAATAAAACCATACATTGACGCATCGAGCATAGGCGACCCAAGAGTATTTATAGAAAAATGCGCGGCAGACAGCATAATAAATTCTGAAAAGAAAATATTTGACACTAATGGATATCCTGGCAATATGACTAATTATATTCTTTATCGTGGTGAGAAAGACAGTGAAAAAGTTCCATATTTATGCACGACATCACTGTTTTATGTTCCATGCATAAACCAAGAGCCAATGCTCATGGAAAACATAAGAAGATATATTGAAGAAAACGCAAAGAAAGATGTTTCTTCATGCTTCTCTAATCTTGAAACTAAACTTAAAAAAGGCGGTAGAGAAGTTGTCTCTGGAAATATTACAGTTAGTATTGAATTTGAAGCAAAAGCTATAAGAGCAGATATCAAAAAAGATTTGGCAATAAGCAGGGGAGGCAAAACAGAGACATTCAGTGTGTTTGACGCAAAAATAAATAGTCCTCTTTATAATCTTCTCTACACTGAAAATAAAATAGTTTATTTTGAATCAGACCTCTGCGCATTTGACAGTGTTTCATGGATGAGATTTAATTCTGACATATCTATAAAGAAATTTAGCGCGAGCGACCAAACAAAAATTTATACATTAAAAGATAAAGATACTGAAAAAGAAATTAAATTTGCTGTGAAGACGTGCGTTCTTCCTGCCGGGATGTAAAAAGTTTCTTGAAAAGAAGCTTTAAGTAAAATGAGAAAAACGAAATGAAAAAAGTAAAGAACAAAAATAATAGAAAGCAAAAAAGAGTAATATCAAGTTTTGAAATATTTGTAATGGTAACTGCAATATTTGCATTTGCATATTTGATATCTTCTCCTGAAATTGTTAGTGCAGCAGAAACACCAAAAGGCTGCTGCCCTGAAGCAAAAAACGGAGCTGTTTGCCAGGATATGAATAAAGTTGATGAAGAAATGTGCAAGACTTCTCTTGTTGCTACATCCTGTGATCTTTATGACACATGCAAAAAAGGATGTTGTTATAATCCGAACGAAGGTTTATGCTCACCAAATTCACCAAAAGACAAATGCATACAAAACGGCGGGAATTGGACCAATGATGCAACTTGTGATTCACAGAGTCAGTGTGCTTTAGCGTGCTGTGTTCTTGGAACACAGGCACCAATGGTGACATCTAGACAATGCACTAAATTATCTAATGAATATGGTTTCACAAAGAAATTTGAAGCAATAGATGCAGAAAAAGGCTGCACGGCATATACTAACTTAGATGATGAAGGCGCATGTGTTATGAAAGAAGGAGAATATGCCCCTTTTGATTGTAAATTTGAGACAAAAAAAGAATGTCAATCAAATAACGGGGAATTTTATAAAGATTTTCTTTGCACCAATATTAACCTGAATACTCTTTGTGTTCCTACTGTTGGCGGGGAGTTCAGAACTTCTTGCATCGAAAATAAAGATCAAACTTATTTTATTGATTCTTGCGGAAACAGAGCAAATATTTATGATTCTTCAAGAGCAAATGATCCTGAATATTGGAAAACAGTTATTCCTGCTTCTCAATCATGTGCTTCTACTCCAAATAGCGCATCATGCGGAAACTGTGACATACTCACAGGAAGCAATTGTCAGCAGTATAGGACAGGAAAAGATGCAAAACCAAATATGGGGGATAGTGTATGCAGAGATTTAAACTGCAATGCATATGGTAAAAAGCATGGAGAGAGTTGGTGTATTGGAGAGTATGATACTTCTATTTTCGGTGTTGCTCCTGTTGGAAGCAGGAATTTTAAAGCAATATGCATGGATGGAGAAGTCACAATTGAACCATGCGCTGATTTTAATCAAGAAATTTGTTTGCAACAATCAAGCGGAAGTTTCTCTGAAGCGCAATGTGTCATAAATGACTGGAGAACCTGCCTTTCTATAAATGAAGTAGGAAATGACGACAGAACTTATGATGATGTAAAAGAAAAATGTGATAAAAATCCGCAATGTGTGATGTTCAATGAGATTGAAGGCGAAACTATTGCAAGCAAGGCATATGAACAAAATGGCATGACTGGTTTCCCCGGATTTAGAGAAACAAAAAGTGATGGTGAATCTATTGCTAATACAGAACAGGCAAAATATAATGACGTTGGAAAAGATTATAACAAAGTAATCCCCCTTTGTGTCCCAAAATACACTGAAGGGTTACAATTCTGGACAAATGAAAATAACAGAAGCTCTACAAACTCTTCTTCATCAAGCACTGCAAATTACGGGGGAAGCACTGCAGAAACAACTGCAATATGCTCAATGGGAAACTTTATCTGTGTTGGTGGAGAGAAGAAATCAAAATTATTTGGAAGCTTTGAAGAAGACGAGAACATAATTTGCATAACAGACGGAAGCCAGAAAGACCAAGTTCCAGTATATATTGACACGCTTAATGAAAGATGCAGAATGTTGGGAAGTTGTGGGGCTTATGTAAACATAGTTGGAGAACTTGGAAGTAACGCTGAAGATTTAAACAAAAATAGTACAAAACTCATTAATAGAGGAAAAATAGGTTCAGATGGTTCGTACAGCAAAGAAAAAGGAAGCACAGACCATTATTCTGATGGATATTTGGAAAGTCTATCAGGCAAACCCGGCGGATATCTTGCTCTTCAAGAATTCGCAGGGACAAATAAGGGCGGAACAGTTCCGTCTATTGATGCTTTAAAGTTTAAGGATGTAATAAGCACATTGCAGGGCGAGGCAAAAGTAGACATAGGTGCTTTTGCAAAATTTGCTCCGAGTACGCTTGTTGGTGTAGGAGCGGGACTTGGAAATCTTTTTGAAATTGGCGTGGGAAAACAAACCTGGTTTGGATTTGATAGCATTCCTAAACAGACAGCAGCGGCTCAATTGTCTGCTGCTGGTGCAAAAGGGGCAGAATTAGCAGCTCAAGAAGGTCTTAAAGAAGCAACTAAACAACTTGCCGAGGCTGAGAAGGTATTAACTGCTGCTGAAAATAGTTTTAAATCTGCTACTACCCCGGCCGAACTGGCAAAGGCAAGTAATGACATAGAAATAGCTCAAAGATCTGTAATAAAATCTACTGAAGATGTTGGAAAGGCTACTACCAAAGTTGGAGAGGCTACCCAGAAAGTTAAAGATACTGCAGGCCAAGCTGATAAATTAAGTGCGTCAACACAGCTCATGACTGCGGCAGTAATAATTGTTGTAACAATTGTTATTGGAATACTTCTTGATAAATGGGATCCTATTGGTGGTGGAATGTCTCCTGGAGACAAAGCCGCAGTTTATTCTATGGCAACTTCTGTCTTAGGAGCAGGACTAACAGTAGCAGCTTGGGCTTTAGGCCTCATAGCCATGGGACCAGTAGGGTGGGCATTATTAATAGTTGGAGTAATTGCAGCAGCAGTTATGCAATTTTTTACATATAAAACTGAAAACCAATATTATGTTATGAGCTATACCTGCGCTCCATGGGAACCGCCACTTGATGGGAATTGCGATGCATGCAACAAAAATTCTCTGCTACCTTGCTCAGATTACAGATGCCGTTCGCTTGGTGCTGATTGTCAATATTTTAACAGCCTTGGAGAACCAGGAACATGTGCAAAGATAACAGACACAACGAGCGCGACAATTACACCCTGGCCAGAAATTTTAACAGCACCTTATCAATATTCTGATGTACAAGAAATGAGAGCAAGTGTTAATGATGTTGAAGCATATACTGGAATTCAATTAGGAGTTATAACAGACAAATCAGCGAAATGCAAAATAGATACAAAACATACCTCAACTTATGATGAGATGTCATATGATATGATTTCTTCTGCTTCTGCAAACGGTCTTGTCGGATATAATCATATGATTGCTCTTTCTCCTTTCGTAACAAGTGCAAGCTCAACAGCCGGAGATGGAACACAAGGAACAGCAGCAACAAGTGAAAACTCGGCAGCAACTCTTCCTATGACAACAGGAGAGAATAGATATTTCATAAGATGTAAAAATTTTGCTGGGCATGAGAATAGTGCGGAATTCATTTTCAAAGTAACAGTAAAAGAAGGACCTGACGCAACAGCACCCATAATAACAAAGTTTGTTCCTGAAACAAACTCGTATGTTGGTTATGGTTTTAATACAACGACTGTTCAGTTCTATGTAAACGAGCCAGCAGAATGCAAGTATTCCCAAGGTTATAATTTAGCTTACAATGATATGATAGGAACAACTACATGTGTGAACATGGCGGTTCTTGGAGAATGGCCCTGCTATGCTATTCTAAATTTATCAGCAGGAGAAAATAACAATTATTATTTCAAGTGTAAAGATACTGCGGGAAATAAAAATGAAAATGCAAAAGAATATTCTCTTAACTCCTGCCAAAACGGACTGAACATTACTGAAAAAAGTCCTTCTGGAGAAATAAAAATCGGAACAGAAACAGGAGAAGTTGAATTGTATCTAAAAACAAGCGGCTGCATTGAAGGCGGAAAGGCAACATGTAAATTCAATCTTGGCGGAGAGTCTAATTTTGCTAATACTGATTCAACAGAACATTTGCAGGTGTTCACAACACTTCCTGCAGGAGAGTATAATATTCCTGTAAAATGTACAGATATTGCCGGAAATACTGCTGCTGAGGTGGTAAGATTTAATCTTACAATTATTGATACTGCGCCGATAGTTATTTTTGCCAGCAAATCTGGGGGAATATTAAAAATTATAACAAACGAGCCAGCAGAATGCAGATATGCTAAAAATAATACTGATTCCTGCGCATTCAATTTTGAAGAAGGAACAAAGATGACAGATATCTCAACAATACATACTACACAGTATGAAAATGAAAAAACTTATTACATAAAATGCAAAAATGCATTTGATATTACAAACTCAGATTGCGGAATTATCGTAATGCCTGGGAAATAAAAGGATAAAAGAAGATGAAAAAAACTGAAAAAAAAGCGCAAATCACTATTTTTGTCATAATTGGAATTGTGCTCATTGTAAGCGTCGCAATAGTTTTTTTCACTTTCAGGGATAAATTTATGCCTCAAAAAGAGATTCCCGTAGATGTAAGACAAGAGATGGAAAGATGCGTAAAAGATTCTGCAAATGAAGCAATAAAAGAAATTAGTTCTCACGGTGGGTATTCTAACGATACTGTCGCTTCCAAGGAGAATATTCTATTTGAAGAAATAAAAATACCTGTTTTATGCTCAACTTCAGGGTATAATGAATTATGCACAAATAATGAACCAATGTTAATTCAAATTTCTGAAAAAGAAATAAAATATCTTATAACGCCAAAGATAGAAAATTGCTTTTCTGAACTTGAAACTCAACTTAAAAAAACATATTCTTACAATGCCGAACAGACATTTGTTGATGTTAAAATATATCCATCTCATCTGGATTTAATAGTTAAAAAGAAAATAACAATTCAAAAATTAAACCAAACAGAAAATTTTGAGGAGTTCAGCCAGAAAATAAACAGTGGAATTTATAATTTTCTTATATTAACAAATGAGATAATAAACGGGGAATTAGAATGTGATTGTTCAATAGAAAGTTGCAATGCAGATATAATAAATCTCAATAAGAATAATCACGATTTTGAAATAACAAAGCCTGTTTTCAGCAATAATAATGAAGAAGTTTATGTTATAAAAGAAATTTCTTCCGGAAATAAATTTCAGTTTGCGGTTAGAAATTGTGTAAGGAGCGTGCCGGGGACATGAAAAAAATTATTTTTATTTTCTGTGCAGCAATATTAACAATAGTTTTAATGGGATTAACAACAGCAGAAACTGTCTGCTGTTATGACAGCCAGCAGGGGATATGCTCTGTCAATGCAGATAAGAATAGTTGTATAGATGGCGGAGGAAACTGGAGCAGTGATGCAACCTGCAATGCAGAAAGCAGATGCGCAAAAGGATGTTGTATTGCTGGAAATGTTATTGCATTTACGACAGATAGAAGATGTGAAGTTCTTTCTTCAAGTTATGGCATTGTAAAAAATTTTAATTCAGGCATGACAGAAAGCCAGTGTTATGCACAATCACAAACAGGAATAGACGGAGCATGTGTTTTTGGCGAAAATAATGATCAATGTATAATTACAACTTCTGCAGCAAATTGTTCTGGAATTTTTCATTCAGGAGCTTCTTGTGTAGATGAAGGCATATGCAATGCAACTTCTAATACTACTTGTTACAGAGAAGATGTTTATTCTGTTGATTCTTGCGGAAATCCCGATAATAAGACTCGCGATTGTGATTATGCTTCTGGAACAATCTGCAGAGTAGAAAACGGGGGAGCTTTTTGCAAGGACTTGAATTGCGCAGATGGAAAAAATAATGGTCAGAGCTGGTGTGTTAGAATACCCGAGATATGGTTGGGTGCTCCTGTCGGCTCACGTTACTTTAGGCAATATTGCCTTAATGGAGAAATTTTCACAGAGCCTTGTGCTGATTTTAGGACAGAAACATGCTTATCCCAAGAAATAACAACGGCTGCTGCACAATGTAAAGTGAATGATTGGATTGCTTGTCTTGATGCTGGCAATGATTCAGTAGCGTGTGGAGAATTAGAGCAATGCAAAATGTGGACACCCGGTGGAGAGTGTGTAGAAACAGGAAGTGGAAATATTTACTGTGGTTTTGGAAATAGTTTTTATAAAATGATTGGAACGAGAGATTCGATGACAAAAGGAGAAGAAGTAACAGAAAGGGATATTGTCTTGGATGTTGATGCTTCTGGTGGAGAACATTTTATAGGCGGGGCTGAAAAATTAGTAGGGGACTTGCATTTAGAGACATGTGTTCCGATAGTTTCCGGCGGTTTAGAGTTTTATCCGAAAACTGTATCTGATTCTTCTGGTTCAGCAGATGCGTCAGGAGCAAGTGATGTGAGTACTGCGGCAGAGACGTGCGGAAAGGGAAATTATGAAAGTGTTATTAATTGGGAAGAAGCTTATGGGTGTTATTTTTATATAGAAAATGAGGATGAAGATGTAACTTATTGGGGAAATCTTGGATTATTAATTAATGCAAGCAATGATAGTTGGGTGCATAATACTATTTTTGATAATTATTATCAATTACATAATAATTATAATTCGAACTCTTATTTTCCTACGGGAGATACTAGCATAATGAGTCATAATCTTTTCTGCGACCGATTTTGGCAGGGATACAAAAAACTTCCAGTTAGTCCTGAAGTTGTGGAATTTCTTAATAAAAGATGCCAGGCAATAGGAGATTGCGGTGGAAAAGTCAATTGGATTGGTGTACCAGGTGCTGAAGCTGATAATGGTCTTACTTCTAATGTTACAGAAAACGGAACAGATTTTTTTGCAACGAGAACAACAAAAAAAGGATACATGGAAAATGATAATTACAGAACTAAGTTTCTCTTTAATTTTACATGTGCACCCTACAAAGCCCCAGAAGGAGCAGAAGATTGCGGAAAATGTGGCAGTGACGAACTTGCATGTTCAGAATACAGATGCAAAGCACTTGGACAAGCATGTGAGTATTATGAGCCAGAAGGAGTGGAAACAGGAATATGCCAAGATTCAAACGATAATGAGCCTCCAACTATAACACTTTCAATTGAACCTAATTCACCTATCCGGCCAAATACTGCTGTAAGAATAAATGCCTTAACAAATGAAAGAGCAGAATGTAAGTTTGATATAGGTGTAGCAGGAACAAAATTTTCAGAGATGGGTCATAATTTTGCCGGCACATATACTCTTACACACAATGTAACTCTAAATGTTCCCGGACAAAATGGATTTAATGATTCTGAAAGTTATTCCTTGATAAACCACGACGGAAAGTATGATGTTTACGTCAGATGTTCTGATGCAGTTGGAAATTGGAATCTAAGGCCAGAATTATTGACGTTTGAAGTTATGAAAACCCCTGACCTCCTTGCACCAATACTTTCTGACTTTAATCCTGAATCTGACTCAAGAATAACCTATGGAAAAACATCCAAGGCAATAAGTTTTAAGATAAATGAACCTGCAGAATGCAAGTGGAGTTTTTCTGATATTGCATTTAACGAAATGGAAAATAATTTT
>Ga0172381_10008241_pt1 | contig 10216 bp, 12 predicted proteins | sample Leawel6488metaG_FD_119754 | JGI IMG/M metagenome (GOLD analysis project Ga0172381, IMG submission 119754) | Leachate microbial communities from a municipal landfill in Southern Ontario, Canada - Leachate well 64-88 metaG | ecosystem: Engineered > Solid waste > Landfill > Unclassified | place... | reverse complement strand
TGGCTCAAGAATAGCTAGGTCAATAATAATTGGTTTAACAAACTCCGGCGTATCTATATCTATCGAAGGTCCCCCTAACCGAATTTTATATTCCGATGGGAGTATTTTGCCAACACCTTCAACGATTATTTTGACATTTGGTAAGGCCAAATATTCATCTAAAATATGATTAGCCGTTAGCAACAATCCTGAAGAATTTATCACGACACCTGATCCAAAGCTCAATACACTGTCATTAGAAACGATAGCGACTTTACGTATAGCATATTTAATTTTTTCGCAGATTTCTTTTTTGTCCATATTCCCGTTTATTCTAAAAATGTCTTATAAATTACTGCTAAACATTGATAAAATTGAGTTGGAATGTTTTCGATGATAGTCTTCATCTGTAACTTCCGTGCTTCTCTAAAACTTAGAATGTATTTCCCAATATATTAAATCTATCTTCTCTTGCTATTTTTCGTATAGAACTATAAAACCCAAATTGCTTTCATCGGAATAATCTCCCTGTTTTGGAGTATGAATAGTGACACTCGCATACCCGTAAGGATAATCCACCTCCGGATTTATATTTATTTGCTCTTTCAAAATTCTAATTCTTGGATATAATATATTCCCAAAAATAATTTGATCTTTCGAATAATGCGCAGAATAAACAAGCCTTCCCTTTTTGAAAGAGTGGTTACTCATATCTGTGGAGAATATTTTTACATCGGCGGAAATTGGAAGATTTACCGCTTCATCGCTCACTATAATCTCTCCACGATTATCGAGATAGACAATTTCAATAAAAGGTCCATCTTTCTCGGAATCGGCATCCCAATTTTCCCATATCCCACCGCTAATTCTAATGGCTGCAAGACCATCAATATATGTTGGAGCTATTAAAGCTGGAGATGAAGAAACAGATTCTGATTTTGGCAAAGAAAGGTCGGAACTCTCATCGCTAAAACTACTTTGAAGTTTCCCCACATCTTTCTCTCCATAACTTATCTCTTTTTCTCCCGATGCTTTCTGTCTATTTAATAGAATCAAATAATAAAAGATTGAAATCGAAATTAAAATTAAAGTAGTTGCGACGATTATTTTAAACCAATTCTCTTTTAAAAAATTCATATAATTATTCCTAAAAATTAAATTTATGGACAATTTTTAGCTTTCCGCCAGCCCTTCATTGTCGCTTGCTCTTCTGCGCAAAACCATTTCTCGCCTTTTGCTTCATCGATTTTAGTCTGAGGGTAGGAGAGGCAACCGATTAGATGATAAATTTTTTCTCCAGAAGAACTAATATTCCCTTTAATATTACAGTTTGTTTCAGATTTCTTAATTGAATTGGGAGCATCGCTCTTTGCCTGTATATTCGCGGGGGATCTTGATTCCGTACGAGCTTCTTTGATTTTAGCCACCGAAGAAATGCTATGGCAATGATAATCGCCGGTCTTTCTATTTTTATGACAACCATTTTCGTCGGTTCTTCCGGAATGGGCGGAAACGCCCAATGGCAGGATAAAAGATAAGACAAGGACGAAAAATCCTAATTTGATAATATTCTCTCGCATCTTAGGGCATTACAGTCAAGCCGATAACCAACGCTGTGCCAAGAATAACCGCTGCCATTATGACCGCCATCCCGATATTTCCTTTTTTGATCTCCTCCCATTCGTTAATCGGCGTTATTAAGGAGAATACTTTAACTGAAATACCCAAGGCGATTGCCATTGAAATTGCACCCGTTATGGCCCAGCCGAAAGTAATAAGATATTGTTCTAAAATATATGGCATGAATTTAGTCTGTTAATTTTTATTATTAAAAACACCTCAAAAGAGGCGTTAAAATTGTATTATATTTTTATAGTTTTTGTCATTTGTCTTCAAATATCTATTTTAGACCGTCCCAGTCACTCGATACCGATCGCAAAATAGCAAACCAAATGCGTCTCGAGCGCCCGAAGAACGTAATGAAGTCGGGCGGGATAAACTATTCTTCACAAAGCTGCGGGACTTGGATTCGAACCAAGATAGACGCCTTCAAAGGGCGTTGTCCTACCATTAGACGATCCCGCAATATTAAAAAACGCTCTAAAAATAAAATAAGGTTAAACTATTCCGCACGACTCTACGATCGCCAATTCTAATGGCAATTGCGGGATAGTGGCGTATTTTATCTTTCTTTCCGCTTCCAAAAAAGATTTTAATAATTTTCGCAGATCTTCTGGCTTGATTTCTTTCGCTTGTTGTTTTACCAGATTTTGGGCTGTTTGTTCAAGCTCTGCGACGGCGTAGCCGTCCAGATCGGGGCTGACCTGCAAAATTAAAATCTTTCTTAAATAGTTTATAAATGTCTTGGCAAACTCTGCGGGGTCCAAACCTTTTTCCAAATTATCATTTAAAAAAGTAATAGCCCCTTTCGCATCTTTTTTGATCAACAGATCGCTGAACTTAATGGCAAGGGTTATATCCACCAAGCCAAGGATATTTTGGACATCTTGGGCCGTGATCTTGATATCCGGCAAAAAACTGATGACCTGGTCCAAAATGCTTTCCGCGTCGCGCAAAGCGCCTTCGGCGTTGGCCGCGATTAAGGCCAGCGCTTCTCTTTCTATCTTTACTTTTTCCTGCTCGCAAATTGACGCCAGCTTTTCTATTATTTGCGGACCGGGAATTTTGTGAAAATCAAATCTTTGGCAGCGCGACAAAATTGTCGGGATCATTTTGTGAAGCTCGGTCGTGGCCAGGATAAAAATAGCGTGGGCCGGCGGCTCTTCCAGTATTTTCAAAAGCGCGTTGGCCGCGTCTTTGGAAAGCTGGTGCGACTCGTCCAAGATCAAAACCTTGTATTTCAAAAAACTCGGAGAAAATTTTATCCCCTCCCTTAGCTCTTTTACATCATCTATGCCGCGGTTGGAAGCGGTGTCTATCTCTATCAGGTCTACTGTCTTGCCTTTGTTTATTTCCAAACAGGCCGGACATTCGTTGCAGGGCTCAAAACCTTTTAAATTTTGGCAGCAAACAGCTTTGGCAAAAAGCCTGGCCAGGGTTGTTTTACCGGTTCCTCTTGGGCCTGAAAATAAATAAGCATGGGAGATATTTCCCATCGCTATTTCATTGGCCAAAGTTTTTACTATATGCTCCTGCCCAACAAAATCTTTAAAACTTTGGGGCCGGTATTTGCGGTATAAAACAAGATTTGCCATAGGTATTTGCTGTTTTTTTATACCACATCCGAAATCAAAAATCAAAAAACAAAAAGAGCCGAAGCTCTTATTGTTTTTTGCACTTTTTCAATCAATCTTGCCGCTTTTATTTTACTCCTGTTGAGCTGGCTGTCTCCTCTTTCTGTGTCGTTGCCGATGCAACGATCGTTGTTGACGCAGTAGACTGCTGGACAACCGCTAAGGGAATGGTTTCCACAGTTTTTTCAGCAGACCTTTCTTCTTCCAGCTCTGCTAATCTGTCTATTAGCTCTTGAATTTGCTCTTTCGTTACGGGCGAAGTAGAAGCAACAGAAGTAGTAGCAGTGGATGTAGCAATAGTTGCCACTATTTTCTGGACTGGCTGCTGAACAACTTGGACAACTGTCGGAGAAACGGTTTGTGCTGTTTCTGTTCTCTGCTCTAAATCGTATTGAGCGAAAGAATTGTTGATATCCGATTCTTTGGCCAATTGAGCCATGTTGGATTCTCTTACCGCATCTTGTGCGCTATTTTTTTGCTTGGTTATATCCCACATTTCTTCTTTTTGGGCATCGATTATCGATCCCAGATAGGGAGATATAATAAAAGCCATCATAGCGAAACAAAAAGCGTAATCTTTCAAATCGATCAGCCAAGAAAATTTCCATCTTTTTATTGACATGCAAAGGAGAAAAGATCCTATCGTGATGATAAACGTGAAGATGATGAATCTGCTCTTATAGAGGACATCCCATGCTCCTACAAGGAACATAGAAAATAGAAAAAGCAACCCGATACTGATAATAATTGATTTTTTCGCGGCCCACGTTCTTTGGCAAAAAGCAAAGAACATGGAAAGTTTTTGAAACATATATGTATTTTTTTAAAAGAGCTTCCTGTCAATTCCTTTCGTATTGACAAGCAGCCTCTCTTAAAAAAAGTTAAGGCTGCCTGCCAATTAATTATTGGCTAGGAATTAATAATGTAAAATTGAATAACTTATACTGTATTCCTTGGTCTTTGTCAATGGCCAAAGATAATATATAAACGTATTATCCGTTACTTTTTACTTGACATAATGTATAATATGTTATATAGTATTAAATATAAATTCTTGAGATCATACTTTAAAGTAACCATTAGAATATAGAGATCAGTAAATTAATATAGCCTAAAAACTATGGAAAAATACAATTTTTATATGTTTTGGATAGTTTGCATCGCTCCCCTGATCGCCGCCATCACTATTCCGGCAATGAGAGCAACAGGAATCTGTAATTTTTTCACCGGAGCTTATAACCTGATTAAAGAGAGGCCCTAAAGCCTCTTTTTAATTTAAAACGATACAAGCAAAAACGAACCGAAGGCCATTTTTTCGTTTTACGCTACCAACTTTCCATCTCGTCCAGCCACTTCTCCAAACTAAGACGATAAACCCGGATCATTTCTTTTTTATCAACTAAAAACGGGCGACTCTCGCCCGTTTTTTTTGCATTTACCATTTTTTCGCTTCTTCCTTTCTGATCTACGAACTCCCTTCCCTACGCCTCCTTCCTAAATTCATATAGCTTTCTCCATCCAGACGGTAGGCTGCTGGACGTCTTTAAACTTGACATCCAAGGTGTTGAACTCGGCTTCCGGCCTTATGTCCGAAACGAAGATCATTATCTCTTTTCCATCCGCCTCATATTCTTTAAATTGTAGGATAAGGCGCCATCTTGATCTCATGAAAACAAAAACCCCCTTGCTTAATGCGAGGGGGTTTCGCTAATTCAAAAAATCTTACCAAAACCATTTCATCAATAGAGCATCCGGCGCGGGAATATTGCGATGATCATATCCAACAGCCGCTGCCAAAGCCTTCAGCAAGTCTATTCCAAAAAAAATCTTTTTCAATTTCTCTTTATCGTAGTATTCTTTTCCTTTGGATTCCAATCCGATATAAGCGCTTTCGGGATTCGTAACCGCCAAATAGGAATACTTGACGTCTCCTATGTCCGCAATCAGGATCGCTTGCAATCCTTTGATCAGAGATCTTATCTGCTGTTTTCCCCTGCTTTCTTTTCGGATATAGTCTAAAAGCTCGGATTTAGCCCAACAGCCATCAGCTGTCTTTTCTTCTAAATAATTTTCTTTGGCATTCCATCTAGCCATTTCTTCTGGTTTCTGATATTGGACGAATCCGCATTTGCTATTCTTTATTTCAAAATCCAAAAGCTTCTTTTCGGCTTCATCTTTTTCTATCCTCTCTGCAACCTTTCTGGATTCTCTGCAATTATTTTTCAGAAATTCAATAAATTCTTGGCCAACGGATTTTTTTATTTTTCCCTTCTTCCCTCTTTCTCCTTTAAAAAATGTCCTCTTTGAAAATAAAGAGTAAATTCCGTAAGAAACATGGACGTCAAATGTCTCGGCGTCCCTGGGAGCTGGCAAAAGTAAAATCGGCTGGGCTGAAACTGGAACAGTTTTGTTTTCCATATTTTTTTATAAAAAAACTGCCAAGGACCTTATGATCCGGCAGTTTTTTTGATTAAACTTCCGGACATTACAAGTCCTTGAGGCCTAAAGATAGACTAATAACGGGTTTTTGTCAAAAAGAACTTTTTGCCAAAAATTACTAAATGGAAGGGTTCCTGTGATTTAAAGCAAAATTAACGTTATGCACAATTTATGCACACCGGGCTCAATCCCCTAATTTTGAGTGTGCTATATTATATCCAATGACTGGAAACATCCCTGTTTTTGAAACTCCCGATAAACTGCCGCCGCAGGATATTGAAGCCGAAAAAAGCACTCTCGGCTCTTTGATGATAGACAAAGAAGCTATTTTTAAAGTAGCGGATTTTTTGAAATCCAACGATTTCTACAAAAAAAGCCACAAAGACATTTACCAGGTAATGGAAGAGCTCTTTTTAAAAAGCGAACCGATCGATCTTATTTCTATTTCCGCTGTTTTAAAGGGTAAAGATCTTTTAGACGGTATCGGAGGCACGGCTTATCTGACTGAATTGATCAATGTCGTTCCAACCGCCAGCCATGTGGTAACTTACGCCCAGATCGTCCAGAAAAAAAGGATCTTGCGCGACCTGATCACCGTCGGCCAAGACATCGCCATAAGCGGCTACAACGAAAGAGAAGAACCGGACGAATTGCTGGACCAAGCGGAAAAAAGAGTTTTCTCTATTACCCAAAAAAGCTTAAGCCAAAGCTTTTCCCCGATCAAATCATGCCTGACCGACGCTTTTGACAGGATCGACCGCATTTCCAAAAACCAAGGCAAGCTAAGAGGCGTGCCCACTGGATTTAAGGACTTGGATAATATCTTGGCCGGTTTTCAAAAATCAGATCTTATTATCTTGGCCGCCAGACCGTCCATGGGTAAATCCAGTCTTGCTATGGATATTGCCAAAAATATTGCTATCAATGAAAATCTTCCTGTCGGTATTTTTTCTTTGGAAATGTCCAAAGACCAGCTGGTTGACCGTGTGATCGCCTCGCATGCCAATCTTGACCTTTGGCGATTAAGAACCGGCCGCTTGTCTTCCGAAGGCGAAGACAACGACTTCACCCGCATCCAGTATGCCCTAGGAGCTCTTTCCAGCGCCCCGATCTATATTGATGATGTTTCCTTCACTAATGTCTTGCAAATGCGCGCTATGGCCCGCAGACTTCAATCCGACAAAGGTTTAGGCTTATTGATCGTTGATTACTTGCAACTGATAGATCCGCGCAATAACATGGCCAGCCCGGTCCAGCAAATGTCTGAAATTTCCCGCGCCCTCAAAGGTTTGGCCCGCGAATTGGATATTCCCGTCTTAGCCCTCTCCCAACTTTCTCGCGCAGTTGAATCGCGCGTGCCGCAAATCCCCCGCTTAGCCGATCTGCGCGACTCTGGAGCCATTGAACAGGATGCCGATGTTGTTTTGTTCATTTATCGCGAAGACCGCTATCGGCAAGACACTTCCCGCAAAGGCGTGGCCGATATCATTATCGCCAAGCACCGTAATGGCCCTGTCGGCAAAGTGGAGCTTTTCTTTGATGAGCAGCGAGCCAGTTTCAGAAACCTGGAAAACTACAACCAAGAATCACCCGGCGAAACAGTAGAAGATATTATCTAAAACAAAAACTGGCTTTTAAGCCAGTTTTTTATTAAGAAAAGGATTGCAATTTATCGTAACTTCTGTTGCTCCTGCGTTGACTGTAATATACATTATTTTGGGATTTCCGTCTTTATCAATATATCCATTGATAAGATAGTTGAAAGCCTCAACATCCATTCCGTTCTTTTCGCCCGGAACATAAAGTGTTTTCTCAAGCTGAAAATTTTTTTTGACAGCAACCTTGCTTTCCTCTTTGACTATTGCCATATTTTTTCTTTAAAAGATCTCCATCAGCCTTGGTATTACCATCGGCTGAAAAGATAATCTCTCAAAAGATTATATTTATCAACCTTGGTAACCAAAGTTTAGATGATTATTATATACAATATTTTAACCATTTCGTCAAAACTTGCGGGCTGGTTGTGAATAACTAACGCAACAAAAACGCCTCGCAGATTGCGAAGCGTTTTTAAAATTTTTGATTTGCCTGTTCCCTGCTTAAGCTTTGATCTCGGCGATTTCCACCTCGGTAAAAAGCTGTCTGTGCCCGGTTTTGGCATGAGATCTTTTCTTGGCCTTATACATGAATTTAACAGTTTTCTTGGCCTTAGCTTGAAGCAAGATCTTGGCAGTCACTTTGGCTCCTTTCAGCAAAGGCATGCCGATCTCGGTTTTTTCTCCGTCTTGGATCAATAAAACCTCGTCAAAATCAACCATTGATCCGACTTCTTGTTCTAATTTTTCTATTTTTAATTTCTTGCCTGGCTCGACAACATATTGTTTTCCTCCAGTTTTGATGACAGCTAACATAATCTGAATAAATTAAGATTTTATATACTTCAATATATTAAACTATTTCCAGAAAAAAATCAAATGCCAGACGGCCTTTCAGCTTATTCTATTAAAGGTTTGTCCACTTGGCTGGCTTCGATCGGAGAACGGTCATCCTCGGTTATTTTGATGACATCCTTATCTATTTTATTAAATTCCTTGCTGGCGCTGTTGTAAGCGTTAACCGTTGTGTTGAGGTGGCCTCCTAATTTTTTCAGATACTCATCGTAAGCCATTAAATGGCGGGATAGCTGCTCCACTCTTTTACGGATCTCTTTGGCAGATTCTTCTATCTGCATAGATCTTAATCCCTGCAAGATCGTTTGCAAATAAACATAAAAAGAGGTCGGGGAAACGATATGGACTTTTTTCTCCCTGACAGCATAATCTATCATGTCGCGGGTATTGCTTTTCATCGCTCCTATCTTATTTACCAACAGATCGTAATATATCGCTTCGGCCGGAATAAACATAAAAGCAAAATCAAGAGTCCCTTCGTTCGGCCTGATGTATTTGGCTGTTTCATCGATCCTATTTTTCAAATCCTGGCAAAAAATTTTTTCCAGTTCTTCTTTTTTGGCAAGATCTTCTTCCTGGATTATCCTGTTGTAATTTTCCAAAGAAAATTTGGAATCAATGGGAATAATTTTGTCTTTCAAAAGTATCGCCGCATCCACGATCTGCCCGTCTTTAAATTTATACTGCATTTTATACTGGCTGGGGCTGAAGACATTTTTTAAAAGCTCCTCTAAAAAATACTCTCCCAATATCCCCCTCTGCTTGGTATTTTTCAAAACATTTTCCAATGATTGCAGTTGTTCGGCAAAGCCGACGACTTGCTTATTGGTATTATCCAGCTCGGTCAATTTTTTGGTCACATCCTGAATGATCTTGGCGCTTTGGCCGAATTGTTCCTGGATAGCCTTAGTGGATTCGGACAGCTTGCTATCCAAAACCTGGTTAAGCTGGTGGATCTGCTGTTGTAACATCATCACAGCGCTGTTGTCTTCTTTCTTTTCTGGCGCTTTTCTCAATAATAAAATTATCAAGACTGCCAGTCCTGTAATAATTAAAGCAAAGAAAAAAATAGTAAGCCCATCCATCAATATTAAGATTACTATAATCGCCCTAAAAATCAAACCGCAAAAACTGGTCAAGGCCCGGCCTTGACCAGGATAGAGCTTCGGCGAAGCCCACCCTTTCGTCCCGAGTTTATCGAGGGACTATGGCGAGGCCCTCCTTCGCTTCTGCGGAAGCTTCGGCGGGCGCAGTAAAACCCGCCTTCGCTGCCGCGGCAGCTTCGGCGAGGTAAAACAAAAAGCGACCCTATGAAGGGTGCTTTTTAATACCGATGTCCTGGGCGGAATCTCCAGACGGATCCGGAAAGCCGATCCCAGAACTTCAGTTTCAATATTAATACTATACCACAACAGCAATATCCTGTCAAGGGGCAAACAACCTACTAACTACACCTGTCGGACAGGTGTAGGTTAGCTCGAAATGGGCCAAACGGATTATTCCGCTTCTAAATTCAGCTCGGCTGAACAGCCGCCCGAGAAAAGTTCTTAAGTATTACACTCCTTCAGAAAAATTTTACCAATTAACCACTGGACGGAAAATTGCGTTAGAAGGTTGAATTCAGCTGGTAATGTGTACGGACATATTGCACTTTTTTCGCTAAGCTGGGGCGAAATTTCCTGTTTTTGACGAAAAAAGCGTAGACTTGATAATATACGCCTAAATATTAATTTTTTACATTAAAAAAGCTCTCATTGGGAGAGCTTTTTGTACACTCCGTATGCCACAGCATACGAAATCATGCTAAGAGCTATTCTCTGCATGATACTTAAATCAAAAAAATTTGGGAATATCGTTCTGAATATTATTGAGCATAGTATATATGCTTCTACACTCAATAAAAATTTGACGGGGTTTCTTTTTATCCCCCTTTTGGCAACAATTGCCAAAATTTTAAAAAATTCTTTTCTCTCCATTTTTTTCAGCCTAGGGCTTATTGCTTTGGCTGGTTACAGCCAAAGGCATTTTGCCTTGGCTGTAAATTAATTTTGCTTTTACGAATAACATTCCGTTCGCCTCTTTTGTTGAGGTATG
>Ga0172381_10008240_pt1 | contig 10217 bp, 11 predicted proteins | sample Leawel6488metaG_FD_119754 | JGI IMG/M metagenome (GOLD analysis project Ga0172381, IMG submission 119754) | Leachate microbial communities from a municipal landfill in Southern Ontario, Canada - Leachate well 64-88 metaG | ecosystem: Engineered > Solid waste > Landfill > Unclassified | place... | reverse complement strand
TCTTAAAGCGCGCAAAGAAGGTTTTAGTTCTTATATTCTCGGAATGTTCTCAACAGACTTTCTTGTCGCAGATTATCCTATTGCTTCTGTTTGTATAGCAGATACTAAGGACGAAACTAAGAAGCTATTCAATCGGGCAAAGTTCTTTCTCAATTCAGCTCTAGGCCAGCAGGACAAATCCTTGGAAGATATTTGCGAAGTCTATAGCAATAACGAAATTACTAACAGAACGAATGGTGCATCCTTTTGGATTGGTACAGCCGGAGCAAAGACAGCGCCTAGGGTTGAATCAGTTCAGAACTTACACTTCTCAGAAGCGGCCCATTTTCCTGACACAGATATAATTACTGCTCGGGAAACAATTGAAGGAGCTTTGCAGATGGTTGATCAAGGAATAGGGAAGATCTTTATTGAGAGTACGGCCAGAGGTTACGGCAATTATTATCAGGATCTTTGGGCAATGGCAGAAGATTATCAATCAGAGTTCCGGTCCGTCTTTTTCTCAGCAGAACAATTGTATTCTAAGGAATGGTTACTACAGAAGGAAAAGTCTTTTACATCAAGAGAAATGTATTTGCAGGAATATCCCAATACTCCTGAAGAAGCCTTTAAGAGTACCGGTTCAAAGTTCTTTGATACAAGAGCAATTAATTATCAGCAGGCTTTTATTCGTAATCCAATTATGCAAGGGAACATGTCAGCAGGAGGGGAGTTTATATCAATATGAAACCAGAAGAAATAATCTCAGAAGTCTTAAGGATGGTGGCATCTCAGGCAAAGGTTGGAACCAGCTTGATAGAGCTGGACAGAATCGCAGAGAATGCTATTACAGTCATGGGAGCTACGCCTTACAACAAAGGTTATTATCCTAAATGGGCAGCAGCGCCTTATCCGGCTACTCTTTGCTTGGGAGTGAATGATACTATTGCTCATGGTGTACCGGACAATACAATCTTAAAAGACGGTGACATTCTTTCAATTGATTGCGGAATTAAGATTAACGGAGTTTGTGGAGATGCGGCTTTAACTATTCCAATTGGTAAGATAGAGAACAGGCAGGAAAGACTTCTCAGATATGCTAAGCGCGCTCTCTACGCAGGAATTGAAGTAATCAAAGATGGAGTTCAAGTCAATGAGATCGGGGAAGCAATTGAAAAATACGCTAAGCAAATGGGTTATGTTGTCAATAAGAATCTCAAAGGACATGGAATAGGCAGGGAGATGCACGAATATCCTACAATCAAGATGTGTTCCACTTATCCTTATGAGGAAAGCCAGATACTTAGGGCCGGAATGGTTATCTGCTTGGAACCTTTTCTTACTTTCAAAGATGCTTACGGCTACATGTTGCCTGATGGTTGGACAATTAAAACTAGGGATGGCAGGCCTTCAGCAATCTTTGAACATATGGTTGAGGTAACAACGACAGGCTATAATATTTTAACCAATCACATCGTAATGTAGTTAAAACCTGCATTATAATGCATACATCATAATGTTTTATCTTTATCGTCCCTTAGAAGCTCAAGAAGAAATTGTCATTGGTGCTGATGTAGGAGAAGGAATATCCTATTGTTCTGCTGTTGGCATTTCTAAGCGCCACAAAGATATTCCTTTGATCTATCATGCCAGAGTTGAATCAACTCAGTTTGGCTACGAGCTAGACAAGATGGGTTCTTACATCAGACTTAAGACCGGCGAACTTCCTTTGATTGCAGTTGAAAGAAACATTGGGGCCGCGACAATAGCAAAGCTTCGGGATCTGCAATATCCTTTGGACAGACTTTACAGACAAAAGACAGTTGACAGAATTACTAATCAAGAAGCAGAAAGAATTGGTTGGAATACTGATTCAAGCAACCGGCGCAAGATGCTTGATGATTTATCCTTATCGCTTCGCAATTACGAACTAAGGGTTTACGACAAGCAGATTCTTAAAGAGATGCTTACCTTTGTTGTCAATGAAAGGACAGGACAACCTAAGCATGAAAGAGGCAAGTTTGATGATTTAATCATGGCTTTAGCAATTGGCTGGCAGATGATGGGAATTAATATTGCAACTTCAACATGGGCGCAAACTAAACCACAAGAAGCAAATCCAAAGAGAATGCCGGCCACAGCTGAAGGCTTTATCGTTGAGAAGTTTCAGGAAAAGAAAGATTGGAGATCGGCAGCCTAAGTTTCTTAAGCCAGCAGATTATACAAAAGCTTTCAAGCTTGTTAAAGATTCCTTGGGTATCTATACGCTGAAATGCAAGGTTGCCTTTGCCACAAGATGAACAATAGAGTGTCCTTGTCGGCTCGTTATAAGAAGTTTCTATATGATAATTATTGCTCAATGTTTTCACACTATATTAATTATTGCCTATTGACATTTATATAGCAAGAGTTAATAATTATTGGTAGAAGGGTGTGGAGTAAGTTGTTTTTACTATGCCCGATAATGATACAAATCAAACAGAAGGACCTCTTGCAACAACAGACTACTACACAATAGCAGATTCTGATGCGAACCTCGTCAAAAAAATTAATAGTTTCTTATCCACAAACAAACCTGATCATGAAAAAAGAGTAGAGGAAGGCAAGCGCAATGAAAGATATTGGGGAGATGATCAGCTCAAAGGTATCTCACTTCGCTGGCACAACTCAAGGATTGTTCAGAATAGAATCTATTTAGGAGTTGAAACAATGGTTCCAATCATGACTTCAAAACCGGCTGAGCCAATTGTATCCGCAGCTAATGATAAAAAGGTTTCCAAAGAATCCGCAGATAAGCTAGGCAAAATGCTTATTTATAAATACGATAATGATAACCAGCAATTACTATTTCAAACTATATCACGCCACCTCTTATTGAATAAGATAGGTGTTCTTAAGATTATTTGGGATGATGAGATTGACGATTACTACATTGATTTTGTTCATCCTAACAAGGTAGTTCTATCTTCAACCGGTTATAGAAACGAGGATGTTGAAGTAGCAGAGTATTTAGAGAAGCCATTGCATGAGCTTATAAAAATGTATCCTGATAAAGAACAAGAGTTGTTGGGAAACTTTGCTCCGGGCATTACTGCACCTGAAGCAGTCTTGGGAACTCCTGTTGGATTCTGGGAATACTGGCCTGCAAATGGGGAATACTTAGTTTGGAAGATGCAGAATGTAATTCTTCAGAAGAAACTTAATCCTTATTTCAAATGGAAAGAAAGCGAAGATGGTAAAAAAGCAGAGAACAAATTAACTTCTGCTAATCACTTTAAATATCCGCGCAAACCTTATATGTTCTTCAATTCTCAGAATCTAGGTAGGCATATTTGGGATGATACAACTCCGGTTTCACAATGTATTCCAATTCAAGATGGAATCAATTTACTGCATAGAATCATTACGGATACTGCAGCTGATCAGGGAATACTTATTGGAGCGCAAGAGTTTATTGGAATGGAAGAACTATATAAATATACCGGCGGTCCGGCAGAAAAGCTAAGCGTTAAGGGTGGGGATGCAACAAGAGCTTTGCATAGACTTCCTCCGAAACAACTTCAGCAGGGATTGATGGATATGTTGCTTCATTTGGAAGCAGCTGCAGATAACATCATGGGAACTCATTCAACTACCAGAGGAGAAAAAAGCAGTAATCCAACTTTTGGTCAGGATCAAATGGCAAAGGAATCAGACTACGGAAGGATTGATGGAATTGTTAGAGGCTTAGAAAAGGTAGCAGACGAACTTTATAATTGGGAAGCTCAGATGATGAAGATCAAATACACAAAGGATCATTACATGTCTGTTCTTGGAGGACAAGATGCGGCAATTATGGATAAATTCAAAGGAGATAATGTTGAAGACAATATTTCAATTACAGTCAAGCAAGGCTCTACGCTTCCAACAGATAAGGTCAGCCAAAGGAATGATGCAATTGAAATGGCAAAAGTCAATAAGATTGACGATATAACCTTCTTTGAGAGAATGGACTTCCCGAATCCAAGAGAATCTGCTAAGAGATTATTTATGCAGATAAAATATCCTGAGATGTTATTCCCTGAAATTAAAGAAGAATTAAAAAAGGATGCAGAGGCTAAAGCTAAGAAAGGCGAAGGGGATGGCTCAGTTCAACCTCCGGCTGATCAAGTAAACGCAGCATTGGCAGGAGGAGCAGGAGCGCCAGTCGTACCTACTCAGCCTAAAGTTCCGCAACCGCCATTAATGTCGCAACCTGAAGCTACGCCACCGGCTCAACCTGTTTCTGCGCAAGCACTTGCAGTTCCGCAACAAACACAAGGAACTGAGCATACTGCAAGATTAATTAAAGGAGAAAGAGTTCAGCCATTTGATGGGGTAGAGCCTAGCCCATTGCATGTATCCAACGAGTTTGTCTTTATGACTTCGCCGGAGTTTAATCAGTTACCTGAACAGATTCAAGCAATTATTGCAGAGCATGCCTTGAAAGAGAAGCGACTATTGGAAGGTAATCAACAACCTCAACCGCAGGCTCAGTCTCAACCACAAGGACAACCTGTCATTCCAAATCAAGGGGCTGTATAGAATCGTCAGGTAGAGAACTTTAAAAACTCATGCCGGATTGAGAGTTCCGTATAAACTCAAGAGTTAAATGCAACTAAAAAGGCATTACTCCAAGCTGAGCGAGAAGCAATTCTCCTTGAGCTTGGACAATCTCCGCTCGGGTTTAATTACGCGAGCTAGAGTTGCGTTTTTATAAAGTTTCCTTGTTGGCTTTATAGAGGCGGAAACAAAGACAAGGACAGTTTCAAACCTTTACAAGTTTTCTAAGCATGTCAACTTTTTAAAGTAGTTTATCTGTACTCGGGTTCGTTGCCCGACAGCTCCACTTTGTTACAATATTGGTAAAACAATGCCGACTAGAGAAGATATTGCCCAAATAAAGAAAGAACACCCCGGAATTACTTTCCGAGAATTAGGATTGATATTCAAAGTTTCCCATGTCCGCATTATCCAAATATATAATGGTGTTAAAAAGACAGAAGAATACAAAATGAGGAAGCGCCACGAAAGCCACATGCTTGATTCTAGGCTCAGAACTCCTTGTAGATTATGTGAAGCTGAAAGGAAAAGTTTGGTAACCCCTTTACATGCCGTCCAATATGCTATTTAATGGATGAAGAAGCGAAGGTGTGAGAGGCGAAAGCCGAATGCACCTTTTATTTTTAGGAAAGCATAAGTTCAGACAACGCCAGTCTGCATAAAACGGCGAAAAACCTATGCCATTAGTACCAACGGACGGAGGAAACGAAGTTCCTGATGCAGCGATTAAAGCATTAGAGCAAGGAACTGAAGCTCCGATAGAAAAGAAAACTGAATCTGAGAGTGAACTCAGCGAAAAAACACCAGCAGTACCTTTAAAAATTGAGGATAAGGGAAACGGTGTTCCTTTTCATGAGAACCCTGAAGTCCAACTATATATAGAGAGGCAAGTTCAAAAGAGAGTTGGAGAAGGGAACAAAGAATGGGAAACAAGACTAGGTAGGTTAGAAGAAAGATTAACCCATCCTAAGCCAGCCGAATCCACAGCAACATGGCAACCGAAAACGGAAACAGATAAGATAGCCATGCGGACAATAATTACTCAAGCGAAAAAAGAAATGCTTGATGAATTAAAGCAAGCTGATCAATCTCAGAGAGAAGAAACTGAGAAAGCTGACCGAGAGTTTTCAGATTGGTTTGGAGAACTTAGAACTTTAGGTCAACTTAAGACAGACGAGGACGAATTATCACTCGCAAGATTGATAGTAGAATACAAAATAGAGGACAAGCAAATAGCTTTGAAACTTTGGAATACAATCCAGTCTAAAAGCGAAGAAGGCAAAGAAGCAGGAAAAGAAGAAGGGATCAAAAAAGCGCAGGAAGCAAGGGTAGGATCAGGAAGAAAAGTCGGAGAACCCGGCGACAAACCTAGAACTTACCAAGAAAGAAGATTACAAGATAATACATTTAGCGAAATAGTGGACAGAGAAGTATCAAGATTAAATACTAATTAAAAATATATGGCAACATTTGACGATTATATTCAGAGCTTAACATTACACAGCCTTGCACCCAAGGTCTATGATGGTGTTTTAGGAGGCAATTTCTTAACAAACCGCCTCTTTATGAATGCTAAAACATGGGATGGCGAAACGATGAAGTTCGCTTTCATGTACCGCAAAAATTCTTCAAGCAAATGGTATGATGGAATGGATACTCTTAATACCACAAGAGTTAATACCAGAATCAAGTTATCCTTTGAACCTCGCTGGTTCTCTCAATCAGTAGTTATTGCCGGAACAGATTTGGATGTTAATTCAACCAAGGCCGGAATAATCAAACTCTTGGCGGCTGAAATGGAAACAGCTCAGCAATCAATGGTAGATTCAGTTGGAACAGATCTTTACTCTTTGCAGAATGGCAAGAAATGCCAAGGCATTGAGGATATAACTGATGATGGAACTGATACTACAACCTATGGTGGACAGACAAGAGCAACCTACACAGCATTGAACGGACAAAGAAATGCTTCAGGCGGAACTCTTACTATTTCCAAGATGGCAACATTGCATGATGATTGTTCAGCAGGAGTAATTGGTCCAAACATGGGAGTTGTACCGGAAGCGGTCTTCTCAATCTATGAAGGTTTGTTACAGCCAACAGTCAGACTTAATCTTGATGTATCAGGTTATCCTCAGGCAACAGCCGGTGGAGTAGCCGCTTCAAGAGCAGCTTTGAGAGGCGACATCGGATTTGATGCACTTTGGTATCGCGGAATGCCACTTGCTAAAGATGAGAAGGCAACAACCGGTAATCTATTCATGTTCAACGAAGATTATCTCGGATGGTATTCATTGCCAAGCTCTAGGTGGCAGGCAGTCAGCATGGGTAGCTCAGTAATTGACGGACCATATTCTAAAGGTCCAAGCAAATCTTTGAAACTATATTGGTCCGGTTTGAAAGAACCTACGGCCCAAGATGCAGAAGTTGGATTCTTTAAGATCGGGGGACAATTAATAAGCCCGAATCCTAGATTCCAAGGAAAGTTGACCGGTATAACCGGATAATTATATGGCTAATCCAAGCGGTTCACTAACAGGCTTACCAGTATTATACGGAGCAGATATTTACGATAATGATGCAACACAAAAATTTGCATTAGGATCTCTAGCTTATGGATACGGTGGAAACAAAGCTTACAGATATGGTAGAAATAATGCTTCTACAGCTTCTGTTGCAGGAAACTTACAGGTAGCAGCGACAGTTGCAGCTAATCATGTAAATCAAGTTGTTGATGTCGCAGCAGCCATCAACGCAATGCAGGTTGAAGTAAATCTCGGAGCAACGGCAGCAGCTAAAGACTTATATGCAGAAGGCGAACTTTGTATCAACGATGCAACCGGAGAAGGTATTTCTTACAGAGTTGTAGGAAATGATGCAATTGATTCTTCAGGAATTGGAACAATCTTCTTGGGAGAGCCAATTCAAATAGCTTTGGTAGCTGATACTTCAGAGTTTTCACTTGTCAAGAATCCTTGGGATGGCTTTGTAATCTCAGTAACAGATCAGTCAGACCAGCCAGTCGGAGTTGCAAACAAAATAATCACAGCATCTTACTATGGATTCCTTCAAACAAGAGGTCTTTGTTCAGTCTTGGCAGATGAAGCATTTGCAGTCGGAGTAGCAGTAGTTTGCGGAAGTTCAGTTGCCGGATCTTTGGAAGCACAAGATACAGATGAAACCTTTGCTCAAGTCGGAATTGCAAATCAAGTAGCAGTTGATACAGAACACTATTTAGTTTACTTAACGATAGACTAAGAGCAATAGCCAGTCTTTGACGAGCTATTTCAGGAAGACTTAAAATATGGGAAACGCAGCAGATTATATTCCAGCATTAAAATTCGGACATAAAATATATCCTCAAGATATAGCAGGAATGCTAGGTCTTCCTTATGTTGGTAATGTTTTTTATGTTGATCCAACCGCAGGCTCAGATACAGCCAACGCAGGCAAAACTCAAAATGATGCATTTGCAACAGTAGCTGCAGCTTATGCAGCTTGTACTTCAGGTCAACATGATGTTGTTGTTATTGCCCCAACAGGTGGAACAGGAAGAACCGCTGAAACAGCTTCTATAAATTGGGCTAAAAGATTTACTCATCTTATTGGTAGCGCTGCGCCAACTGCACAAGATGCCAGAGCAGGTGTCGGAATGGCAGTCAGTACAGTATTTACTATTTCTGAGAATGGTTGTCTTTTCAAGAATTTAACCTTCACCCAAACAGCAGATGTCAATGAGCCGGTAACAATTACCGGAGATTACAATTCATTTATTGGAGTTGACTTCAAAGGATCCTTGAATGCTACTACAGGAGATGATACAGCAGCTAGAGCTTTAAATTTTGATGGTGGACAAGAAAACTATTTTGGAGGCTGCACATTCGGACAAGATACTATTATGAGGTCCGCGGCTAATGCAACTCTTGAATTTGAAAATGCTGCTTCTCGTAATGTTTTTGAAGGCTGCAGATTTATTGCAGCAATTGATGCGGCAACTCCAGTTCATGTTCTATTTACCGGAACAAGCGCCATTGACAGATGGATTGAATTTAAAGAATGCACCTTCTATTCATTCTCTGCTAATGATGCAACGGCAATGACGGCTTGCATGAATCTGTCAGCACAGACTACAACCGGACATGTTTTAGTAACTGGCGCACCATATCTTCAACTTGGAATTACGGATTGGGAAGCTACAGCTTCCGGTAGAATCTATATGCAATCTTATACTGCAACAGCAAATGTACTTGGTTTAGCAGTTAAGCCAACAGTATCATAATACTATGAATAAAAAAGAAGTAAAAGATACAAGAAAAATTTGTCCAGTCTGCGAAGGCTCGGGCATGAAGAACGAAGACAAGGCATGTGATGCTTGCAAAGGTGCAGGCAGAGTTCTTGGTAAAAAGAAATAGTTGTTTTATCCTAGGGGATGGTCTAATGTCATAGGTTATTGCTCAAATAGAAAACTCACACTTTTCTTCCTAAACCGCAATAGACCAACCCTAGGAGCAAATAACTTATGGACAGCAAACTAACATTTAAGAACTGGACTGACGAAACTTTTGTTGGTCGTTTTGGTGGAGTAGATATTTCTTTTGCAGCAGGCGAAGAAAAGTCTTACGATTCTGATAAGCATTACATGCTTCTTCTTTTGGCGAAACAATTAGCTGATCAAGAGCTTCTAAAGAAAGTTAAATCAATTGGCCGCAATCCTCAGAACATGGAAACATGGGGTAAATCTCTTGATGAGAATGGACAAGTCTTCGTTATTACCGCGGAAGGCAGAAAAGAATACATGAGAAAAGCAATTGGTGGATTGACTGATCTTCCTGTAAAGTTCCCAGATCAACCGGAAGATACGGAAGAAGCCGGCGCAACAGCAAAGGTATCTCAGGATGTAAGCGCATTGCAGAAACAGTTGAAAGAAGTTCAAGATCTCTTGGCTCAAGTTGTTACCAACAATACCAATGGGCAGGTCCCATCTCCAAGCAAAAAGGTAGAAGTTCCATCCACACCTGAAGTAAAAGAGGAATTGACAGGATCAATGCTCAGAGATTCATTAATTGAAATGGCAAAGGAAAAGGGAATTGAAGTTACAGATGATATGCCCAAAGATGTGATAATCGCGAAAATTGCAGAAACAAATCAAGCAGCAGTTTAACAATTTAATTCGTCTGGCATCACGAACGAGCTAATGAACTATCTTGGAATGGATATTTCTGAGGCTCTTTTTTTAATTTGGGAACATTAAAAGAATAGAAAGAAGGATGCCAAAGATTATACCAATAGAAAGTTTAAATAGAAATCCTTTAAGAGAAGATCTTAGAAGATCAACTATTAAATAAATAAGAATTGATAAAACAATAAAACGATAAATTATATAAGATTCAATCATAAGTAGATTATATTATAGGTTTATATAAATGTCAAGGAGTAAATTATTATGGGATTATTAGATGCGGCTAAAAACTGGGTAGGAAATCAAATTCAGAATGTTGGTACGGCATTAAAATTGCCGGAATGGAACATATCTGAAAAGTTTGGCGTAACTAAGGCGTATGCTGAAGCTCCTAAAATATATACTCCGCCACCCAAAAAAGATTTGACTACAGCTCCTAGTCTTACAACTAAAACGCCAGTTGGTTATGTACCGCCTA
>Ga0172381_10008239_pt1 | contig 10219 bp, 14 predicted proteins | sample Leawel6488metaG_FD_119754 | JGI IMG/M metagenome (GOLD analysis project Ga0172381, IMG submission 119754) | Leachate microbial communities from a municipal landfill in Southern Ontario, Canada - Leachate well 64-88 metaG | ecosystem: Engineered > Solid waste > Landfill > Unclassified | place... | reverse complement strand
TGATGCTGTTCTCAGCCAAGTGTCAGCCCCGCGGGCCGGAGTTCTTCGGGATGATGAGCGTCTTGTCTTCGAGGCTGGAGAGCAGGCCGTGCTCTGCGGCCATGATCTGCAGCCCGCCGGCCAGCTTCTCGCCGATGTAGTTCCTGAGGCGGTAGGCGACGTTCCAGATGAAGCGGCCGTCATAGACGCGGGGCAGGGTGTAGACGGTGTGCCCGTGGGCGACTCGGCGACGGCGCGTGATGTCGTGCCCGCCCTTGGAGATGCCGATGACGGCGGTCTCGTACTGGCGCGCGCCCCGGTACCAGCGCGAGCCGCCGCCGAACTCGTGGAGGTAGAGATACGGGACGTCGGAGATGGTGACCCACGCGCCCGACTTGCCGCCGCCGCCCTTGGTACGCGACTGCATGTAGCCGAGCGGCAGGTGGCTGGCGGAGTTCTTCGACGTGTCGTACGAGGGCAGCGGCTCGTGGGCCTTCACGTAGTTGCCCGCGTACTTGCCGATCTCACGGTAGAGCTTGCTCAGATCCTTGACACTGCCGGCGTACTCCTCAAGCCGCTGCGCGAACAGCTTGAGCTCCCGGTCATCGAAGTAGTAGCCGCCGACAGCCACTGGTCAGCCTTCCGAGGTCTTCCGGGCAACCCAAGCGGCGGCATCGACTTCATCGTTCGTCAGTGAGAGGAAGTCGGCTTTGGACCACTTGAAGTGCCAGCAAATCGACATTACGACTCGGAGCTCCGGGATGAGGGGGTCGTGCGGGCCGGGGCGGTCTTCTTCTTGCCCTTGCCCGCCCTCGTAGGGCGTTTAAGTTCGTCCAGGTCTTCGGCAGCCGCCTTCACGACCGGCTCCAGCGCGTCGATGAACGCCTCGAGCAGCTCCTCATACTTGACGGCGTCGAGCAGCTCATCCCACGTCTGCGGCTTCTCGCCGCGGCGCTGCGTGACCCACACGAAGCCGAGCAGGTACTCGGCCGGGATGTTCACGGCGTCGTTCTCGGTCTTGAGCTCGAAGAAGGCGTCGATCATCTCCGCGTAGGCGAACTGCGGGTTGACGCCGACCTTCTCCCGGTAGGCGAGTTGCTCGCGCAGTGTCCACCCGGAGATGTCGATGTCGATTTTCAGTGCATCAGACATTGGTTCCTCTCCCTCTGCAGGTGGGAGCGGCTCAGGCAGAGGGGGCTGAGCCGCCGACTGGCATGGCCTAGATGCTGGCCTCAAGTGAGATGACCTCGACCTTGTACAGCGGGTCGGTCCCGTTGTCGTTCGCCTGGATGTTCAGCGAGTGCGTGAGCAGCTCCTCACTGTTGACCTCGGGCGGCTCTCCCTGGATGTAGCCATCCGGGATGGTGATGCGGAACGTGTAGTAGTAGCCGGCCGCGGCCGCCGTCGGGCTCACGAACTCGACGATCCACGCGCGGCCGGTGTTGCTGGCCCAGTCGTCGTAGGTGAGGGCGAGGTTGGACGGCTCGATCTCCAGCGCCAGCGTCGCGCTGGGCTCGCCGGACAGCTTCGGCTCGGCGTACTTGGCGGTGCCGTCGAACTGCTTGCGGTCGGATCCGGTGAGGCCGTTCTCGGCGGTGAAGGCGACGGAGTTGACGCCGGGCAGTGCCGTACCGGCGCGCTTGACCACGGCCGCGTCGCGCCATGAGAACGGGGCGTGCTTCGCCGGGTAGGTCGGCGTCGCGAGGTCGACCGTGTGGACGGCACTCTGGGCGTCGATGGTGAACTCGAGCTGGGCGATCTCGCCGGGCGAGCAGTTGAGGCCCCAGCTCATGCACTTGCAGCCCGAGAAGGTGAACGGCTCGACGGCGCCGCCGCGCATCGGTACGCCGGTTTGAATCGTCATGGCCGTTCCGGCGATGCTCATGGCGGCGGCTGCGAGGTTCTTCTCGAAGGTGTGCAGGTAGGCGGCGGTGCCACCCTGGGCGGCACTCGTCGGCGCATCACCGATGGCCCAGCGGAGGAACTCCAGCATGTCGGCCTGCGTGGCCTCCAGCGTGAGTGTGCCCTCGCCGCCTTCGTCGTAGTGGACGTCCGAACTGATGAGGCGGCTGATGCGTCCAGGGACGCGAGCGGCCGAGCTCATCATGCCGACGCGCGGCTTGAGCCCGATCGGCGGGACAGTAGGCAGGAAACTGTCGACGACGGCGGCGGCGCCGTAGGTGGTCTCGACCTTGTAGCCGAGCTGCGCCTGGCTGCCTCTTGAATCTCTGGTGATCGTGTGCGCCATTTAACTCTCACGCTCCTTTGCGACCTTCTCTGCCTTGGCCTTGGCCCAGTCGGGGCGGGCGAGCAGCGAGGCGGCCAGTTCGGTGGGGATGTTGACGGGCTTGCCGGGTTCGGCCACGAGTCCGGCGTCGGGGACGACGACGGCGCTGGGGCCGCTGTAGACGAGTTTCACGGTCTCGGACATTCGGTCACGCTCCTGGTCGGACGTCGGCGGTGAAGCTCACGGTGACGTGAGCGGTGAAGGTGTGGCCGGCGGGTGCGTCGGTCACGCCCTGGTCGTCTTCAACGACTTCAGTGACGTCGCAGTGCAGCACGTTGCCGTCGATGGTGTAGTCGGCGTCGAGCACGTCGGAGACGGCCTCCAGCAGCCCGTCCGCATCCTCGCGGGCCGCGTCGATCGCATCCTCTCCGGCACCGCTCACCTCGACGTGCGCGTAGACCATGAAGGTGCCTGCCTCGCGCCGGTAGCCGCCGGTGATGGGGCGGCTCGCGGTGGCGCGGAAGTTCTGGGCGGCGAGCGATGGCTTGCCACCGGCGATCTGGCGCGGCCCGGTGAGGATCTCGACCCCGGCGAGGTCGGAGCTGTCCTGCAGCAATTGGCGGATGACGCTCGGCAGCGTGAAGACGACGGAGTAGGCCATCAGGCGATCACCGCCGCGTTCTCGGCGAACATGGCGAGCCGGGAGTCGACGTAGTCGATGCCGGTCCAATGCGGGGCGCGGCCGGGGCGGGCGAGCTGATAGGTAGCGCCGTCGTCGGAGAAACTGACGGCCGACTCGGGGATGTCGCTGCCCACGAGCATGACGGCAGCCATGCGCAGGGCGGCGTCGTGGATCGGCGCTGGGACGGCAGCCCAGCCGTGCGTGTAGGTGACGGAGACGGCGAGATCCTCATAGTCGGTGGAGCTCGACCAGGTGTTGCCGTCGGAGCGCACGAGGCGCCCGTCCGGGTGGGCCTTGATGGCGGCCAGTTCGTCGGCTGTCAGCGCCGTCCCGTCGATGGATGCGGCGCTCACGGTCAATGACTGGCGCGGCGTCTCGCGGACTGGGTTCCTCTGCGAGACGTGCAGCACCTGAGATGCGACGCCGTCGCGCGTCTCCGTGATGGTCGTGGGCAGGAACGCGACGCCGCAGGAGCGCGTGAACAGCTCGCGGATGGACTCTTCGGCAGCGGCGACCGCAGCGGCTGAGTAGAGCGTCGCGTCGGCCAGCGGCAAGGTCGACCGAAACGGGTAGGCGCGGGCCTCGGCGATGGTGAACAGGGCGGCGCCGTAGGTGAACTGGTCGGCCGTCGATTCGGCCGATGTGCCTTCGGCGGTCGTGACGGTGACATGCACCGTGCCGGTGCCCGCCGGAGCGACGGCGAAGACCTGCGTGGCCGATGCGCCGGCGAACGAGGTCGCCGCCTCGGACCCGAACGCGACGGCGATCGGGGTGCCGAGGTCGGTGCCGGTGATGACGACAGCCGTGCCGCCGTCGAGGCTGCCGCCGGTCGGGGCTATGGATGTGATGGCGGGGTCAGCCATGACGGGGCATCATCTGGTCTGCCTGCGTGCGGAGCGATGGATCGGCCGCCTGATTACGGTCCGGGCGCACGTCGGGAGCGATGGCGCAGAGGCCCGGCGGGAGCGTGAGCCCCCGCCGGGCATCCATGCGCCCTGTGCGCCTGTGCCGCTTGATGGCGAGCGTGCGCACCATCGCGTCCTACAGGACCGTTCCGGCCGCAGCGACCTGCGCATGCGGGTAGTCGGCGGGTTCGCGAACAAGGACCGCACCGACGATGCCGTTGCCTGCCTTAGTGACCTTCACGGCCAGCCAATAGAAGCCGCCGTCGATGTCCATGTCGCCGGTGTCCACTTCGCAGTAGAGCATCTGCTTGGTGACGGCGATGACGGCGGTGGCGATGGCACTGGTCGAGACGTCGATCGACGTCTCACCCGCGTCCGTTGCACTGAGGGTCACGGTTCCGGTGACGGCAACCGCGGTGACGCCGGGCACGCCGTAGGTGGCGTGGTTCACGAGCGTCGCGAAGGCTGCGGCGTCCGCGGTGTCATCGCCGCTGATCGAGAACTCACGATCGGCGGCGGTGGTCGTATCGGTGTGGGCAGTGAAGACCAGACCGTTGATCGTGATCGTGGTCGCGTTCAACACCGTCCCGAAGGCGATGGTCGCCTCGGTGACGTCTGCCGCCGCGGTTGCGGCGACGACCGCCAGAGCCGCCGATTCGGTCCCGGTGGTGGCGTTCCCCTGCTTCACAACCTTGGCCCCGGTGGCGGCGGCGTCGGTCGCCTGCAGGAACTCGACCTGCGTGGCCTTGTTGATGGCCGAGGCGCCGTCGATGCAGATGGCCATCGCCTTGCGCCAGCCGCGCATGTCGTAGTAGGCGCCTGTCTTGTTGCTGTTGCTGATCGTCTGCGGAATCAGCCCGATGTCGAACTTCCTCCGCTCCGAGAGCTTCTGGGTTGCCATGATTGCCTCCCAGGCTCAGTTGAGGATGACGAAGGGCGACTTGGCGACGCCCTTGCGAGGCGTGTATGTCGTGTCCATCCACGGCTTGCCGTCGACGCGCTCGTAGAGGCGCACGACGCTCTGGATGTTGAGGAACGCGACATGGTCGGACCAGTCGACGATGACCTGCTGGCGGTCGCCGATCAGATAGTAGTTCCAGTCGGCCAGCATGAGGTCGCCCTTGGTGCCGAGCGCCGAGGCCTTCTCGGTCCAGATGAGCGGGATCCCCATGAGGGTTGGCGGCCCGGCCGCGGCGAGGTTCTGCACGAAGATGCTGTTGTCGTTGGCATCCTTCAGCGCGTAGAGCTGCGGCAGGCAGTCGCGGTTTGCCATCCACACGGCACGGTCCTCGAGGCCGAGGAACCGGGCCAGCATGCCGAGGATGTCGGCGGTGGCGATGGCGGTGGCTCCGGCCCTGGTCACGGCGACTTCGCAGTCACTGCCGATGATGCCCTGCGGCTTATCGGCGGCGTTGCCGTCGATGAAGGCCTGGTCCTCCATGAACGCGATGATCTCGCCGAAGGCGTTGGCGATGACGTTGTCCATGGCGAGCGGGCTGTCGTTGAGCAGCTGCTTGCTCACCTTGCCGGCTGCGGCCAAGGTGTTGACGGCCAGACTGACTTCCTTGGCGGTCCACGCCGAGGTCGTGATCGCGTCCGCTTCGCCGAGCCAGTAGCCGAGCATGCCGCCGAAGAAGTTTGTCGCGTGGCTGGTCGCATTGAGCGCCGGGATCTTGGCCGTGTCGGAACCCATGGGAACGATGGTTGCGCGCGGCCGCACGATCGCCTTCTCCATCGGGATGTTGAGGATCTGCGGGATGAACTGGTCGGGGACCATGTAGCCGCCGACGCCGCCGGAACCCTCACCGAAGTCCTTGCGCTCGATCTCGCCGCGCATGGCCTTCTGGAGGAACTCGCCGATGCTCTTGAAATCGGGCGGCGTGCTGTCGCCGACGTCCGGCCGCGTTGCCGACGTCTTCTCGTCGACCTCGCCGCGCAGTGCATCGATCTCGGCCTTCATGTCGGCCTTGGCCTGCTCGACCGCGTCGGCGAGCTGCTTGTCGAGGGCCGGCACCTCTGCCGCCAGCTCCTTGCTCTTCTTCTCGCGGAACTCGGAGATCATCGCCTCGGTCGCCTGAGTGCCGCTCTTTACCGCCTGGATCAGATCATCGAACTCGCCCATTTGGGGAGCTCCTTTCTGAGGGTTGCCTGTGCGGTGCAGTAGTCACGGACCACTGCCTTGATGGCCGAGTGGTCTGGGACCGGCTCGGTCGTCGGGATGGCGGCTGCTCTGGGCGGCTGAGTGGCTGAAGCCGGCTCAGTGCCGAGCAGTGCCTGGAGCTTCACGAATGCGGCCTGGACGGCCGCGGGGTCGCCTGGATCGGTGACACGCAGCAGCGATGACACATCACTGCTCTTGACGCCGGTGATGCGGGCCAGCGGGTTCGCGGCCCATGTGACAGGGCTGTACTCCATGAGCTTGAGCTCGTAGATGTCGTAGCCGCCCCAGTCGTTCTCGGCGAACTTGTCGGGGATGAGCCGGTAGCCGATGCTCATCTCGGTGAGCACGCCGTCCTTGGCCAGCTCAAGCACCTCGTCGCCGCTCTGCGTCTTGGAGATGTGCGAGCGGGTGAACAGGCCGATCTCGTCTTCGCGCAGCTCGATCGGCTTGCCGATCACGTCCCACGAGTCGTGCTGGCGGCAGACCTTGATGCGGCCCGCGTTCTCCTGGATCGTCTTCGCGAAGCAGCCCGGCATGAGTCGGTCGCCCCACGAGTCGACGTTGAGGAACGCAGCCGCGTAGCCTTCGAGGGTGCGGTCTTTGGAGTCGACGGCCTTGACCTCGAAAGGCAGGCTCTTGAAGCGAGTGTCTGGATTCATACAGAACCTCCCTCAGAGGCTGAGTCACTGGGTGGGGACTGCCGCTCGGGCAGGATCGGGAAGCCCTGGTCGCCGACGAGGTAGGTGTTGGCCGGCATCCAATACTGCTGGCCCTTGCCGTCCGGCATCGGGTTCATGTCCTCGAAGGCGAGGATGTCGTCGCCGTTGAGCACGCCGAGTTGCTGGCGCATCGTCAGGTAGAAGGCGGCGCGGCTCTTGGAGTCGCCCCGCATGAGACCGTTCAGGCCAAAGTGCAGGTACTGGGGCTGAGGCAGCACGTAGCGTCGGAAGGCTGCTTCGAGCAGTGTCGTCCACGGCATGATGGCGTCCTGGACGAAGGCCATGTTGAACTGCTCGATCGAGTTGCCGAACTGCGGCTTGTCAAGCAGCGCCCCGAGCCGGTGTGGCGGGATGCCGTAGATCCGCGTGCCGATGTCGACGACGCCGTACTGGCGCAGCTCAAGAAACTGCGACTGCTCGTTCGTGAGGCCCATCGGCTTGTACGAGGCGCCGGCCACCGCGGCGACGGTGTGGGCCTTGTCGGCCGACCCGGTGTAGAGCTCCTTGAAGGTCGTCGCATTCTCGGTGACCTGTTCCTTCGTCATGTCGGGCGGGAACTCGAGCACCGCGCTTACAGTCGAGCCGTTGACGTAGAACTTGGCGAGGTACTTCTGAGCTGCCTGGCCGATGCCGACTTCCTGCCGGGCCATCTCGAGCGGCGAGAGTCCGCGGTCGTAACCGGGCAGCGTCAGAGCACGGACGTGGATGAGGTTCTGCCGATTGAGGATGCCTTTCGGGTCTTGGTAGACCAGCTCGTTGTTGCTCGTCATGCGACCCACGGTGACAGCACGGGGATTGAGCACGAAGAGTTGGCCGGGCCTGCCGTCGCGCCCCTTTGTTGATGTGTCGAGGAAGAGATTGCCATCGCCGAGAAGAGAGTCGACGGCCTGAGCGACGAACTCAGGCCACAACTGCTCGGCGTTCGGGCGCATCAGCCATCGTGGTTCCGGCGTGACCGGCTCGCGGACGAAGCGACCGGCGGCGGCTGGTTTCTTGACCAGAACGTCGGCCGGTAGACCGGCGATCGTGTAGGCGATGATGCGGCGTGACCCGTAGACGGCGGAGTGACGCATGGCCGTCTCGGAATTGACCGGCTCGCCGGCATGCGTCGGGCTTCCGCCGAAGAACTCAAGCCAGGACTCCGGGAGGGGTACGGTGTCGCCGGCGGATTTGATGGCTCCGACCGCCTTGGTGAGGAAGCTCACTTGAGTCCCCGCTTACCCGGCTCGAGCACGAACGCGACCGCGAGACAGAGCGCGCCGGCGACTGTGATGGCGAGGTATGGGTGAGCAAGGCTGGCGAGTAGGCAGAGCCCACCCGCCAGAAGCCCGGCGCCGGCGATGTCGAGCGCGGTGATGAGGTAGCGCAAGTAGCGTCCTTCCGCGTTGACCTCCCCTATCGTGCGGGGTGTCAAGCGGGGAGCCGCGACCACTTTTCTACACGGCGACGACGCCGGAGAAGCCCTTGGCCTCCTGCGGGGCTATGGCGCGCTCCAGGGCGATCAGCATCGCGGTCGCGCCGTCGATCTTGTCTTTGGACTTGCCTTTGCTCGGGCGCATGGCCTCGTAGGGGTTCACCTCGGGGATGACGTTCTTGACCATCCAAGCGAGCACGGGATTCCCGAAGTGGTGGATGTCGCGGTCGGCGACGAGCTTTTCGAGCATGCGGCAGGCGGGGTTCATGACCTTCGGATACTGAGCGACCTTCGTCATCGTCACCGGCACGTCGCGGGCGATCTCGTGGTCGGTCACGTTGCTGCCGTGCCACGGGTCGAAGCCGATCTCGCGCACATCGAACGCCTCACAGCCGCGCTTGATGGCGGCGGCCACGAACCCGTAGTCGACGGACGGCCCGTCGGTGAGCTTGATGTACCCGGCCCGCGCCCACTCTTCGATGTCCTGCCGCTTCTCGCGGCGGTCCGGCAGGGAGAGCTTTGGATAGAAGAACTGCAGCCACACGTCAAAGCCGCCGTCGTCGCGCGCGAACAGCCACGCCAGCGCCGTAAAGTCGGAGGTTGACGACAGGTCGAGCCCGCCCCAGCACGGGCGACCTGCCCACTCCTTGAGCGGGTTCAGCGGCAGCAGCTCGGCGCCGCAGGCATCCCATTCGCCGCCGTCGAGCCACGACTCATCGAGGGCGACCCACTGGTTGAGGCGCAGGCGCAGGAACGCGCGCTTTGCCGACGGGATGCGCTGCGCCTGTCGGTGCGCGCGGCGGAAGTCTTCGATGTCGAGCACACCTGCCTGCAGCATGGGGTTACAGGCGTACCAGACGGCCTCATCCTCCCAACTGCCGTCCTTGGCGCACGTCGACGGTGCGGCGTACACCTGCGCCAGGAACGTCGGGTCGACATGCTCGCCGGAGAGGACCGCGAGGGCGTACTCATGCATGTCCCACGCCGGGCCAGTCTGGTAGGCGCCGGCCGTCGTGTTGATGAAGAGAAGCGGCTGCGACTTCGCTCCCATGCCCTCCTGGATCACGTCCAGTAGGTCACGCGACTTATGGCGGTGTAGCTCGTCGACGGCGGCCGCCGAAGGCTCGATCCCGTCTTCGTAGTTCGCGTCAGACGAGAGTGCCTGATAGAACGCCTCGAGGGCGGCGACGTAGATGCGCTTGTCGCGGTCGTAGAGCTTCACCGGCTTGCCGCGGAACTTCGGATATAGCGCAGGCGCGGCGCGGACGGAAGACGCCATCTTGCGGTAGGTCTGGCCGGCCTGGTCGCGAGTCGCAGCGCCCGAATAGACCTCGCCGCCGAACTCGTCCTCATCGAACAGACACTTCAGCAGGCAGCCGGCCGTGTCCGACGTCTTCGAATTCTTCTTCGGCACCTCGCGGTAGACGGTGCGGTACCGGCGGCGGCCGTCGGGGTTGAGCGTGCCGAAGACGGCGCGCAGGTAGGCGGCTTGGTCGGGCGTCGGGACGAACGGGATCTGCCGGCCCTTCGACAGCGAGAGGCGCTTACAGAAGAAGCTGACGGCGCGGTCGCCAGCGGCGACGGAGGCGTCAGACTGGCGGCTTCTCGTTGAGGTCCGAGTCGTCATCGGGCGGCGCCTCCTCTTCGCGGCCGAGTCGCATCCTCGCCATCGGCGACAGGCCGAGGTCGGCACGGTGTCGCTGGAGCGTGCCGCGCCACTGGTTGAGCAGCGTGGCGACGGGGTTCTTCACGGGACCGTTGGCGCCGGGGACGATGAATCCCTTGTTGGAGAGGCGGCGCTCGCACTGGAGGACGCGGGCATGGCAGAGGCAGTAGTCGACGACGGTGGTCACATCGGTCTGCGTGAGCATGCCGCGGCGCTCAAGCTCAAGAACGGTCAGCGTCCACTCGTCGTGCGCGTCTTCGGCGGCGCGCTTGTCGCGGCCGAACACCCGTTTCCAGTCGGGCTCGTCTGGAGAGTAGGCAGCGGGGCGATCGGGGGTGAACCCGTCGCGCTCGCGCTTGTCGGCGGCACCCTTGACGACGCCAAGGTGAGGCTTCTTGGGGACGCCGCGGCTACCCACGGTGCTGCCACCAAAAAGGTCGGAGTGTCTGCGGCGTGCAAGAAGCGC
>Ga0172381_10008238_pt1 | contig 10219 bp, 10 predicted proteins | sample Leawel6488metaG_FD_119754 | JGI IMG/M metagenome (GOLD analysis project Ga0172381, IMG submission 119754) | Leachate microbial communities from a municipal landfill in Southern Ontario, Canada - Leachate well 64-88 metaG | ecosystem: Engineered > Solid waste > Landfill > Unclassified | place... | reverse complement strand
CCTCTAAACTTTAAAACTAAACTAGAATCTATTTTCAGCGGATCCATGTTTTTAGCATTGACCCTAATTTTCCTTTTTCCTAACCATTCAACCTTAACCTTCATGCTTTCAAATATTTCCAGCATTCTAAAAATATCTTCTACCAAAGGAATATTATCAATCACACAATCTTCGCTAGTTAATAGTGTCGCAATTAAAACAGGAAAGGCTGCGTTTTTTGAGCCTCTCGCCTCTATTTCTCCCGACAATTTCTTGCCGCCCTGGATTACAAATTTTTCTTCGGACATATATTATTTTTTAGCCATTATGCTTTTCTTGTATAAATCAAGATTATCCAAAACTGCACCAGTACCTTTAGCAACACAACTTAAAGGATCGTCAGCAACGAAACATGGCACGCCAGTCGCTTCAGATAATAATGCTGCAATATTTCGTAAGCAAGCTCCTCCACCGGCCACCACCATTCCCTTATCCATAATATCAGCTGACAATTCAGGAGGTGTTTCCCTTAATACATTCTTAACACATTGAACTATTTCTGCTAAAGGTTCCTTAATCGCCTCACAAACTTCATTAGAAGAAACCCTAATGTTTTTTGGTAATCCAGCAATTAAATCTCTACCTCTGATTTCCAAATACTTGGGCTCCTTTTCAGGCAGCGCTGTTCCAATCTTCATTTTAATGTCTTCGGCAGTCTGCTCTCCAATCGCTAGATTGTGCTTATTTTTAATATATTCAGAGATAGCAACGTCTAATTTATCTCCCGCGACTCTCAAAGATTGAGAACAAACAATTCCTCCTAAAGAGATAACGGCTACTTCAGCTGTTCCTCCTCCGATATCAATAATTAAATGACCAGAAGAAGAATTAATCGGAATGCCAGCCCCAATCGCAGAAAGAATTGGCTCTTTAGCAATAAACACTTCTTTGGCTCCTGCTAAAACTCCAGCTTCAATTACGGCTCTTTTTTCAGTCGAACTAATTCCTGCTGGAACCCCAATCAATAATTCTGGTTTAATGAATTTAAAAAATCCGGTATTAACTTTTGTAATAAAGTGCTTAATCATTGCCTGAGTAATTCGGTAGTCAGCAATCACTCCGTCACGAAGAGGTCTAAAAACCTGAATTTCGTCAGGAGTCCTACCAATCATTTCCTTAGCTTCCTTCCCTACGGCCAAGATTCTGTTCTCCGTCATGGAAACAGATACCACTGATGGCTCGTTTAAAACGACTCCCTTGTTTGGGACGAAGACGAGAGAGTTTTTAGTTCCTAAATCTATTCCTATTTTCATATTAAACCCATTCTATCATACTGAAATGCCTCTTGGCAAGACGTGAATTTTCTTCAAATATTTCCTAATAATTATTTATATATCTTAAAACAACGATACCAGAGCCGCCAGTAGAACCAGTTCCATAATAGTCACGGCCGCCACCGCCACCGCCAGTTCCATTGACTCCATTTCCCGGAGAACTTCCCCCTGCCGCTCCACCACCACCTGCTCCACCAGCTCCTCCGCCACCAGACGAAGATCCTCCTCCGCCACCACCAGCATAATAAACAGCGGTCCCTGTAATAGAAGATTGTATACCAACACCACCAACACCACCAGAAGAATGAGCTCCGGCGCCGCCTATTCCGCCGGCGCCACCACCACCGCCACCACGCTCATAACCAGAATTACCTGAAGATCCGTTACCACCATCATACCCTTGTTTCGGCGATAAATAATCAGAATCACCTCCTACAGTAGTAGCACCATTATCTCCACCACCACCTCCACCAGAGCCGCCAGCAAGACCACTCTTCATAGTGTACCCTCCGCCACCACCGCCAACAGCAGTTATTGTTGAAAAACTAGAATTACCACCATTATTGCCATAAGCACCGCTAGAGTTTGAAGCCGTCGCTACTCCTCCAGCCCCAACAGTAATATTATATAAACTTCCAACAGATACGGGCATTGTTCCGGTCAAAAACCCACCGGCGCCACCACCGCCACCATAACCAACACCACCACTTCCGCCTCCTCCCACTACCAGATATTCGATAGATATAACACTAGAGGGCGCTATCCAAGAATAGCTTCCAGCGGTTGTAAAAGAATTTACTCCATAAGTCGCACCAACCGTAGAACATGTCCCACTATCAACTCCACCATTAGAGCCAGCACAAGTCCAAGAATATAAACCAGTCATGCCGGTAACCGTACCCGACGCACAGGCTTCGGTTCCAGTCGGAGTCGAAACAGCATATTTACCATCTTTACTTCCGCAAACACCATTAGCAGAAGTTATAACTTGTCCGCCCAAATAAAGATTACCAGTAAGCTTTATATCCCCATTTACATCCAAAGTTTTTGTCGGAGCATTCGTTCCTATCCCTAATCTATTATTTACCATGTCAATGCAAAGAGTATCGGAGTTGCATTCCATTTGCGACCAGGCGTGACCCGGATTAGGAGTAACTGAAGTCGCTAAAACACCTTCCGTTTTGAAAGCATTGTAATATTGATAAATCGAAAAAGTAAGTCCTAGAAAAATTATAATTGAGATTATAAATAAGTAATTTTTTTTCATATAATCACATTATATCTACTCTTAATGCTGCCGTCAATTTTCGGTTGGCAAGAGCGCCTTTTTGATGTATATATTAAGTATATGACTAAAAGAACAAGGACAACTCTCTTCATTTTAATGGTTTTAGTTTTCGCAATCGTTGCTCCCGGAATTATCATGTATTCACAGGGGTATCGTTTTGATATTAAAAAAATGAAGTATCTTGAAACCGGAGGAATTTATGTAAAAACACTGCCGGGAGACGCGACCATCTCAGTTGATGACGACTACAAAGACAAAACCTCTGGCTTTTCCCGAGATCTTCTGGTACAAAATTTACTGCCAGAAAATCACTTAGTGAAAATAGAAAAGGATGGTTACCATTCTTGGACGAAAACCTTAGAAGTAAAAGAAAAGAAAGTAAGCGAAGCTAAGTATGTTATCCTTTTCCCTAATGAAATTCCTTTCACCTCCATTGATAACGATGTAAAAAACTTCTATCCTTATCCTGATAACAATAAGATACTTTTATTAACTGTTTCGAACGAACTACTATCTTACGATGCTAGCAAAAAAGAAACCGTAAAACTTCTTTCTAAAACACAGACTCCGTACAATATTTCTGATATCTCTTTTTCCCCGACAGGAAGAAGGGCTCTAATTAAAACATCAACGGGCCTCCACTATCTATTAAATTTAGAAACATCAACAATCTCCCTTATCAGATCAATGAGTAGCAGTACGCAGAACGTTGTTTTTGATCCAAGCAAAGAAGGAAGCTTTTTCTATCAAGTAAATAATCTTATCTATCGAGTTGATGCTGACAAACAAACGGCACCAAAACTATTTAAAAAAGAAAATATTACCGCCTTTACAATCAACGGCAATGACGTCTATTCCCTTGAGGCAGGCATTCTCTACCGAGATAATCTTACGCTTAATATTAATGAAACTCTTTCTGAACAACCATTCGAAACAGACAAGAATAGTTATGAATTAATTTCAATGGAAAATGAAATCTTCCTAATTGAAAATAAAAAAGCGATTTATTTATTCAACCGAGAGACAGGAGCATTTGATAAAAAAGCAGAAGCTAAGACAGAAATAAAATACACTCCCTTTTATGAAAGAATTCTCTTCGCCGCTGACAATGAGCTATGGCTATTATTATTAAAAGATGCTGAAACTCCTTTCTTTACGAAGGCCTATTCAACCATCTTCATCTCTAGATTCTCGCAAAACATCGGAGATATTAAATGGCTAAACGGAGACTATTTTGTTTACACTTTAGACAACAAGGTAAACATTAGTGAAATAGACAACCGAGATCATATTAATTCTTTTGAACTCCCACAATCAGAAACATCAAAAATATTCTTTAATGGAAATACAAAAAAATTATTCCTACTGAACAAAGAAGAATTATTCACCTCAAACGAAAAATTATTGCCCTAGAAGTAAGAAAACCACTTATTTAAAAAGTAGTTATCTGAGGAGGCATTTTTCTTTTGGAATTAAAATTTTGAAACGGGCTCCTCTTCCGTATTCTCCATCTTCGACGATACTCATTTGAACAGCGCCGAACAATTCTCTTAACAAAAACAGACCTAGCCCTTCATTGGCCCCATAGTTGTGTCGGAAGATTTCTTCCTTTTTTTCTGGCAATATACCTACTCCGTCATCTTCATAGACAACAACGAAGCTGCCATCTTTTTCTTCACAACTAATGGTAATAGCCGTTGCCCTTTCACCATATTTTTTCGTATTTTCAAGCAACGTGTGAACAGCTTTTTCTAAAAGTAAACTGACGGTGAATATTCTTAACTCACCAACATTGCTCACAATATTAAGGTCGGGATAATTCTTAGCATGTCGGGCTATCGCCATGCTAAACTGTTGCCACCCACAATCATTCTTCTTGACTGATTGGTAGGTAGCCATGTCGCTCAGATACTCAGTCAAAGCATTCGTAGCTTTTTCAATGCCGACTAATTGCTTTGCGGCATCTGAGGGATTTTCTTTCAACAGTTCGAGATAGCCAACGAGTGCCATTCTGATATCATTGACATCTCGGTTCGCTATTGCCTCAAGGATCGCCAATCTCTGCTCTGCCTCTTGCAGAGCTAGATTTGTTTTTCTTTGGGCGACAGCTTTCGTGATTGCCTGTGTCAGTTCCCCGAACTGAACATCGACATCGCCTCCCTTCTGAACGTATGCGTCAGGCTCAAGCCTTCGCATCTCGTAGAACATCTCTTTTCGACCCATCCCTGTGTAAAAAATAAAGGGAATCCTTTTCTCTGGTGGGCGACCCAGCATTGTTTCAAAGAATTCGATGCCATCCATAACCGGCATTTGATAATCGGAAATGATGGCTTCGTAGTCACACTCCTCTATCATCTTCAGAGCTTTATGGGCAGAATTCGCCGTGTCAACTCTAAAGCCTTTATCCTCCAAGAAAAGCCTTCCAATCTCTAAGAGATCGGAATCGTCATCAACATACAGGATATACATAACTATATCTCCATAGCTACTTTGTATTTTCAAAGAGCTCTCCTTGTGTATAAAATATTCTTACCATTTTGTCAACACTCGATATCCCCGGATCTCCTTATTTTAAAACAAAAATCAGAGCTCTCGCTCTGACTTTTTCCTCTTATTGTTTGCTCAATAAGGATATCAATATTGTTATCAGCGTCCTAATAAGCTCGTCTCTATCCATTTGATCTAATGGTTTACTAAACGTAATTCCGAGACTAGAAGCTTTATCAGTTGTCGTATCTGCACACTTCCCGCTAACATAATTAGTTATGCCATTTTTCTTAGCATTACAAGCGTTTGAATATGTCTTGTTGTTATTGCCGCAAACCGGAGAATAGATATCATTACAAGCAACTACCGTGTTTGGATTTTCAAATGAATCAGAAGCATTGTTTATTTCGGCAATAATTTCGTTGCTGTATTTGGTGCAGACTCCATTCTCATAAATACAAACGCGAATATAGTATTTGCCATTATCTAGGCCGGTGATGCTATCAGTTGTTTCTCCCGCAGAAAAATAATGATAGCTGTCGGTTTCCCTATTTGGATAAACTGGATTCTGACTTTTTCCCCAAACAACTTTGAACGTTTTAATTGATGAAGAAATTAAATTCCATGAAAGATTAATTGTTTTATCACTTACCGTTCCCGTTAGTTTTATTTGTGGTGTTAAGTCTGTTGTGGTGCAACTTCTCTCTAGGGCTTCGGGAATTGCTTCGGTGCAAGCAACTGGCTTAGTTAAAGTTCTTGTTTGTTTTCCATTGGTACACGCAGACCAAACGGAGTATGAATAACTACATGCTGAAACCGCTGTAATATTGTTGTTTATCGTTACAACCTTTTCGGAACAATATCTATTGGGAGAAGCTATCTGACAAATTCTGTAATAGCTTGTTCCGGCTGGAACACTATTATCAACATAGGAAAGACTATTTACATCAGAAGAATAGTAAATATATCCATTTTCAGGATAAACCGGGCTAGTAACCGAAGAAGATCTTACTAATTTGTAGTAAGTAAAATTATCACTTTTATTATATTTGCTCCAGGTAGCCTCGATATTACCGCTGCTATTTAAAACCGCATTGAACTCGATCGTACTATCATAAGTCACTGCATTCCAAGCTGAAGAAGTACCAGTCGATTCTGTTGCACTAGCGATACCGACGAAGGAAAAAAGAATACAAGAAATAATAAAAAGATAATGTTTTATTTTTTGCATGTTTTTATTAATATTAATTATACATTAAAATGTTTAAAAAAATACGCACTCAAATTAATAATCCTTCATTAATTGATCTATCTTAACCTTGCTTCTTTTATCATATATAAATAAAAGAACATTAAGGACAATCAAGGTAATAAAACCCGCTAAACCAGTAACCCCAACGGTTAAATCATTTCCTCCCATTATCCAGACCATTGCAATCATCGCAGACCCATTAAGTGTTCCATGGAGGACGGCGGCAGTAATAACTGAGCGGGTACGAGCAGTAAAATATATCAATGCTGGAGTTAAAAGTATACACCAAATCACCATCATTAAAACTCCGATATAGGGATGGGAGGGATAATTATGTCCTTGCAATATTAAAGGAGCGTGCCATATTCCCCAAATTGAACCAATAATTAAACTGGCCTTCCATAATCCCTTTTCTTTAAATTCTTTTAATAAGAATCCTCTCCACATTAATTCTTCACCGAAAGCTGCAATCGCATTAATTGTTATTCCTGCAATCATTCCTTGCCCTATCATAATTAAAATCATTAAAGGGCCGAAGCTTGAAATTTGGGCTTTCATTTGCGCAATCTGATCCGCTGGCATAAGGGTTGCATATTTAGCTAGCAATCCCTCCATCCCAGGCGCAAAAGAAACGCCGGGAATCAATAAGCTTACTGGTATTGTTGCAAAGACTAAAATTATCGGCCAGAACCAACCAGCAAAGAACCAGCGATTTATTGGCCTCTGTATTCCCCACCCTCGCACATCAGTTTTCCAAACAAATTTGGAAAGGATAAAAACTGATATTGCTGGCATGAACATATACAATACAGCAAGAGTTAATCCAGCCGAACCTTCATATTTAATACCAATCAGTTTAGCGACTAAAGCTAATCCCCAAGATAGACCAAATACTAATGCGATGGCTTGATAGAATTTTTTAGACATAAAATTATTCTTCTACTATTATTTCTATTGTTTTTTCCCACTTCCCAGAATATCCTTCAGCAGACAAAGAATGAGAAATAAAATATCTACCAACTTTTCTAGGAATTACTTTAATGCTTTTTTCTGAACTCAAACCCAAACTTAAATTTCCCATTTTAACCATACATCTAGATGAATTGTTCTTAGCTAAAGACAAGACATCAAATTCATCCGACAACTGGAACCAAACCAAAATTTCTTTTGCCACAGACCCAACACATAAACGAATAGTAAAGGGTATTGTTATCTGTTTATTCACTTTACATTTATAAGGAAATTCTATCTTGCTAAAATCTATCGCTAAATCAATCTTTCTATCTTCTAATAATGCTTTTTTAAATGCTTCTGTCATTTTCTTGATTTGAAATTCATCAGAGGTGGCACTAACCTCTTCAATTATTAATAAGCATTTACACAATAAAAATATTCCTAAACCAATAAAAAAGACTGAGACTGCCCAAAATAAAAAAGCTACAAAATAATTACTTTTCGAAAACAAAGCATATTCGTTTAAAAAAATTCCGCAAAGAAAAAATATATCTGGATATAAAACGCTTTTTTTAAAACTAAGATAAGAATACTTTTCTTTAATCTTTTTAATTCCCCTCTTCAGAAAATCTCTTTCTTTCTCTATCTCTTCTATTTCTTTTCGTAACCTATCATAGTGTTCATCGCCCTCCTTTAGATTTAAACTTTTAGAGGTGTTCTGTATGTTTTTAATTCTTTCGTTTTTCCCCGTTATCCAATCTTCGTTTATTTTAGTTTCATCATTTTTAGCTTTTTCTATTGCGTTTCCCAAAAGGGTAATAGCAAAAGTAAATATTGGAATTGTTATTGTAAATAGTGCAATTCCAACTCCTCTCGTAATGTCTATTGGTAAAACTAAATACAGTAAAAAACTATTTACAAATTTTGGAAAATCCATAAAATGAATCAAAAAATAAAATCCAACCAAGCATAAGGCAAGAACAATAAAAATATTATTTTTCGGTTCGTTTATTTCTTTCATGATTTATAGAAAAAGACATCCGAAAAAGGATGTCTTCAAATATTAACGTTTTGACCATTGTGGAGCTCTTCTCGCTCTCTTCAAACCGAACTTCTTTCTTTCTTTCATTCTTGGATCTCTAGTTAAGTATCCAGCCTTTCTTAATCTCTTTCGGTAATCAGCATTAAAGATAACCAAGGCTCTAGCAATACCGTGTCTGACAGCCTCTGCTTGGGCGTTTACGCCACCTCCATTAACCTTAGCTGAAACTCTAAACCTCTCTAAAGATTTCATCTTATCCAATGAAGCTAGGGCGGTTGATTGCAAGTCTCTGGTTGGGAAATACTTAGTGAAGTCCATACCATTAACTTCCATTCCCTTGTCTCCCTTAGTGTATAGTCTGACTCTGGCAATAGCAGTTTTTCTTCTTCCAGTTGCTTCAAAATACTTATCTCCTAAATCTTTGAAGTCATCTTCATTTACAACAAAATCATCATCGTCAGCAGCAATTGTTGGCAAACCAAAATCAATATTTTCAATCTTTGTTTCAATCTTTACCTCCTTGATTTCGTCAGCAATTACAGCATCTTTCTTTTTGCTGTCCTTTTTAACTGGAGTAGTTTTCTTTACTTTCTTCTCCACTGGTTTTTTTGTTGTTTTTTTCTCAGCCATATGATTATTCAAACTTTAATCTCTTTAAGTGTTTAGCTCTTAATCTATTCTTAGGTAACATTCCATTAACAGCAAATTTGATAAGCTGTCCAGGATTCTTTTGGAAAATTACATTCATTGGAGTGTGCTTGTCATTTCCTAGGTAGCCAGTGTGCTTGAAATATGTCTCGTCTTCCATCTTGTGTCCAGTAACTTTAATCTTGTCAGCATTAGTAATAATAACTGTATTGTTAGGCTCTTTATTAGGAGCGTAGTTAACAGTTGTCTTTCCTTGTAAGATAGCACAAAGTTCAGTTGCAAGTCTTCCTAAAACTTTGCCTGTTGCATCAATTCTTATAACTTCCTTTGTAGTTGTAGTTGCTTTTTTCATATTCTTAAACTAATTGAATCATTGCCATCTTAGAACTGTCGGACTTTCTTTGTCCCATCTTTGTTATTCTTACATAGCCTCCCTTTCTGTCCTTGTATCTGATTGCTAAATCATCTACTAATTTCTTGGCTACTCTTGGAGCGAAGCAAGTGGCTAAATATCTGCGAGCAGCTATATCGCCTTTCTTAGCTCTAGTAATTTTTCTCTGAATGAAAGGAGAAACTTCCTTGGCCTTAGCTTCAGTAGTGGTAATTTTTTCTTTTAGGATTAAAGAGCTAGCCAAAGTCTTCAGCAATGCATGCCTCTGATCTCTTTCTCTATGTAGTCTTCTTCCTTTCTGTATTTTTTTCATATTACTTTTCTTTCTTTTTTGTTGTCTTTTTTACAGCCTTCTTTTTTGGCTCAACAGCCTCTTCTTCGTCAGCAACTGCTTCCGCTTTGATTCCTCCCATCTGTTCTGCCATAAAGCCGAACTGAGCTAAAAGAATCTCTAAAGATTCAGCAAAAGCCTCTTCTGGCTTAATTGTACCGTCTGTTTCAATTTCTAAAGAAACCTTATCATAGTCAGTTTTGTTTCCAACTCTCATGTTTTCAACTACATAGTTGACTTTCTTGATTGGAGTGTAGATAGCATCTAAGCCCATTACACCAACTTCCCTTTTGATTTCCTTATCTTCGAAAACGTAACCAACTCCTTTCTCGATTTTGATCTCGATTTCCAACTCTGTATTCTTATCAGTTATTGTCGCAATATGCAAGTCTCCGTTAGCTAATTTCAAATCAGCTGGACATTCAAAGTCCTTTCCAGTCACTTCCTGCTCTCCTTTGATAACCAAAGTTGCCATTTGAGGATCTTCAGTAAATAACTTGAATCTCAACTGTT
>Ga0172381_10008234_pt1 | contig 10223 bp, 7 predicted proteins | sample Leawel6488metaG_FD_119754 | JGI IMG/M metagenome (GOLD analysis project Ga0172381, IMG submission 119754) | Leachate microbial communities from a municipal landfill in Southern Ontario, Canada - Leachate well 64-88 metaG | ecosystem: Engineered > Solid waste > Landfill > Unclassified | place... | reverse complement strand
GCCGAACAGCCCCCCAGCCCCGGAATGCTGCCAATGCCCGGACGCGCCGGATTAGGGCTGAAACATTGGCTGGCGGCGCTGCCGGTGGCGGGCACGATTTGGTATGTCCCCCACTCCGCGCCGCTCTGGGCCGCCCAGTAGGCGCGGGTGGAGGCAATCTGGTAGGCGCTGTTCTGATTGCTCTGGGCGGTGATATAGGCCAGGGCCGCCAGCAGCAGGGCCAGCACTACGATGATGAATATCACCATCACCAGGGCCGAGCCCTTTTCCGCAGACGGTATGGTGGAGCGATTACCTCCTTTGGCCATCATTGGTTATTGACCACGGAATAGGCGGAACTGAGGACGGCGATGGCCCGGCTCAGACTGAGGTGGACATCGGCTGCGGGGTCGCGGAGGGTCAGCGTCACCGACACGCCGCTGGCGGTGCTCGCGCTCGATCCTCCCGGAAGGGCGCTGAAAGCGCCGCTGGCATTGACCGCCAGCACCTGCGCCGACGGCCAGTTGGGTGTGCTCTGGGTCAATTGCCCGTTGCTGAAGGCAAAGCCATAGCCGCTGGAACAGGCGCTGGCAGCGCTGGCACTGACTGGCGCAGCGCAGCGTGTGAAAGACAGGCTCGCCCCGCCATTAGGGATGTTTAATGTCCCCGGCTGGGCATTGTGCAGCCCTCGCGACAGGATCGTCAGTGCCATCTCCCCCTGGCTGGCCAGTTCGCCCGCCGCGCGGTTGGTCTGGTAGTTCTGCACCGAGCGCACGATGAGGGCCGTCGCGCCCACGGACAGGATGCCGAGAATGACGATGGCCACGATCAGCTCGATGAGGGTGAGGCCGCCTTGGGCAAACGCAACGGCAATAACGGGGCCTGCGGATTGCGGCATTTTATCACTACCCATGGGCTAACCTCCCGCCTGGTTGCCATTACCATTACCGTTACCGGGGATAGTGGCACTACCAAAATGATATTTCGTGCGCCACGCCCCCAGGGTGATATCCGCCCCGCTGGGTCCGTTCACCTGGACGGTCAGGAATTCCGCCGTGGCCCCGCTTAATGCAGAGGCAGCGCAGGCGACGGCGACACCATAATCATTTTGGCTATAAGCGGTATTGCACGAGTTAGTGCAATTGCAGTTAGGGAAAGGCTGTGCGTACGAGGCGGTCATGGCGGTCTCCAGCGTACTTTGGGCGATGGCCGTGGCCTGCGCCGTCGGCACCGGATTGGTGCCGAAGCGGCCGTACCAGACCACGGGGATGAGGAGCGCAGCCAGAAAGCCCAGCAAGACCATGGCTATCACCAACTCGATGAGGGTAACGCCATGGTCTTCCCCCTTCGCCACCAACGCCGCCGTACTCATGCGCACGGTCCGGCATAGGCCAATCCGGTGGGAGAGACGCACACCACGCGGCTTTCGCCGCCACCGTCGGTGAGGGTAATGGGACTGGTTTGGGTGGCACTGGCCACGCTGCCGGTAGCACTGGTGAAGGTGAGGGTAGCGCTGGCCTGGGCGCTGGCCGGGATGGTGATGGGGTAGCCCTTGCCGCCAGGGACCGGCAGGTTTTGCCCAGCACTGTTTTGCACCGTCACACTACTCCCCTGAACACGCAGGATAATGTTGCCACTGCCCATTAAGGCCGACTGCCGCGCATATTGTGCCGCGGCAATGACATCTCCCTGGGCAGCATTGGCACTGTAGCCCCCTATCCCCATGAAGCGCGGCAAAATCAGCGCCGCCAGGATACCGGCTATGATCAGGACGGCTATGACTTCAATGAGAGTAAAGCCACGGTCAGCCATGTGCCCTTCCATGTGCCCTAACAACGGACAAGCCAGGGAACGGAGGCTCCCTGGCTTGCTACCCTCTTCCGCCGGTGAACGATCAGGAGCAGTCGGATGAGTTCGTCACTACAGTAGGTGTCGATCCGGTACCCACAGAGGTGGTGGCCGCCGTATACACCACGTTGCAGTTGGCAGAGTTGCCGGCCGAGGTGGGCCAGAACGTCGCTGTGGTCCCGATGGCACTCACACCGAAATTGGTGGTGTCCTGGAGCATGGTGGAGATGCTGGTACCTGTGGGATAGCCATATGCCAGGGCCACCGTGCCGTTAGCGCCAGCTCCGGGGACGGTAATGGTGCCGGTGATCCCCGTCTGGGCAGGCGTGCTGACCAGCGCCTTGCTGTAGGCCAGCGCCGATGCGGCTTGCAGCGAACCGGAAACGCCCTGCAACACGCTGCGCCGCGCGTCGTTCTGCAGATTGACAAAACGCGGAATGGCAAAAGCGGCGAGAATGCCGAGAATGACGATAACCACGATGAGTTCGATCAGGGTGAAACCCTGTTCACTGGAATTCTTGTGCATGACACCTCCCTTGGAGTCTGCGACGTAACATTTTTGGTAACACCCTATAACAGGGTCTCATGGTACCACTCCTCGAAAAGGGCGTCCATATGCCATGACCCGTTTTAATTGGACATTTTTAACGATCCGGCTACTGCTTGACCATTTTCACCATATCCCACATCGGCAGGTAAATACCGGCGGCGAGAATGAACACCAGGCCACCCATGATCACCACCATGATCGGTTCGATACGTGCGGCAAGACTGTCCACCTTTTTTTCCACCTCACGCTCATAATAATCCGCCACCTCACCCATCATCTCGTCCAGCCCACCTGTTTCCTCGCCGACCTTCAGCATTTGCAGGACCAGGGGCGGGAAAAGCCCGGTGGCGGTCGCGCTGCTGTGCAGGCTTTCGCCACGCAGAATGGCTCTGGGGAGCGCATCCAGGCGATCCTCCATGAAGCGGTTGTGAACGGCGCCGACGACCAGTTCCATGCCCTTCAGAATCGGCACGCCGGCCCCGGCAACAAGCTGAAGGGTCCGGCCGAAACGGGCCATGGCGTCTTCGAGGATCAGCGGGCCAAAAATAGGGGTGCGTAAAAGGAAACGATCCCAGAGCCAGCGACCGTGTGGTTGGCGGAGGAAGAGGCGAAAACCATAAGTGGCGGCGACGGCGACCATGACGATCAGCCACCACCAGGCGACCGTGAAGTTGCTGAAGGCGATGAGCATACGGGTAAAAATGGGCAGGGTGATATGGGCGTTGGCGAACAGCTTGGCAAACGCGGGAATGACCATGATGTTGAGGATGACCATGGCGACACTCAATGCGATGGCCACGAAAAGCGGGTAACGAAAGGCCTGGCGAATACGGGCAAGGGTGATGTCCTCCCGTTCAAGATAACCGGACAGTTGCAGCAATACCTTGTCGAGATTGCCGGTGGTCTCACCGACTTCTACCAGACGAAGATACAGGGGCTGGAAGACCTTGGGGTAAGCGGCCAGGGCGACGGAGAGCGGCTGGCCGTCGCCGAGCGTACGCCGTACCTGGAGAAGTATTTCACCGAGGCGGGTCTGTGGACCATGGCTGCTGATCAGGCCTTCTATGGCATTGAGTACCGGAATGCCCGCGTGCAACAGGGCATAAAGCTGGCGGGAAAAAAGGGCGAGATCGGCGCGACTGATGGGTCGCCTGTTGAGTCGGCTCCACAACTGTTCGATACGAACGCCTTCGCGCAACTCTTCCACGGTGATGGGGATGAGCTGGTTACTGCGCAAGGTCTGTGCGACCATCGCGCCTTCTCCAGCATCCATGATGCCCTCGCGGAGCTGTCCGTGGTCATCGCGGGCACGATAGCGGAAACGCGCCATCAGTACTCCTCCGCGTCGCTGGTCACCCGCACCATTTCTGCCAGGGTGGTAATACCCTCCCAAACCAGGCGCATGGCCTCTTCACGTAATAAAGTGAACTGTTGTTGCTGGTTGGCGGCCTCAAGAAGCGCTGCGCGACTATTGCCGAGAATGGCCGCGCGGAGCAGTGGATCCATGCGGATCAGCTCGAAAACCGGTTGCCGACCGCGATATCCGGTGAAGTTGCAGGTATTGCAGCCTTTGCCGCAAAAGAAGGTGACAAAGTCGGGAGGCACGCCGAGCCGGGCGGCAAAAGCCGCACGTTCTGCGGGGCTGACCTCCTTGTCCTCGGTCTTACAGGATGGGCAGATACGACGCACTAGGCGTTGCGCCATGACCCCGAGCACCGCCGACCCGATCAGAAAGGGTTCCACCTCGAGTTCCTGTAGTCGTGGAAAGGCGCCCACGGCGTCATTGGTATGGAGCGTAGCCAGTACCAGATGGCCGGTCAGGGCGGCGCGCGCGGCGATTTCTGCGGTTTCGTGGTCGCGGATCTCGCCCACCATGATGACATCGGGATCCTGGCGCAGGATGGTGCGCAGCACCCGCGCAAAATCAAGCCCGATACGGGGATGCACCTGTACCTGGCTGATGCCCTGAAGACGATATTCCACGGGATCTTCCACGGTGAAAATCTTGCGCTCTACGGTATTGATCTCATTCAGTGCCGCGTATAGCGTCGTCGACTTACCCGACCCGGTGGGTCCGGTTACCAAAAACAACCCATATGGACGGTGCATGATGTTCTGCAGGCTGGCCTCGACGTTGCCGGGCATCCCGAGCTCATTAAAATGCAGCAGTGCCGTTTGCTGATCCAGCAGGCGCAAGACCACGCTTTCGCCGTCCTGGACGGGCATGGTGGCCATGCGTACGTCATAGGCCTTGCCCTCCAGCGCGAGATGCGTGCGTCCATCCTGAGGAAGGCGACGTTCGGCGATATCCAGATTAGCCATGACTTTGAGTTTGGAGGCAATCAGCGGCGTTAAACGGCTGTCCAGACGCAGGTGCTCTCGCAGGACACCGTCCACGCGCAGGCGCACCCGCAAGCCCGATTCTTCCGGCTCAAAATGAATATCAGAGGCTTGCAGACGGGCGGCATCCGTAAAGATGGCATTGAGGAGGCGTACCACGGGCGCATCTTCCGCGCTGCTTTCCAGCAAGGGCGGTGAGACTGGAGTGTTTACCGTGTCGCCCAGCGCATCCCGCAGTTCAGCGCTTTTGCTGACCGCGCCGTACAACTGAGGTAGAACGCGCAGCAACTCCGTTTCGGAAATCAGCGCCAGCTTCACGGGTTTGCCCATGGCACGGGAAATGGCGTCCAAAGCCGGCAAATCGGTGGGGTCGGCCATACCTACCACGTAGCGCTCACCCTGGTCCCGCAGTGGTATGGCCCGATAACGCCGCGCCAAAGATTCGGGAAGTCGCGACACCAACTGCGGATCCAATACCTGCCTGGATAAATCGATGCGCTCCAGATGCAGTTGTCTGGCGAGAAAGTTCAACAGGTCTTCTTCGGTCACCAAGTGTTGGGCAATGAGTTCCTGTCCGAGCTTGCGCCCGCTTCCTCGCTGCTGGGTGAGCGCCATATCCAGTTGCGCGGCGGTGATAATGCCGTTCTGAACCAGAAGATCACCCAGACGAATTTTTTGTAACCGAGATGCCATAGTCGGATTGTCCTCCAAAGACCTTTTTGGCCACATGATGGATCGGCCTTCGTCAAAACGAACGTCGTCGTTGCCATTTGCGCAACAGCCGTACCCGCAGGCAGTAAGGAAGGAGAGCGGCGGCCGTTTACGTCGAACGCATTCTATGAACCTTCGTTTCCCCTGCGCATTACGTGATCCAGCCACTGGCTGGAGACCCTTTCCAGCAAGCGATTCTGACTCTGGCGGGCGGTGAGGTTGTCCAGATCCACCCAGGCCAGGGGCTGATCCTGCTGGGCGCAAGAAAATACCGCCTTGGTGCGCTGTCCCGTTTCCGGATCGATCTGCCATTGCAGACACTGGGCGCAGACGCCTTTGAGCATGCACTGCATGGGACTGCCCACGGTGGCGGTGGCCTCCAGATCGGCCCGGAAATAGGGCTGCAACTCCCCCTTGAGGGCCTGCTGAAAGGCCTTGAGCAGGCCGGTGGAGCCCATGACCATCAGGCGATCCACACTGGTCAGCGTTATCCCCGCATCGCCCGGCGCGGTCTGTCCGGACAGCGCACCAGCCCCATAGGCGCGCAGCAACGCCACCATGTCACTGGCTTCGACACTGAGGTCCTGCGGGCGGTGGGTCTCGATCAACGGGCCGCTGCCCGTACACCAGATGATCTGATCCGCGGCTTCTTCCAGCTCGGCCTGGTTATCCAGTTCGCCGGCTTTGCCCAGGGCCGCCACATAGAGCACGCGGTTGCCCGCCGCCCGCAAGGCCGGGCCGATGTCCAGCATCACTGCCGCACCCCAGCGTCCCGCGACCACCAGAATCGTTTTACCCGTGGGGATGTCGGTGGGTGCGCCGGTCGGCCCCATGAGTATCAGAGGGTCGCCCGGCTGCAGGCGTCCCACCAGACGCGGTCCGGTGCCCCACTGCAGGATCAGGAGGCGCACCGCGTCGCCTTCCACCCCCGCACCGCTGACCGTCAGCACCGGTATCTGTAAACGGGTACCATCCACGATCGGGCTGTGACTCTCGAAGGTCTGCAGGCGGAAAAACTGTCCCGGCTGGAAATTGCGGGCCGCCAGCGGGGCCTCCACCCACATCTCGGTGACGGCGGGGTTGCTGCGATCCATGCGGAGTACCCGCATGCTCAGCAGATGCCGCAAGCGTTGCTGAAAGCCTTGCATGTCCGGATCCACGGCGGTATCCAGCGCCCCCAGGCTCTGCATGACCTGCGGATACGTCGCCTTGGCCGAGGCGATGGCCTTGACCACGCTGCCATGAAACACCGGATGCGTGTCCCCGATAAAGCTGATCCGATGTCCTTGCGCATCACTGTAGGAAGTAAAGGGACCGGCCTCGGGGGCCTTGCAGTGCTCGGCCACCTGCACCGCTTGCAACGGCCCGTTGTCGTGGGCCACATGGGTCAGGAAGTGGTCCCCATCCAGTTGGAAAGTCCCCGGATATTCCCTTTCATAGATGGTGTTGGGGACGGTGCCGGCGGCAATGAAGACGGCTCGCGCGGGAAGCCGCACATCCTGATCGCTGGCCAGCCAGCGCCCTTCCACCTCGCGCATCCGGCGGAAGACCATGTGCGCAATATGCCCATAGCTATCTAATTCTGCCCGGAGAGGATCGAGACCCTCGCCATAATAGATCCCTTCTTCCATGGCCTTGATGAGTTCTTCATGGTTGCGGGTATAGGCGGGTGACTGCTGCATCCCCTTTCGGTATGCCAGGGTAACGCCGCCCCAGGACTGGATCAGCGGCACGAAATTGGGCGATTCGTTCTCTGCTGCGGCGCGCTCGCGCTCGGTACGCACGGCGCGGCCGTGCGTCAGGAACTCGTCGAGAATCCCGGCATCCTCGGCGGAGAGTCCGGCGCGGAGTTTTTCTTCTCCGGAATGCATTACCATCGCTTCGTAGCGCGCCAGCACCTTCTCTACCTGCCGCACATAATACGCCTGTACCTCGGTGGCGGTATCCACCGCCGTGAGGCCACCGCCGATCACCACCGCCGGCAGGCGCACCTGCAGATTGGCGAGACTGGACCGCTTACCCGCTCCGGTGAGCTGCAGCGCCATGAGGAAGTCGCTGGCCTGACGCATACCGCGCGCCAGACTCTCGCCCATGGGCACCACCCGCGGCAGACCCGCGCCGGTAGCGATGCAGACATGATCGAAGCCCAGTTCCCAGGCGTTCTCGAGGGTGATGGTACCGCCCAGCCGCACGCCGCCGAAAATCTGGAAATTCGAGCGCCGTGCCAGGGTCAGGTAGATCAGCTTGAGAAAATTCTTGTCCCAGCGCACGGTAATGCCATATTCGGCCACACCGCCAAACCCGAGCAGAATGCGTTCGTCGAGGTCCTCCTGGAGACTGCTCCAGTCGCGGATGGGCTGCTCCAGCCATTGCCGGGGCAGGGGTTCGACTTTCAGGCCGTCGATACCGACCACCGCACAACCTTCCTGCAGGAGATGATGGGCCATGGTGAAGCCTGCCGGGCCCATGCCCGCCACCAGTACCTTGCGCCCGTTGTAAGGCTGCGCCAGATATTGCACGGCGCGCAACGGGTTCCAGCGGGTCAGCAGATCGTAGAGCTCCACGCCCCAGGGGAGATTCAGCACATCCGTGAGGATCCGCGTTTCAACCTGGGGGATGTTCACCGGATCCTGCTTCTGGTAGACGCAGGCCTTCATACAGTCGTTGCAGATGCGATGTCCGGTGGCGGGAACCATGGGGTTGTCCACCATCGCCATGGCCAGGGCGGCGATATGGAATCCGTCCCGCTTCAGTACCTGCATCTCCGAGATTTTTTCTTCCAGGGGACAGCCCGTCAGGGTCACGCCCAGGGGGTCTACCTTGAGACCCAGTTCCGGCACGCCCTTTTTCTCCGGAAAGCCCCTGGAACAAAAATCCCCGTCGTGATCATGGCAGTACAAACAATAATGGACTTCGCTCTGGACGCTGCGGGCGTCCATGCGCAGGTCGGTCAGATGAAAGCTGTCGCGGCGCCGCAGGGTGCCGTCCGGCGCCACGAAGGGCGCACCGGGGAGATCCTCCCGACGTTTCAAGGGTACCAGTGCCTCGTGGTCCACCCGTTGGGGCAGGCGGAAACTGGACCAGCCCTGCACCGCCAGGGCGGCCTGCGGATCACTCAGGATACGGGAACACCACCGGGTCAGGCGGTCGATGGCCGCGGCATGAGCCGCTTCCTCCTCGAGCCATGCTTCACCCAGCCGGGCAATGGCCCATTCGCGATCTTCCAGCGGCCAACCGCGCTGCCGGATTTCGCTGTCCAGCCACTGATCCAGATCGGCAAAGGATTCGGGGAATTCACCCCGGTAACGGCGCGCGCGGCGCAACACGAAATGCTTTTTGAACGCCATGACTACGTCATGGCTGCGGGTCCGGGCCTGCAGCGCCGCCACTTCCGACCCCAGGTGGAAGAGTTGCGCGACAAATGGTTCCAGGTGCGGCGCAAGCCGCAGCAGAAACTCGCTCTGGGCTTTATCCGCAGGCCGCGCTCCGGCGGCACGATATATCTGCAGGCCTTCCGCCAGGGTCTGGTCTTTTTCCGCCAGGACACGAAGAAATTCCCCATCCAGCCGCGCGAGCCCTTCAGAAGTAAAAAGTTCTTTATATTCAAAGTTTAGCAAATTAAGCACTGTGATCTCCCGAGTCATACGAGCGACTGCGCTGCGACAGCATTCATGAAACTGTCATATTCTGCTGGCAATATGGGATTCTGTCATCTTTTCAGGACGGCGGGAGGAAATATCATCCACTGGCCCGTGCCCCTGCGCTTTGATCAGGAGGCCGCCGCGTTGTCCCGCATGGCCCTCACCGCCTGCCCCAGCTCCTCCTGAAATCGGTGGCTAAACTCATGCAGTTGCCCGAGTAGCCGATGCAGTTCCTCGCGCGTTCCGCTTTGCCGTACCCGAAGGATTTCCTGCCCCAGGGCATGCACCGCTTCATGCTCGGCCAGCAAGGCCTCTACCCCGGGCAGCTCCGGCGCATGGGCGTGCAGCCAGGCGGTGATCGGACAGGCGGACAGTTCCGCATGCTCGTAACCCCCATGATTCATCGCAGACTCTTCTGCCACATGCACCCATCCCAGATGCTGGTGCAGAGCCAGCAGCGGCGTATCCGCATCCCCGGAGCCAAGGACAAAGGCATGCACAAAATCAGCGACCACCTCCGCCTCCAGCGGCCTGGCAATGGCATACCCCTGGAGATAGTCGACCTCCATCTCGCGCATCAGGGCGATGTGCTCTTCGGTTTCCACCCCTTCCACCGTGATGACGACGTTCATGCTCATACCCAGGTTGATGAGACTCTCGACGAAGATCAGGTCCTGGGGTTTGTTCAACAGCTCGCGGACGAAACCCTGATCGATTTTGATCTCGTCAATGGGCAGGTTTTTGAGCCGCAGGAGCGAGGCATACGCGCTCCCCACGTCATCCAGCGCGATCTTCACGCCCGCACTGCGCAGGCGTTGCAGATGTCCCAGTGTGACCTCCTGTTCGAGGATTTCCCCGATCTCCAGCACCTCCAGTACCAGGGATTCCGGGAATACATACGGCTGGGCAGCCAGGATGTCGAAGACCGTATCGGCAAATCCGGGACTGTCGAGCTCTTCTGGAGTGACATTGACGCTGAGAAAGACGTCCAGTCCTATTTTCCGCCATTGCGCGAGTTGCCGCAGTCCCGTCTGCAATACGAAGCGCCCCAGCGCCTGACGCTCCCGCATGCCGAGGGAGGGGAGGAATTGATCGGGGGAGACCTCCCGGTCGTTCCGGCGCCAGCGGGTCAGGGCCTCGAGGCCCGCCACCCG
>Ga0172381_10008232_pt1 | contig 10224 bp, 12 predicted proteins | sample Leawel6488metaG_FD_119754 | JGI IMG/M metagenome (GOLD analysis project Ga0172381, IMG submission 119754) | Leachate microbial communities from a municipal landfill in Southern Ontario, Canada - Leachate well 64-88 metaG | ecosystem: Engineered > Solid waste > Landfill > Unclassified | place... | reverse complement strand
TAGACCAAGATATGGCTTGGAGTTTTTATGGGCACGAAAAAGGTGGTTGTGATTTTTGGAAAGAAAGGGCAATAAAATATCATCCAATACTTCTTGATATTGAAAAATCATCCGATAAAAAAGCGTTTTTGGATAATTATGTTTTAAGTTATTATATTTCTCATAATGATGAAATTATATCACTCAGCAATAAGACTATTGAATATTTAAATCAAACACAAGAAAAATACTTTCTTTTGATTGATAAAACATTCAATAATTATTCTTGGCCTCAAAAAGAAATGATAGGTGATTTTTCTATTTTTGATTTTTGCCCTCGTTTTTTAGAAGATGGAGAATTTCAGGTTTTTATTTATGATAATCGCAATCTTCAGCTTTTTACTATTTTTCATGAATGCCTTCACTTTATATTTTACGATTTTGCTTTGAACAGATTTCCAGAATTTTTTACTGGAATGAATACTGAAGATGGAAAGTTTTGGGTTTTGGCAGAAGTATTTAATATTGTGATTCAGACTACAGATGAGTTTATAGATTTGCATGGAAAAATAGATAATATTGGATATCCTGAACATCAGGAATTGATAAAACGGGGAAGTGTAATATGGAAGAGTGATCCAGATGTCTCTAGATGGATTATTGAAATGATGAAAATAATTTAAATAAAATTTTCTTTTTATAGTGTCTCATTTTCTAAGAAATAACCTCGGCCGATTTCCGTCAAGAGATTTGTGAATTATGACATGGGGAGCCTTGGGGTTATTGATTCCTTATAGTACTAAGACTGTAGTGGGGAGCCAAGTGTTAAGAAACCGTCTTGTAAATTGAGGCGGTTTTTTGGTAAAATGAGAGTATGAAAATCTTTACTCAATTTATTTCCGGTTTAGTGGGTAGTGTAATATTGGGAATCATCGGTCTGATAATCGGCACAATTATAGGAGGCAATTTCGGTTTTCCTAAATTCGGCGGCAACGTCGGCTATGAGTCAGGTGGCGTATTTTTTGCTATTGTTGGGATTTCACTTGGTAGCTTGCTGGGAATAATGTTTGCCAAGAAAATGCAAAAAGAGCAACATAACTACATACTTGCTTTGATAACCGCCATTATCACAACTTGTATAGGAATTTTTCTTTTTGATTACAATATGTCGCTTGTTGTTAAATTAACAATACTTTTCATACCTTCAGTAATGCTGACGGCGGTAACAAACTGGCGAAAACTTTATTCTAGAAAAGTTTCCTAAAACAATATAGATAATTATTCTTAATTATCAAAAAAAGGTTTTAACATTGTCTCACTAGGGGAGCAAGGTTTACAAAAGCTGACAGAAAATAAATTAAAGCAAAGCCGTAAATAAGTCTTACTTGTTAGGAGTAGTTTCAGGATATTTGACACTAGCATAGTAATATGTTATTTTTTTATAGTATTGAGTTCATAACATAAGGAGGATATGATGACGGAAGAGGAGTATGTTCTTAAGGTTTGCTGTAGGAACAAAGGTAGGTTGTGTGACGCGGGAGTGCATTCGCGAGGCAGATATCAAAACGATAATTCTGCAATAAATGCTCTTTTGAAGGAAGCGCGGGTTCTAAAGGAGATCTATGATACTGTGCAGATAACGATTACCCAAGGCAATCGTATTGTGTACCGACAGTATGTATAAGCACGTCACCCAAGAGGAATGGATAGGTCGTTCACATCTCGTTGGGACGGCTTATTTTTTTTACAAAGCTTGGAATATAAAAATGAACAGTTGCTCTCATAAAATAAATTTTAAAATCAGCCATGACGTTGATTATTTAAGCAGAACCACCTTTTGAGGTGGTTTTTGTTTTGAGAGTGGGTTTTATTATTGAAGTGCCATGAAAGAAACAAAGTATATATAATGTTGCCCAAATGAAAAATAAAGACAGTTTGTTTGCTGGTGTGCTATAATTGATAGTAATAATTAATAAATTCTTTAAGGTGTTTTTATAAAAATAATATGAATAAAACAACCCTATTAATAGTAATTTTTGTCGTTATTATTGCAGCTGGTTTTCTGATTGGTTTTTCGGGCAAGAAAGATTCAACAATAAACGAACCTTTGGCTGTTCCTGCTTCAGAGAATCTTATCTTTAAAAAGGTTTCACCCGAGGATGCTGCAAAGCAACTCATTAATCATGATATAGATGTCTATCTTGGAACCTTGTCTCCTAATGATGCAACTTTATTGAAGAATTCAAATGTGAATATATATACAGCACCATCTCAATATTTTAGTCTTGATTTCAATCCTGCTCCTTCAACAAAAAACATAATAAATCCTTTTTCAGTAAAAGAGTTTAGACTTTCAATCAATAATTTAATAAACAAGCAAGAGATTGTTGATACTATTTTGAAAGGATATGGTTCTCCTAAAAAAATATCTATTTTTGACTCTAGTCCTGATTATGACCTCGTGAAAGATATCGTAGATTCATATGATTTGTCTTATAACCAGACTGCCGCAACGGAAAAAATTAATAAGGTTATGCTTGGCTTGGGGGCGGTTAAGAATAATGAAAAATGGTATTTTAAAAATAAGCCTGTAGCCATTAAGATAGCCATATACAACGGAACTGCTTATGGAGAAGTAAAAGAAGTAGGTGAATATGTTGCTATGCAATTTGAAAAAATTGGATTTGATGTGCAAAGAATATATTATGAGAGTTCTAAAGACAGTGTCCTTAGTCAAGATGCAAAAGATTTAGCATGGAATATAAAGATTAATACAGCTATTTATTATAGTGCTTCAAAATATGATGACTATGGTATTATATCTCAAGCTCCATTTATGAAAAGTCTTCCGGGGAGCAGTAAAGAGGGGGCATGGAATTATGAGAATGAAAAATTGGATAGTATTGGTAAAAAATTATTCAATGGAGATTATGCCGATGAAAAAGAATGGGTGTCTTTGTTGAGGGACGGCACTAAAGAAGTAATTGATAATGCCTACTCTATCCAACTAGTTACTAAGAACCAAATATTTGCTGCCGATAAAGATGTTAAAGGAATTAATCCTAGTAAGTATGTTGGGATTAGAGAGCTTCAAAATTTTAAGAGCATGTATATTCCTGGAAAGGATAAGGTAATTATAGGAACAAAAGAAACCTACAAAAAGGATGACCCCTTTAATTACGATTGGTTTGCTACGAATATCTATAGGATGGACATCAAACAATGCTTAAGAGATTTTGCTGGATGGAATAACCAGAACACTTTGGAGTATGAGGATAATAGGTGGAGCTCAGAAATCGTTACTGCTGGCCCAAAAGGAAAGTTAGATATTCCTTCTGATGCGTTTATGTGGAATTCGGCTCAGCACAAATGGGTTAATCTGGGGTTAGAATCATCAGCAATAACGAAGGTTACTTTTGATCTTTCAAAATATATCGGCACAAAATGGCATGATGGTTCTACTATTACTTGGGCAGATATTTTATATTCTTTATATGCAGAACAGGAGTCTATTCATAACGAAAAATGGATTCCTTTTGTTGATATGGATACCGAAAGCATTAGTAGAATAAAGGCATTCAGAATAGTTGATGATAAGCATCTTGAAATCTATGTTGATGCTTGGCATTTCAATAAAGGAATGATTGTCAGCCAGGTTTCATTTACTCCTAATAACTGGCCATTGATTGCAGCGACAAATAATATTGTTTATAAGGCTAATTCAATGATGAACAATATTGCTGATGGAAATAAATATAATGTACCTGCAATGAACTTGCTGAATAAAGATCATATTAGTAAGGTTTTGGAGGAGGTTAATAAATTAAAAGCTGATGATTTTTCTTCAATATTTACAATAGGAGGGAAGAATTATCTTAATTCTTCCGAGCTAGACGATAAGAGAAAGAATATTGATACTTGGGCAAGCAAGCATAATAATCTAATTATCACCGATGGACCTTTTTATTTGGATAGTTATGATAGCGCGAATGAAACGGTTTATTTGAAGGCTAATAGAAATTCAGGATATTCTTTTTCTAAATAGTGTCTCTGTTGGTTCCTTGTGGTGCTAGACCGTAGTGGGGCTAATGTTGAAAGTATCAAGTTTGTGTTTGTTGAAAAATGTTGTTCGTTGTGAGATAATTGATGTATATGGTAGCCGTTAAAATAGCTAAAAAAATACAGGATAAACTCAATGTTAATCATATTTGTGCGCAAAATGTGGCATTTTCTGTTTCTGACAAGGAAAATCCGTTTGATTCGGCAGTAATCCGTATAAAGGAAAAACCAAAGCCATTCGTAAAATGGGTAGGTGGTAAACGTCAACTTCTTGAGCAATTTAAGATAATGAAATTGTATCCACCTAAAAAATTTAATTCACGAATTGGCAGGTATTTTGAGCCTTTTGTAGGAGGAGGAGCTGTTTTTTTTGATGTGTTTCCTAAAAGAGCATTTTTGTCAGATTTGAATGCTGAACTTGTTATTACGTATAATGTAATAAAAAATGATGTAGAATCTTTGATTACTTCACTTAAAAAGCATAAAAATGAAAAAGAGTATTTTTTGAAAATAAGAGCTAAAAATGTAGAAGAATTAAATGATGTTGAAATAGCCTCTCGTTTTATATATTTAAATAGAACTTGTTTTAATGGCCTGTATAGAGTTAACTCAAAAGGAGATTTTAATGTCCCTTTTGCTGGAAATAAAAATCCTTTAATTTGTGATGAGGTTAATCTAAGAAGAGTGTCGGAGTCGCTTAAATATGTTGAAATTAAAAATCAAGATTATAAAAATGTTTTAAAAAAAGCGAGAAAGGGAGATTTTATTTATTTTGATCCTCCTTATTATCCGCTTACTAAGACATCATCTTTTACTTCTTATACAAAAGAAGCATTTTTGGATAAGGAACAAATTGAGCTAAGAGATGTTTTTGTTGAATTAACAAATAGAGGTTGTTTTGTAATGCTGTCCAATTCTGACACTCCATTTATAAATAAAATTTATTCTGAAGCTAAAAATAGGAAGATAAAGATAAGCAAAGTTTACGCAGGAAGAGCTATTAATTCTAATGCTTCTAGGAGGGGAAAGATTACCGAGGTATTAATAACCAATTATTAATATAATATGAAAAAAGATTTTAATAACCTAGTTACTACTTTTAAAAGTTCGATTAAGACTTGGGATTATTTTGTAAACTGGAAAAAGGTTTTTGCGAATAGTTCTGATTTGGAGATAGCTTTAAATAAACTTAATTATTTGCTTGGCAAAGAGGATCTAAAAGGTGAATTTAAAAAGCTTTTTAAGTCCAATCACGATATAGTTAAAGCTTTGCCAGTTCTTTTAGCCGTTAGGGAGAATAAGTTAGAGATTTTTGATAAGGGTACTAAGAATTCAGAATTTTTTGATTTTTCTGGTAAAGAACAAAACTCTAGTAAATATTTTGAATTTTTGGAGAAATCTGGTCTCGTTCGTCTGTTTCAAAAAAATGGAATTAAAAATTTAGTTGATTATGTAATGGGGGTTGAAGTTGGACTTGATAGCAACGGAAGAAAGAACAGAGGAGGGACTTTAATGGAAGATATAGTAGAGTCATTTATTGCTGATTTTTGCAGAGAAAAAGAATTTGAATATATTCCTCAAGCAAGATCAAAGGCAATAAAAGCTAAGTGGGGTGTTGATATTAAGGTAGACAAATCTGAAAGAAGCTTTGACTTTGCTGTTTATAATCCAAAAAACAAAAAAATAAAACTTTTTGAAACTAATTTTTATAATGGTGGAGGTTCAAAATTAAAAGCTGTTTGCGGAGAATTTAAGAGTCTTTACGATGATTTAAAGATGCAAAATATTGATTTCATTTGGGTGACAGACGGACTAGGTTGGCACACAGCTCAAAGACCATTGGAAGAAACTTACAATCATAACGAATATGTCTTTAATCTAAATATGCTTGAATCTGGAATATTGAGTGAACTTAAATGGTGAGAAATACTAAAAGTTTTGAATATTTTTAAAAATTGGTGAAATTGGTGTTTGAAGAAAATAATTAATTTGATTTACCAGATAAACTAAAATGAAAAGTTTATGGAAATCAAAAGGAAAAAAGAATTAAAATTACAGCCCGATGAATTTGAGTTAGAATGTACATCTGTTTGGGCTTTTCCTCGCAGGGGCAATTGGGCAACACATACTTCGGATTGGAGGGGAAACTGGTCTCCAGAGGTTGCTCGCAATCTTATTTTGCGATATTCAAACGAAAATGATATTTTATTAGATTCAATGATTGGTGGGGGCACGACTGCGATTGAAGCAAAAATTTTAAATAGAAATATTATTTATTCTGATGTAAATCAAGAAGCTTTGAATAGAACAAAAAAATGCTTAGAGTTTGAAGTTGAAAATAAAAGTTGGCAACGAGGATTTAGATGGGATTCTCGTAATTTGTCAAAAATAAAAAGTAATTCTATTGATTTTGTTCTTACGCATCCCCCGTATGTAGATATTATTAAATATAGCGAGGGTAAGTTGGTTGATGATTTATCTAACATTCACGATATTGAGGCTTTTTGTGACGAAATGGAAAAAGTAGCTAAAGAGTTTTACCGAGTTTTAAAGCCAGGAAAATACTGTGCTATTTTAATGGGTGACACTAGACGAAATAAGATGTATCAGCCATTGGCTTATAAGGTTATGGATCGTTTTTTAAAAGCCGGCTTTCTTTTAAAAGAAGACATAATAAAAAGGCAGTTTAATTGTAAAGCAACAGGTTTTTGGGTAGAAAAATCTAAGGAATCAAATTTTTTACTAATAATGCATGAGCATTTGTTTGTGTTTCAAAAAAAATAGTAGTTGTGTGCGGGGGGGGTGGTAAATAGTCTAATGTGTAGTTTTTTGGTAAGATTAAATAAAGTTAAATTAAAATGTAACTATATGAACATTTTAAAAATACCTCGTATGGAAAAACATGAATACGACCGCTTAATCTACGACAACTATATTTGTCGCATTGCCTTTCGTGGTGATAGTTTTCCCTATGTCGCTCCATTTCTCTATAGTTTTGATGGGAAATATCTTTATTTTTTGCCAACTCGTTATGGCCGTAAAATAGATTATTTCCATAAAGATCCGAATGTCTCAGTGGAAATTGAGTATTATTCTAGTGATTTTTCTAGTTACAAATTCATTAGTTTACAGGGTACATTAGAGGAAATTGAGGATGATGGTGAGAAGCAACGGGTTAGGTCTGATTTTGTTGATTTGATTAAAAAAAGAAAATTATCGCCTAATGTATTGGCTGCACTAGGATATGAGGTTAGCGATTCGCCAGAAATTATTATCCACGAAGATAGAAATATGGTATGGAGATTGGCTGACGTTAAAGAAATTATTGCCCTTAAGAATATCTAAATGAAAGGGGAAATCATATATGTTAATGATAAAATGCAAAAGGGGTATCAATATATATTGACCGAGGAAATTGGTAAAAACTTTGATTCCCAATTTAAACCCGAGCTTACTCCGAAGCAAATGCTAGTACTGGGTGTATTTGGCGGGGTTTATATGCGTGATTGTACGAAAGAATTTCCCGAAGATTGGTTCGTAAGGGCAAGGTTTCAAGAAGAAGGAAGTTATAAACGTAACCCTAAGCTAAATTTCTTTGGTGTGAATGCCAGTCAGCCACTTTCGGTTTGGAGGGAGAAAGGTTGGATATACAAGGATGATCCGCGAGGATGGTTCCAATGGTACTGCCGGTATTATATGGGACGTCGCTCTCCAGATGATGAGAGGCAAATCAAGCGATGGAAAGCGATTGTCCGGCACATTGCTCAACTTAAAAAGAATTGTCGTGAAAAGGATTGGTCTTGTCGTCCCGTACAACGTCAAGCAATAATGCATTGGGCTTACGACAGTAGAAAGATTTGATCAGTTTTAATTTATAAGATTATTATGTCGGTGGTTTTATGAAAAGAGTAAAGTTTGTTATTAATACCGTAAAAGAGGAAGAGACTATTTGTAAAATTGCTAAAAGCAATGTTGATTTTTATGTCAGTCAAAAGATAATATTTACTTTACCAAATAAACTAATAGAAGAAGAATACGATTTATCTAGATATGAAAATTTTAAGAACTATCTTGAAAAGTGGTGGAGTGAAGACGACGAAGAATTTATAGAGAAACTACTAGTGTTTTTTAATAAACCCTTGAATACAGGGTTTGTTGTTAAGTTATCAAATTATGGTGTTTTAGGTTCGTATTCTAATAAAGAAAACATTATTACAATTAATAATTGTATTAAAGATATAGACTTTGACCCGATTAGAATAATTAAGCATGAAATAACTCATATTTTGGTTGAGCCTTTTATAGAAAAATATTCAATTGGTCACAGTGAGAAGGAGGAGATTGTTAACAAGGTACTGGAGATTATATGTATCCAAAAATAAAATTCATAATCAATAAGGATCGGGATTTCAAGACATTGGAGAGTTTCGTGGAAGAAAGCAAATATGGAGATGATTCTACGATTGAATTGGCTTTTTTTAGGTTTTATCCAGAGTTAAAAAATTATATAAAAAAAGTCAAAGAAGGGAAAAACCAGTTTTACGTTACTGATTTTGATTTTGTGAAAGAATTTATTAATAGTGAATATGAAAAGAACGATTTTTTGATTAAAACTAATATGGCAGAGCGGGAAATTTTTTGGAGAAAGAAAGAAAATATTTATTTTGAGTTAGTTGATGAATTGTTTGAAGAAAAATATTGGGGCGTGGATGAATATATTGCTTATGCGACTATATGGGGAGTATATCCAAAATTTATTGAAGAGAAGTCATTTCAAATACCCGTAATAAGAATGAATGAAGATTTTACAGCGAATGTGATTGCTCATGAAATGCTGCACTTTATTTTTTATAACTATTTTTTAAAGAATTATTCTCAATATAATATGAACGATAATTCGTTTTTCGTTTGGAATGTTTCAGAGGCTTTTAATGAGGTGGTTCAGGGGCACCCGAAATGGATAGAAGCGTTCAAAATGGGGGTTGATGTTTATGGTGGTAGGGAAGATATAGTTAAGAGATTACAAGAAAAATATTATAAAAGTGATAAGATTAATGTAAAGGAATTAATAGGGGATATTATAAAAGAGATTGATAATAGCAATAGCTTAATTTTAAAAGATTAAATTTAAGATTAATAAGCGTTATTTATTGATGAGATATTATGAACATCATAAACTAATATTAAAATGGAAAAGAAAAAAGTGGTCATTTGTTCTAGTATATCTTTTGAGAAGCAAATCATAGAATGGAAAAATAAATTAGAGGGTATGAATTTTGAAGTTGTAAATTATCCAGAAAAATTATCGGGTGATATTGTTGTTGGATATGAAAAAGAATTCTTAGAGCATTATACTTCAATTAAAAATGCTGATGCAATAATAGTTCTTAATATTAGGAAAAATAATATTTCTGGATATATTGGAGCAGGAGTGTTTGCTGAAATGGCTTTTGCTATTGGCTTAAATAAATCATTAGGGAAAAATATTGATGTCTATTATATTAATCCCATACCAGATGATCTTCCTTATTCTGAAGAATTAAAACTTTGGCAAAAATTAAAATGGATAAAGATCTTTAAGTAATATTTTGTATTGTTAATGAAGGGGTTCGGATATAGTAATAATAAGGTTTAGATACTATGAGCTTAAATACTAAAAATACATACATAGATAAAATAGATTCAAATTTTAAGGAAATCGTTGAGGTGATAACTAAAACAATAGAATCTGTAGATAAAAAGCTGGAATGCGAAATCAAGTGGGGCAGATTAACCTATGGTTTGTCGGGTGATTATCATCATTGGATATGTGGAATTGCACAAACTAAAAAGACTATTAATCTAATTTTCCACTTTGGAGGAATTTTGGATGATAAAAATAATCATTTCATCTCTGGCGATAGTTTTTTTCTAAGAAAGCTTGAGTATTCAACGACTGACGATATTGATGAGAAAGTAATCAAAGATTTTGTAAAACAGGCAATAAATAAACTTGATTATTTTAAGTTGAATTGGAAAGAGCTAAATAAGCAATCCAAGGCAAAAGAAAGCTAAAAATACGAATGTATTTATAAGAATAGTTTGTAATAGCAATATGGAAAAAGTACTAATGATACATGGTCTTAATGGAAATCCAAATGGGGGATGGCGACCTTGGCTAATGTCCGAACTGCAAAAGTTGGATAT
>Ga0172381_10008231_pt1 | contig 10225 bp, 12 predicted proteins | sample Leawel6488metaG_FD_119754 | JGI IMG/M metagenome (GOLD analysis project Ga0172381, IMG submission 119754) | Leachate microbial communities from a municipal landfill in Southern Ontario, Canada - Leachate well 64-88 metaG | ecosystem: Engineered > Solid waste > Landfill > Unclassified | place... | reverse complement strand
TTGATATTGACTTGTCCGCCGATACAAACTTCGATGTAACTTGTGCTGCCGGAACGACTGCTGCCGGAACAATTGCTTTAACTGCAGGTTCGGGCGGGGCAGCTGCCATTAATGGTGGTAGTGTAACAATTACAGCAGGCGTAGGCGGTTCAGACGGTGATCAAAACGGTGGAGATATTACTCTTGCCCCAGGTGCAAAAACTGGGACAGGCGCAGATGGACAGCTTTTAATTCAGAAATCAGCGTTGCTTAATACTACATCGAAGATGCAGTTTAACGATTCCGGAACATATGTTAATTCTTCAACCAATGGACAGCTTGACGTAGTCGCTGATGTCGAAGTTCAAATTGTTGCACCTACGTTAGACATTAATGCTTCTACTACAACCGATATTACATCACCATTAATAGCACTTAATGGTTATACTAAGGCTAAGGTAGATCCGCAGTATTTCATGGCATACTATGATGACTTTATGGAAGAAGCTGCAGCGTTAGCATCTACTGTTATAGCAAAAGCTCACTGGACTGGCGCAGGAACATCTGGAACTCAGGCTATTATAGCAGGCGTAAACGGCATAATGGAACTTGATACTGGAGGAACTGCCTCTCAAACATCAACATTGACGTTCACTAACGCTAACTTTGATAATGATAACACTCCAGTCTATGAATTTATGTTTAAGACTACTGCTACAACTAATAGAAAAATGGACATTGGCATATATTCAAGCGCAAATGATTACCTGTTGTTATCATTTGATACTGCTAATGGAACTGAAGCCACACACTGGCATGTTCTTTCTAATAATAACGCCGGTGGCGAAGTTAACACTGATGCAGTTACTGTTGCCGATACAAACTGGCATGTTCTTAGAATAGTGGTTAACGCAGATGATACTTACACAATGTATCTTGACGGTGTTGCTATAACAGGATTGGCGTTAAATACTATCAGGGACGTTGCTTTTAAGCCTTATATGTATATCGACAACAAAGATCAGGCTCAGAGTAATAAACTTGACGTTGACTACGTGGCTATTTGGCAAAATAGATAAATCAAATTTTCAGGGGGTTATCTTAGTTAGGTAGCCCCCTTATAGGTTTTTTATGGGCGAACGTTTTCCACAAATTAATATGTCTAAGACTTTTAATAGAACTGAGAAGGTCTTAGAAGGTATGATACAGGAGAGTATTCCTGATCTTACGAGTTATCTGATTAATCCTTACTTAGGTTTTAGCGTTATACCTGGAGCCGTGCCTTTATCTACAAGTTTAATAGTTCAAAGCTTAGATACTACTCATAGTGGTTGGACACAAACAAAAATTAATGAGTATGGCATAACTATCGAAGATTACTATGGTAAAGGCATAAAATTACAGGGTTCAGTAGTAGGTTCTTATATAGAAATAAATGAAGGGACAGGATCTGTTTCAACGGTGCCATTAGAAACAACAAGATTAGAAGTATTAGACGCTGGTGATTCTACTACTCAACCAAGTGTAGTCTTTAAAACACATGATAAGAAACGTTACTATGTTTCCATGTCAGACTCAGCACCTCCGTCTGGTGGTGGTGGAACGGCTGACGATAAGAAACTAATGATTTCATCAGGTGATACAACAGCGGATTACCTCGTTTCAAAGTTAGTGGCTGGGACTGACATATCATTGACTAAGCAGAACACCGGTGCAAATGAGAATATTAAGATTGACTTTACAGGCACTGTTGGGGCTGATGATCACAAAGTTATGGCTTCGTCTGGCGATACAACTCCGGATTACTTAGAATCAAAATTAATAGCTGGAACAGATATAAGTATAACTAAAGGTAGTTCTGGCGCAGATGAAACTTTGACTTTCGCTTATACCGGAACAGGCGGAGGAACAACTACTGTATCGTATACACTTATCACTGAAGACGGAGATATACTTATTACAGAAGATGGTAATACGCTTATTACAGAAGAAGTAACTATCTCAGTATCAACAGATAAAGTAAAAATTTCATCGGCTGACACTACGTCTAATTACCTTGAGTCAAAATTAATAGCCGGAACCAACGTAACAATAACAAAGGGTAATACCGGTGCAGATGAAACGTTAACAATCGCTTCGTCTGGTTCTGGATCGGGTGGATTAACTAAGATTGCTGAATATACCGTGACTGACACTGCTATTACAGACTATACTTTTTCAGATATTTCATCAGATGATTATGATTTTTTTAACTTGAATTGGGAGATATATAATCCTTTAGAATCAGGAATAATTTGTAGCATGTATATAAACGGAGATACAACAGATACAAACTATTGGGACTGTTATTTTTACTTCCCTGCTCCCGGTATTGTGTCCGGCAATTCAAATACTCCAGCCAGGTCAGGAGTCCCTGCTGGAGACTATACAAACGTAGCGTATGAAAACATAAGGCGAGGAATAGATGGAAAGCCACGATACGCCAAAAAAACAGAATATAGCTGTGGTGCTTCTTCTCTTGGTGATACTTCTTATGCTAATTATAATGTTGATGCAGAGATAACTTCGTTTACAATAAAGTCTGACGTTGCTTCCGGCATTGGAATCGGTTCTCACTTTGTATTATATGGGATGGTGAAATAATGGCTAATAAAAAATTTACTGAATTAACGGTTGTTAATTCGTTAGCAGGGACTTCACTTATTCCTGCTATTGATAGTATGGACACGACTCCAAGAAGTGTGGCTATATCTAATACAAATTTGTCGGCGCAGTTTATACTGGCTACTGCTAAAGCAGCCGCTTCCGGTATTGCATCACTTGATGGTAGTAGTTTAGTAGTTCAAAACCCAGCAAACGCTACTGCTACTCCGACGGCCAACAAAATACCTATTGCTGATGGTTCGGGTAAATTAGATAGCTGGATAACCGCAGGTGGCGGGACTGGCGACTGTATAGCCCCAGCTTCTTCAACAGATAACACAATAGCAAGATTCAATGGCACAGATAATAAAACTATTCAAGGATCGTTAATCACTATAGACGATAATGGAACCATTAATATACCTTCAGGCCAAACATATAAAATCAACGGCACCGCACTTTCTTATACAGACGTAGGTGCTCAGGTTGCTGGAACATACGGAGATACAACAGGGGCAGCTTCTTCTACTGATAATGCTATTGTTCGTTTTGATTCTACAGGCGGTAAGACATTACAAAATTCGTTAGTCACAATAGACGATTCAGGGTCAGTAAATATTCCAAGTGGCCAAGCATATAAAATTAATGGCACCGCTCTTGCATATGGCGATGTCGGCGCACAGCAGGCGGGGTCATATCAAGCTGCTGGTAATTATGCTATCTCACCAACGACCTCAGCAGACAACGTTATACCTCGTTTTGACGGGACGGATAATAAGACGCTGCAAGTATCGTTGGTGACAATTGATGACAATGGGACAATAAACATCCCTTCAAGTCAATCATATAAAATTAACGGCACAGCTCTTTCTTATACGGACGTAGGTGCTCAAGTTGCTGGTTCATACGAAGTCACAGCGGATAGAGAAGCCGCAAGCGGTTATGCGGGTCTTGACGCTAATAGCAAGGTTATCAAAGACCCTGCAAACGCAACAGCCACACCAACAGCGTCAAAAATAGTTATCTCTGATGCAGGCGGAAAGGTTGATGGCTGGGTATCAGCTGCGTCCGATACAGTGGCAGGGATTGCTGAGATAGCAACAACAGCGGAAACAAGCGCAGGAAGTGACACGGGAAGAGTAGTAACGCCTGATGGTTTGGCAGGTTCGATATTCGGCACTAAAAACGTATCGCTCATTGTCATTGCAGATGCAACGGCAGTAGCAACAGGTGACGGACAGGTTACCTTCGTTGTGCCAATAGAACTTAACGGGATGAACCTTGTTTCTGTCGGTGCGCATATTACAACAACATCATCCTCAGGAAATCCAGCAATACAGATTAGAAACGTTACTGACTCAGTGGATATGCTTTCGACTGGTATTACAATTGACGCAACAGAATATGACAGCAAGGATGCAACAACGGCGGCAGTAATAGATACAGCCCATGACGACGTTGCAACGGGCGATGTAATAGCGGTTGACGTTGACACTGCAGGAACAGGGACAAAGGGTCTACAGATTAGACTTGGTTTTAGAATGCCATAGGAGGTATGATGTCAACCCATTGTGATTATAAGATAACACAAATATATGATAACAAAACTGTTGCCTGGATTGCTTACGCCGGACACTATGAAGAGCAAGAAATTGACGGCGGAACTGTTATTATATATGTTCGTGACAGCGTAATAACGGGCGATTGTAACCCCGTGCCTGAAAGCGATGATGAGAAAAAAATAATAAAAATGCTTAATAAAAAACTGAAAGATATATCAAAAGATTTAAACTTAGAGGTTATCGATGAGCAAAAAGAATAACAATGACAATGACAATAGCTGGCAAGCTTTTGGGAAAGAATGGTTTGCGAAAAATCAGGGTGTTTTGATTTTTCTGCTTAATTTTTGTTTGACAAAGTGGATTAGTAGAAAAATATTATGCATTGATAAAGACTGTCCAAAAGCGAGTATTCTTTCTATCCTCCCTCATTGCTATACTATCCAAGGCGAGAACGATGGCGAATATGTAACAGATTATAGAAACCATTGGAAATTTGCGAAGAGGGTTTACTTTGCATTGAAACCTCTATGGTGGCTGTGTCATTGGTGGGATGAAGTTTTCGCAGACAAACATTGTCCGGAATTGTCGTTTGGGTTTGATACATTAACAGCATATTCTCAGGCTGGGGGAGGTGGGGGCAATGTTACTTGTGATGGAATGGCATCTAAAAATTCTGCAAATAGTAATTGGACAGTAATTAGAACAGGTGCAGGAACTGGCAGTAATAATGATGCAACAAGTTCTTATCTTGAACTTGATGCTGATCCATCTTCTTTAAATACTAATAAATGGAGTTTTTTAAATAGATTTTTTTATACTTTTAATACTTCATCATTATCAGCATCAGTTTCATTAACTTCGGTTGTCTTTTCAATCTATGGTAAGTCAAAAGCATATAATTTTTCATCACCGGCAGATTTACATGTTGCAGGGGCAAATCTGACAAATCCTAATAATGTTGTTACTGGAGATTATAATAATCAAGGATCAACAAGTTTTGGAAATGTTACTTATGCCAATTTTAATTATGATTATAATGACATTACTCTAAATTCATCAGGTATATCTAATATAAATATTACAGGTGTTAGCCAATTTTCTTTACAACTGAGTTATGATATTTTAAATTCAGCACCTACTTGGGGGCAAAGTAAATATTCTTATTATGAAATGTATTTTGCTGACAACACCGGAACCTCCCAAGACCCTAAGCTCGTCGTAACATACACAGCAGCGTCAACATTTACACCACAGATTATTATGTTTTAAAGGAGAGTTTACAATGTCTACAATTATAACTGAGTTAGCACAAGTATTAACACCTCAGAACTTTGCCATGATTGTTACTGTCTATTTATTAATTAGATTTGAAGGCGCAATTAATAATATGAAAAAATGTATGGATGATAAAATAGATGAACTTACTTTTACTATTACTCAGACAAATAGACTTATATCTATCATGGTTTTTAAAGATAGAGATGCCGACATAGCAAAAGAAGTAGAAAGAAAAGCAGTAGAAAAAGCAGTAGAAAAAGCAGAGGTAGCCGAAGATAAGAAAGCCGATGAAAAAACGAAAGACTTAGCGAAAGAATTAGTTTATGCAGGAAGGAAATAATAAAGAGGGTGTCAACATGAAAATAGGTATTATATTTCATTGGACAGCTGGAACTTATATGCCAAACTTTATAGACAACGCTGATTACCATGGAGTTATAGGATATAACGGAAAGAGAGTTTTCTATAAGAAGAACTTTGACTATACAGATAATATACCGCAGCATACTTGGCATCGCAATACTAATTACGTAGGTATTGCTATCTGTGGAATGCGTGACGCAAGTCATTCTAATTTTGGAAAGTATCCACTAAGAGAAGATCAGATAGAAGAGATGATAAAGATTGCTGCAGAAATTTGTATATTAAAAAGTTTTATTCCTACAAAATGTATGACTCATGGCGAGGCTGCTTTGCTCGATGGTTACGGAGTTTACTCAGGAGATCCTAAAACAAGATGGGACTTAGGGGTATTGCAACCTGGTGAAATAAGTGGTATAATAGTAAGAGAAACTGGGTCAAAACTTAGAAAACGTATTATCGCTTATATGCAAAAAATTATAAAAGGCGAAGTTAAACTAAGAAAAGAATTACACGGGTTAAAATAGAAAGGAGAATTGATGAAGAAAAAACAAGTTATCAAAGAAGCTCAGTCGATACTACATTCTGCTTGGATGAAAAAAGATTTCGAAGAATGTGTCGATCAAATAGGAGGTAAGGCGTCAGGTTATTTACTGATAACACGTAGTATCGACGGAGATTTTTCGATGTCAAGTAAAGGTTTATCAAGAGCAGAAGAGGTTTATGTTTGTGAACAACATAAAAATTGGGCATTAAATCAAAATAGTTTAGATATGTTTGATGAAAATAATGAAAGCGAAGAGGATTATTAAAATGAAATTTGTAGTTAAATCGGTTGAAGAAATAGCTAACGACACAGCAGTATTCACAATTGAAATTTCAGGAATTGTTGGTATCATAAGAAAGATTATGCCAGTAATTAGCGGTCTTACTGTTAACCTTCAGGACGGTAAGCTTGACGTAATGGACATAGTTATGCTTATTCCTGCTATTGTAGCGGTGTTTAAGAAGTAAGGAGAAATTAAAATGGCAAATGATTGGACTTCTAACCCCATTGTTCTTGACACAGCTCATGGAGAAACGACTTATTCTCAGGCCAATGATAACAAGTTTACTACGTCAGGAACAGATGGGCAAAAATATTCAAGCAAGCAATTTTGGATTCAGAAGATAAGAGTAACCGGCGCAGCTAATGCACAGGCTATTGCTTTACAGAACTGCGTTTCATCTGTTGCAACATTAGCAAACAACAAAACATTCTTTGAGTCTAAGTCTGAAACAGGAAGACTCGATATTGATTGTGACTTTGCTGAAGGATTTAGGGTTAACGGAATTCTTCCAACAACGTTGCCCTCATCATGTAAAGTCTACATATACTTAATGCAATAGTATTGCATCCAGGAGAATAACATGACAGCTTCAAAAACTGAGCAAAACGGTTACTGTGATAGATGTGACTTTGCTTTTCCATTAACTGAGCTAAGACCTCAACCTCCACCTGCACCAGACGGCGCAAAAATAGTTTGCAAGAAATGCTATGACAAACCTGTTTATTCTCCGAAAGGATTAAAAAAGTAATGATAGTAGCAAATCTGAGAAGCAGTATTTTAGCAGAGTTACGGGAATCAACCGACAACTCTGCTTTTACATCTGCTGAAATATTAAGATTTATTAATAATGCACATAGTTTTATATATCATAGTTACGAGTGGTCTTTTAGAAATAAGACTAATACTCAATATTCTATATCGGCGTTAACAACTTCGTCAACATCTCCAGGTGTTACCGTTGCCGTAAGTAGCGTAAATGGAATGACTGTTGGAGATAAGATTTATATAACAGATGGACAACACCAAGAAGAAGTTCAAGTAGCATCTATTTCTACATTAACGTTAACTCTTGTTTCTCCTGGCGTTGTCAATACTTATGCTTCAGGCTCTAAAATATATACCTCACATATCTTTTCACCTTATGATTGCCAATCTATAAACAATATTAATATTTCTAATACTACTGGAACAAGTAGTAAATTAGCATACTCTGACCAGGCAACGTTACAATTAGTTTCTCCCTCAATTACATTTTCTTCTATCCCTTCTAATTACATTCCGGGAGAATACGATAATACGTCGATAACGTCGCTAACCGCTGATGCAACTACGTCAACTACGTCTATTGTGGATTCAGCATTGCCAGGTTCTACCACTGATTATTACAAAGGCTGGCAGGTAATAAATTCTGCTCATCCCGGAGAAGCAAGAGTAACTGCGTATAACTATACGACAAAGACGTTAACATTAGATAACGCAATAACAGGTCAAGTAAGCGGAGATGGATATGTCATAACAAAGAATTTACAAAGAATTTATATTTATCCAGTGCCTAACGGAGTTTACAAGTTTGACATTAACTATGTAATGAATTTGACTTCGTTACTTATAAATGAATATGATGTAACTAAGTTTGGCAGTAAAGTTCAGAGCATATTAGACCAGGCATTAATATATGCTGCCGTTGCAGAAGCATGTGTGGCCGATAAACAGTATGATAAAGCACAAACATTTGGTGAAAGATCCGATTCGTTTATAACCATGGCTATGACTGTTGATGCTGGTAATAATGATGATATCCCAATGTTTCAACCGCCTGGAATAAAAATGATGCCTAATCTGTATGGCAAGCAATCATCAATGGGAGGTTACTAATATGGGTTGGACAACATCAGGTGGAGGATCTTGGACAAATCCTTCTCAGGTTAATATCGGCGGACACATGACTGATTTTAATAGTATAGGTAAGCCTAATATTTCTGCTCCTCAAAATTCTCAGCAGTCTAATCCTCCATTTAACCCTGCTCAGGCTACTCAACCAAGCAATCCAGGACAAGGGTATACGCCATCAGGTTACGCTGCTACAGACAATGCTGGACAGACACAACAACCACAAATACCGCAGGTAGTTAATGGTTGGATACAGCCTACAAATAATACAGCATCCCAACAACCGACGCCATCAGGTTACGCAGACAATGCTGGACCGACTCAGCCATCACCGACTCAGCTTCAACCTGCAAATAATACTTCTAATAATAACATACTACCTTCAAATTGGTCTGGATATAAATACGATCCTCGTCAAGGTTTTAATCAAGAGATAATGTCAAATAAGTTTAACGATGCACAATCAACTGCGTTGCCAGCTAACTGGGCGGGGACTAATACATATCAACAAGGAATGGCAAATCATTACACTCAAGGGCAACAGCTAACATCACAACAAATAGCAGATTATGCTAATTGGCAAAACCAATATATGACACAATAATATTAAAGAAACAAGGAATAACTAAGAATGCAAGAAACAGATAAAAATTTATCAGGGCAGATACAGCAATATACTTTAGACTTATCTAAAGGCTTCTTTATGCCGGTTACTTACGGTGGTAACATTGGCGAAACAATGGATATATTGCCAGGATATCATAAACATGAAAATATGAGGCAAGAAATTAATGGTTCTTGGGTGAATTCTTATTCAAGGTCTATCTATTCTCTTGCTTATCCTTCTGGTTATGCGTCAGATATATTTTGTCCAACAACGTTAGACTCCACTAAACCTATTTATACAGTATCTTCAGCAGGGACAACAATATATTATGCAGCTTCAGCTGCTTCATCATGGCAAACTTGTTCGGGAACAGGAATACCATCAACAGGATTATCATATGGTTCTTGGGCTCAAATGGGAAGCAGGATAGTATACAAAGATCAGTCGTCTTCAAAACTTATTCACGCTGATTTAACTACGCCAACAACGTTATACTTGGTTGAACCAACACTTTTTACTTCTGCTTTTAATGGCTGTGTATGCACATATCAAAACTGCGTTTTAGTAGCTGGCTGGAGTGGAACAAGAATATATTATTCACTTGTTGGAACTGTTACGTTCGTAGATGGAACGCATCCTACTGGCTATTATTTTGATATTGGCGGAGATGGTAAAATTGTAGGTATGATTTCAACCGGCGGAAATCTTTATATTATAACTACTTCTGCTATATATGTAAGATCAATTAATAATGCTGCTTTTTCTTCGAATCAGATTGATAAATTAGTATCAGGAACATTTACCACTAACACTGTAAAAGGTATGTGTTCAGCGAATGGTAATATATATCTTGCGACTGCGAACGGCTTAGCAGAACTAAGTTCAAATGGGTTAAGATATTTAAGCAACAAAGGTCTTGATATTTCATGGAGAGATATTAGTAATTGTTATCTGTGTTATAATCCTACGAGCAATGATATTATAGTTTATGGTTCTTTAACATTAATATATAGCTTAGATAAAAATTTATGGTATGCAGGTGCTACATCAACATGCAAAGCAGTTTTCGCAGATCC
>Ga0172381_10008229_pt1 | contig 10226 bp, 8 predicted proteins | sample Leawel6488metaG_FD_119754 | JGI IMG/M metagenome (GOLD analysis project Ga0172381, IMG submission 119754) | Leachate microbial communities from a municipal landfill in Southern Ontario, Canada - Leachate well 64-88 metaG | ecosystem: Engineered > Solid waste > Landfill > Unclassified | place... | reverse complement strand
ACCCCGGTTCTCCTGGTATAAGAAGTGAATTAACTTTCAATTCATCAGATGCTGGTACAAATAAACCTAAACTAGTAGTTACATATACAACACAATCCGCATCATTAAGTCCTAGTTCGTCACCATCTCCCTCTCAATCACCATCAGCATCTGGATCAGCATCTATATCTCCGAGTGCTAGTTCTAGTCCATCACGTAGTCTGTCTCCTTCGTCTAGTCCTTCTAAGAGTGCCAGTGCAAGTGCTAGTAAATCTGCCAGTGCGTCTGCGTCTCGAAGTTTAAGTCCGTCTTCTTCACCATCAAAGTCTGCTAGTGCTTCGGCATCAAGAAGCCTTAGTCCTTCATCTAGTCCTAGTAGATCAGCATCAGCATCAGAATCAAAAAGTGCTTCTGCATCGGCATCTAGATCATTAAGTCCTTCTGCCAGTGCTAGTCGTTCACTCTCTCCTAGTGCTTCTTTGTCACCTAGTTCTAGTCCTTCTGTAAGTCCGAGTCCATCGTCATCGATAAGTCCATCTTTGTCTCCAAGTAGTAGTGCATCAAAAAGCCTTAGTCCATCGTCCTCTGAGTCAAAATCAGTATCTCCAAGTTCGTCGCCAAGTTTTGGCTTTACAGAATATACCAAAGGAGACGAAGTTATCCTTCCTAGTGATGATACCGATTTAGAAACTCAATATACAGAACAAGAAGTAATTGATGTACAGACAGACGATGGGGTGCGTGTAGGACAGACTGGAAGTAATCAATTTATGATTCACGAATACAAGGATTTTGTTGGAGACAATACTCAATGTACTTTGATATGCAATCTACAAACCACCTTAGTTCCTACTGAATCAACTGTATATCTACAAATATATAACAGAAATACTACCAGTTGGGACAATGTGGATAGTAATAATTCTGCAAGTGCAGATACAGATTTTACTTTAACGGGAGTTGTTGCAGATCTAACTAATTACAAAGACGATCAATCTATTATTTCATGTAGGGTATATCAGGAGGCAAAATAATATGGCACAAATTGTAGATTCATATTCAGAAAGTTACAGAAGTAATTGGGTTGGTTTAAATTATACAGGAACAAGGGGTCAATCTTTTACTGGACAAAATGGTATATTGCAAAAAGTTACTTTACAAATGATTGGGAACGTTAATTCAGCAGGTACTATTAAGGTTTCCATATATTCCGAAACTCACACTACAGCATTTGGTACAGACAGTCTCCCAACCGGAACTGCTCTTGCAGTTTCTGATATATATGATGCTACAGATATACCAGCAACATATACCTTGTTTGATTTTGTATTTTCAGGAGATAACAAAATAAATTTGTCAGCTTCAAATAAATATGTTTTAATGGTAGAATATGTTTTAACTAATAGTTACGCTTTGAACTTGGCTGTCGATGAGACATCTCCCACCCACGATGGTAATTATCTATCTTCATTTACAACCTATGATAATACAATAGATGGATGTTTTTATGTTTATAAAGATGATGTAGTTTCCCCCTCTGCTAGTGCAAGCAGTTCTCTTTCTCCATCTGCAAGTCAAAGCCCTAGTAGTAGTGTATCATCATCGACGAGTGCTAGCCTAAGTCCTAGTAGTAGTGTATCATCAAGTTTGAGTCCATCGGCGTCTGCTTCTAAATCTCAATCACCAAGTTCGTCGGAATCAAAATCCCAATCTCCTTCATCTAGTCCTAGTAAATCTGCTAGCGCATCTCAATCTGCAAGTAAAAGTCCAAGTAGTAGCCCTAGTAGTACTCCTTCATCTTCAAATAGTCCAAGTTTCTCTCCATCGGCATCAGCTAGTAGAAGTTTAAGTCCATCTGGAAGTATGAGTGCGTCAATATCACCATCGTCCAGTCCTTCTATGGCGGAACACACTCTCTCAGTTGATTATTGGAAAGTTAGTTTAACAGTTGAATCTCCATCTCTTTCACCATCTGGATCAACGTCAGCAAGTGTCTCACCATCTCCTAGTTTGTCTCCTAGTGCGAGCACAAGTCCGTCTAGTTCTGGGAGTGCGTCAATATCACCATCATCATCACCATCTGCTAGCCCTAGCGCATCAATTAGTCCTTCAAGTTCTGAATCATTGTCAATGAGTCCGAGCGGAAGTCAATCTCCTTCTGCATCTCAGTCACTATCTGCAAGCCCTAGTGCATCTCTTTCACCATCTGGATCAGAAAGTAAAAGTGCCTCAGCATCAGAATCAAAGAGTGCTAGTTCGAGTGCTAGTAAGTCGGAATCAAAGTCATTAAGTCCTTCTGCTTCGGAGTCTAAATCCCTTAGTCCATCAGCAAGTATCAGTCCTTCTGCTTCGGAGTCTAAATCTCAGTCTCCTAGTGCTAGTGAATCAGCCTCAATTTCACCAAGTGCCTCTTTGTCCCCTAGTGCATCAGGGTCAGCATCATTGTCACCTTCAGCCAGTGAAAGTAAATCTCAGTCCCCTAGTTCTAGTGGTAGTGCCTCTTTGTCACCCAGTGCATCAGAGTCACCTAGCCAAAGTCCATCATCGTCTGGTTCTGCTTCTCTTTCACCATCTGCCAGTGAGAGTGTATCTGAGAGTCCGTCTCTCTCTCCTAGTGCATCATTGTCACCCAGTTCATCGGAATCACCATCAATTAGTCCTTCTGCAAGTGAGAGTCCAAGTGTTAGTCCTTCTTCTTCGCCATCACCCGCTAGCTATGAGGACAAATATGAATCAGTTGGGAATACATACTCAGGTGAATATACTGCACTGGGGAATGAATATTCAGACAAATATACACCACAATCTACAACTTACTCTGATAAGTACAAGAAATGGGACAAGTTACATTGATTGCCTTCAACTAATTCTGTAAGTTAATGTATATTTATGCCAATACTCGAAGACAAGAATTTCTCAGGTGGAATCAGTAGTTTTTCCGACAAAGGACTGTTAGGATCATTCAAATTTGGATCTAACCTTTCTATTAGAAAATCTGTTGACAGTTTAACGTGTGGTCAAGCACTTGTTGATGAAGGAATACTTGGCCCCAGCCATTCTTCCTCACCATCATTGTCACAAAGTCCATCACTCTCACCTAGTTCATCAGTGAGTCCGTCACCAAGCCCTAGTCGTAGTGTATCAGCTTCTCAGTCCCCGAGTGCTAGTGCATCGAGTTCAATGAGTAGCAGTCCTTCTCCTTCAGGTTCACAAAGTCCATCTAGTTCGGTTAGTCATTCGCTATCTCCATCGGCGGGATTAAATAATGTATTTGTAGACCTTATTAGATTTTTTGTTAAATGTAGTGATGGTAATACTTATGGATTTGGAAACGCAGGAAATATCTATAGACGACACTCAGATGCTTTTTGGAGAAACGTATACAAAGACCCAGATGGAGAGATTAAGGGTGCGATAGAAAAACCATCTAGTGCTGGAAAAACATATCTGCAATGGGCTACTTCTACCAAACTAATGCAAAAGGAAATACCTGGTGCAGATGATTGGAGTGATACTGAGATAGTTGCAGAGAACTTAACCGATTCTGAGTGGCACACAATGATTCAACTTGGAGGGGCAAATATAATCTGTAACAAATCGTGGTTGGCAATGTGTGGATACGATGACTCATTTACCAATGAAGCGTTAGACCTAATACCTGGAAATGTTGCAAAAACAATGGTTGAGAGAGACGGTAGGGCAATTATTGGAACGTTTAAGACTGGATTTCCAGATAAGGGCATAAATGGAATGATTGACACTGAAGTACCTCTTTCACAAGTTGGAGACAATGGTGAACTATTCTTTGCAAATATGAGTGATACTATGCCAGCAAAACGCTTCCCGGGTGGAGGAAAAGTTAATCCGGGTGGTGTTACAAACGAAATAGAACAGGTCAACTTCTTTGAATGGGATCAAGATGCTCTTTCTTGGATTGACAAACAAAGTGTTGGAAATATGTCTCTTTGGGGAGTATTTGATGCCGATGCTGGTAAAAATGGAGTATACAGTTATGGGAGAAAGAACAAAGAACAGAATTTTACATTAAATCTTGAGTATGCCCTAGAGGTTGACCAGATTGGCGCTGTAGTCAACGTAGAGGGTGTTACATTGATTAGTTATGTAGATGGAAGCGATTTTGGTGTGAAAGCAGTAGATTCAGCTACAAAGGCTCAAGGTACATGGGAGTCACTTGAGTTTAAGTCTCCAATGAAACTTCCAGAGTCAATAACTGAATGGAAATATGCAGAAGTTTTTATGGAAGCATTACCAGAAGGAGCAAATATAGAGTTTTGGTACAAAATGAATAAGGTTGATGATTGGACACAGGCCAAGACAGCAAGTGGAGAAACAAACTTCTCAACAAGTGGTGGTAAAAAGGCAGTGTTCCGTATTGGCGCCCAAGGAGATGTATATGAACGAAAAATTATAATGAATCCAATAGGAAATTTAAGTCCTGAAATATTTAGAGTCCGCACATATTTCCAATAAAATGGCAGATGAAAAAGTATATACACAAGAAGTCATACAAGAAACAGAGTTTCCAGGTGAAACACAACTGGTAGACACTACATCTAGTGGTTCTTCTAGTGGTGTGTATTCACAAAAAGTAACTTCAGAAAAGACTTTTCCTACTAGAAAAATTGCAACTGAACTAATTGGATCAGCCCTTAATACTAAAAGTAGAAAGATATTGGGAAAATTTGAGTTTACCAAAAGTGGAGCTATTCAAGTTGGTGATTATCAAGACGCAATATCAGGAGATATTAGAATTTCCCCAGATGGAATAGTTGCAAGAAACAAGTCTGGTATTGAGACAGTTGCAATAGACGGAGATACTGGTGACGCTGTGTTTAGGGGGGTTCTACAATCTGGTACTCTCGTAAGTGGTTTAGTTGTAGTTGGAGACAATAGAATAATTATAGATGGTGAAAGTAAACAGATAATAGTTAATGATGGAGAGTTTGATAGAGTTTTAATTGGTTATCAAAAAGACGGATTTTAAATATGGACTATGGAATTAAAGTATCAGAAGATGGATTTGATGTCAAAACTGCAGACGACAAAAATCTATCACTAAAAACTGGTTTTTCACTTCTTAATGTTTGTCAAGAAGGAAGTTTGACTGTTAATGAAACTCCTGAGGTAATATCCCACAATTTAGGATACCAACCACAATTTCTTGTCTGGGTTGACGAAGGTTCGGGCATAAAAATAGATGGTACAGGACTTGCAACTGGAATGGATACATTTGGGACAGCGTTTATAAACACTAGTGATTTAAATATTTATGCAGAAGATGGAGATGGAGTTAGATATTATATTTTTTATGAACCATTAACTACTGGATCTTCACCTGTAATACCATCAACCAACAATATAGGTATAAAGATTTCAAAAGACGGATATGATGTAAAAACTGCTAATATATTACAACAAACATTTAATAGTGAAAAAAACTCTATAAAAATAGCTTTGTCAGATATATCTTCTCACACAGTTAATACAACATATAATTTTTTAGTTAGTCATGGTCTAAATACTACTCCGGGATACCTTATATTTTTTGAGGTTGATGGAAGTGGAAAGTGGTGGTCTGAGAATGAAATAGATACATTAAGTGGTAAAAATGTCAAACTAAATTCGTGGACTACGTCATCACAGCTTGTTGCTAGTGTCACATCTACAGCCAGTTGTACAGTTAAAATAAAGTACTATGTATTGGCTGACCCAGCAATATGATAGATTTCGGAATAAAAATATCGAGACCAGGATTTGATGTAAATACTGCAACTCCAGAGCAGTTAGCTTTTAGTTCAAAATATAAAACATTTAAAATACATGAAAGAGGAAATGGTACAGTTAACAGCTCTGTCAGTAGTGGACTTATTACTATTCCACATAATTTAGACTATGTCCCAGCATTTTTAGTTCATGTTGATCCAAGTCAGACTGGACGGTATTGTATCGCCCCCTATGGAAGTTCAGGAACTCAATTTATTTCTGCGTACGCAGATAGTTCAAATTTATATATTAAAGCAATAGCGGATACTTCAAGTAATGTTTATTACTTGAGTTCAAGTGTTAATGAGAGCATGGCAAGAGAAATAGAAGGTGCGGGTTATTTTGCTGGTGGATGGTCGGTAGGAAACGACTCATCTGATTACTATCGTTATGGTGCTGTTAGGTTTACTAGCATTGGATTAAATAAAGCTGAAAGTTTTTTGACTGCTACCTTGGGGCTATACGTAGATTACAATCAATACAGTAATGGGCCAGTTAAAATGACTATGTGGGGAATTGATGAAGATAATACTGCTGCTTTTAATTCTGGTACTCCCGCAACTGCCAGAGCAAAAACAACAGCATCGGATAATTATGAAGCAACAATATCCCAAGGAAATATGTGGAATGTAGATGTAACAGATCAGGTTTCTGAAATAATTAACAGAGGAAGTTGGTCACTTAATAATGCTATAGGTTTTATGTTTTGGGATAATGCTACCACTGCAGGAAGGGTTTATGGACAATTAAATGGAAGTTATTCAAATACAAATTTAACTATTATAAAATCGACTGCAACTGTAGCAGATTATAAATACACTATCTTTAAAAACCAGTTGGTTTAAATCTATTGCCTTCAACTAATCTCATAACCTAATCTTGTGGTATGGATAATTTAGGACAATTACGAACAGCCATTCAATCCGATATTACTATTGGAGATGAGTCAACTCTTTACCCTCCTGCAACTATTGATTTAGCAATAAACAGAGCTTATAGGAAGGCAGGAGCATTATTTCCTTGGCCTGAACTTATGGATGCAAAGAAAACATCTACCCAAACAGACCAAGAATATTATGACTATCCACAGACATGGAGAGCTAATTCAATCTGGAAACTAGAGGTTGATGGTGTTAGATATGGTGAAGATCCTGATGGATCACCACTGTCATTTGACGACTACCTTAACTGGAAAGAAGATTATCCCAATAGTACGGATAAAAAGTGGGCAAACCAATGGAAAAGATATTTCTTTAGTCCAGTTCCTACAACTAATGGATCTAATAACATTTCTGTATGGGGAATAATGAATGTTGAGACATTGTCAGAGGATGCAGATGTGACTATATTCTCATATTCGTCTCCTGAGTGTAATGAAGCAATAGTATTAGAAGCTGTTGCTATTCTCAAGTCAAAGGGTGAACAGGAGAAGTCTGGAGAATTTAGAAGCAATGAAGCAAAACAGATTTTGGCAGTTACTTGGGGAAAGATCGCCAAAGAAATGGGTAAATATGAAAAGATACAACCATTTTTTGACATTCCTGATTATTTTGGTGGAAATGGAACAAGAGACATGACGGGAAAATTTAATATAAAAGTATAAAAATATGTACAACGGAGTAAGTATCGTCGATTACCTGAGTAGCGTAGGAAAGCCAACAGACTTTGCCTCTAGAGCTTCTATGGCTGCATCAAATGGTATAACTGGATATGCTGGCACAGCAGAGCAAAATACCCAACTCCTTAACTTGTTAAGGGGTGGTTCAGGTGTGCAACCAACACCTCAAGCCACAACAACTCCAACTGCAACCACTCAGAATCCAGGTGTCTCTACAACGCCTACTGGTGGTTCAGATGCTCTCGTCCAAGCCCTAATTTCTAAGGGTTACAATCCTACAGATGCCCAAAATGCAGCTAATGGGCCAAGAGCTGCCGAACTAGCTAAAGAATATTTAGGAACTGGCGGAAACACTGGTGTAAGTGGAGTAAATACGAGTTTTCTTAACACTCCAACTATAGATTTACCAAGTCTTTATCAGAATATGTATGATACTTCTGGAATATCTGATCTACAAAGAACACTTTCAGATCAGTCTAAAGCATTTACTGAGGCCAAGGGGGCAATAAATGATAATCCGTTTCTTTCTGAAGCAACTAGGGTTGGTAGGGTAGCAAAACTAGAGACTTTATTCAATGACAGAACCGCCAACATCAGAAATGACATCGCAACTAAACAAGCAGACATTGAAACCAAACTTAACATACAGACTAAACAGTTTGATATTAACTCGCAACAGGCTACTCAAGCTCTATCACAGTTCCAGACACTTCTTTCTTCAGGAGCATTAGATAATGCTTCAGGAGAGGACATCGCAAACATTACAAGGGCTACAGGAATGAGTAGTTCAATGATTCAAGCAGCAATTAACGCTAATAAGGCTAAGAATGTACAAACTAGCATTCAGAGCTTTGATGATGGTACAAATCAAGGTTTCGTGGTTATTAACTCAAATACGGGTGAAATAATTAAAAAAGATGTAATTGCATCTAGCAAACCAACTTCATCTGGATATACATCAACAACTAAAGACATTGCCACAAACAAAGAGAACGTAACAAATGATGCTAGACAAGGTGCTTTGCTACAAGACCTTATAAAAAACTATGCCGTAGCTGGAAGTGGTTTGTCAGTAGAAGACATTTACAAGATATATAATTCTAACAGCATATACGGAAAGGCCGTAGAAACTTTAGATCAAGTATTGAAAGGTCAGTTCTCGACAACACCAGGACAATAATATGTATGACAGTCATTACACCGCTATTTGCTCAAAAAAACACACAAAGTTCTGGAAGTAACATAATTACTCCCTTATTCAAGACTGGAACAAATGTCCCCAACGATCCATCAAAAGTAACTGTTTTCAAACCAACACCACTCAAAGCTCCTAGTATTGGTAATGTAGAGACAACTCCTCTTAACATTACTCCAACTCAAAAAAAGATTGACTTGAATAAGATTGGGACAAATTTAATTAGTAAAGTAAAAGAAAAAGCTCCACTTATTATAAAGGGTCTTAATTTTGTTCTTTCATCATCACGGGGTACAAATATGATTGAAGCATCAAAAGGATTTTGGGCAGAACAAAAGGCGGGAATAGAAAGAGCTGGTGGACAGAATTTTGAGGCAAATCCAGCTGCTGAATTTGTTCCACAAAACATACAACAGGCAGTCGGGAAGGTTTGGAATCAAATACTTACTGACTATACAGTAGGACAGTGGATGGGTATTAACCAAACTGTAGCAAGTGGGTCTGAGGCCCTCAGTCAATCTCTGGCAGTTTCAAAGACGTTTGCTAAGATGCAGAAGTTTATCATTAGTAAATTTGATCCTGCACCAAAGATTACATTTCAAAATATAAAAGATGTTAATGCTGGAAAGGCGTCACCAAAAGTAATCAATGATTATAAAAAAGTAACTGCAAATATGGACAAAGAGGAACTTTTGGCATATGTAAAAGCGGCTGCTAAAGATGAGGTTAGTCCGAAAGTTTCGGTGAGAACATATGTAAAAGATTCACTTAAAAAGATTGAACTTAAAATTAAAGACATCACAAATCCAGGAAAACAAAAGTTATTAGAATCAGGAAGCAAAATAGAAAATATAATTCAACCTGGTGAATATTCCTCTCAAGAAATAATTGGTAAAATAATCACAAATGGTATTGAAAAGACACCAGAAGGTAAACAGCTTGTTAAACTAGCATCTGAAGCACAAACTTCAGGAAAAATAATAACTGTAACCCCTACCCAGAAACCAGTATCAAGGCAAATCTTAAAGATAGATAAAACAAAGTATCCAGGTATTGAATCTGGTATGGCAACAATTAGACCAGATAATACTGCAAGCCTAGATGTGAGATTTGTTAAAGAAGCTCAAGGTAAAGGGCAGGGTACAAAGGCCGTACAAGAATTAGAACAACAACTAACAGACAAAGGAATCAAAACTATAAATATTGAGTCATTCCCTGAAGCAGTAGGATTCTGGGAGAAAATGGGTTACAAACCAGTTGGTGAGATTGTGAAAGGCCAGAACGTATCCATGACAAAGGAATTGGTAGCAAATGCTGGATTGCCCAAATCTCCGCAAATTACCGCAAAACCAAAAGAGGGTGGGGGAGTGGTCAAACAGGCACAAAATATAACACCAAAGGCAGTAGGGGAGGGGAGTAAGAAGGCTAGTGGTGTGGCAATGCAAATAGAAGCAAAAGCTATAGAAAAAAGTATGGTTGACAAAGGTTATAATGAATTAGCACAATACGATTCCTCCACTATTAAAGAGCAGGCAAAGATTGCCTCTAAATATAGTATTGATGATATAAACAAGATTGCCACCGGTGAACTTTCTTTGCCTAAAGAATTAAAACCAGGAACACCACTTTCTATTGCAGAAGATTACGCTT
>Ga0172381_10008227_pt1 | contig 10227 bp, 10 predicted proteins | sample Leawel6488metaG_FD_119754 | JGI IMG/M metagenome (GOLD analysis project Ga0172381, IMG submission 119754) | Leachate microbial communities from a municipal landfill in Southern Ontario, Canada - Leachate well 64-88 metaG | ecosystem: Engineered > Solid waste > Landfill > Unclassified | place... | reverse complement strand
AGCATAGTTTTTCCACAGAATTAGGAACTTATACTCCAGATTTTTATATTCCAAAGACAGATGAATATTATGAATTGCGAGGATACAGGGGAAGATGCCAGAAGAAAGCGGATATTACGGCAATAACATACGGAATAAATATAAAATTTTTATATCAAGATGAGTTTTATCAAAAGATTAAAGATGATATTGGCAAGATTATTGGATGGGAAGATGGGAAAACGGCGGTTATATGGAGTTTTGATCCTAATATTTACGAACAAAGAGTCTGCAAATGCGGAAAAACATTTCTTCATCGCAAATCTTCAAAAAATATTGGATTGTTTTGTTCTAATATTTGCGGAGCACGATTCAAAGATTATAGTTTTTTAAAAGGTGTTCAAAAAGGAATTAGGAAAGATAGGGAATGGACATGCGAGGTGTGTGGAAACATCTTTATAAGAAAAGAGGTGAAAGATAGAAATCATCGATTTTGTTCATTGCAGTGTTATTGGAATAGCATGAAAGGGAAAGTATCACATGTATCTTGCAAAAATAAAAGAATATTGCCTTAACCGGATTGAAAAAAGTTACGGTAATGCCCAAAATTATATTTCTAGATTCGATGATGAATATTCCGATTTAAAAACGTTGGCAAAGATTGGCAATGATAGAGCACAATCTTTATGGATACTTAAGGAAAAAAATAACATTCCTGCGGTTACCAACAGGTGCGGGAGTCTGATACTTTTCCTTTTGAATTTATCCTCTATTGATCCTGTAGCTTCGAATATTCCTCTTGTTCGTGACGTGAATTACACTGACTCTGTTCCTGACATAGATTCTGACCTATCTCCCATTGCCCGAGATTGGGTAAAAAAGCACATCGTTGAAATTTTCGGATCATCTAAGGTGTGTTCTATCGGCACCTATCAGACATACAGGACAAGAGCCGTCATTGTGGATGTGGCTCGTGTCCTCGGTCATAACGTAGCTGAAGCAATGGCGGTAACGAAACGAATAGAGCCCCTGAAAACATTTGAAGATGAAGAGGGAGAAGAACATAAAGTCGATCAAATCGGATTTGATGAGCTTTGCGAGCATTATCCCGAATTGAAAGAATATTTCGATACTTATCCCGATGTCAGGCAACATGCTGAAATTCTGAGAAATCAGGTAAAGAACATGGGAATGCATGCGGGCGGAATGATTATCTCCGATTTGGATTTAAGAGATCGTATTCCCGTATTGTATGACAAACCCTCTTCGGAGAATAGACAGGTTATTTCGGCATGGGCGGAATCCGGAAGCGCCCAGGAGCTCAGTTCTGTAGGTCTCGTGAAGTATGATCTCCTTGGACTTTGTCTTGAAGAAAACACTCTTATATCTACAAACAAGGGCGATGTCAAAATTAAAGATGTTGCCGGTTTGGAGATAGAATATGTGGACGATAAAGGAGAAATACAATTTTGTGACGATTTCTTGGTTACGCATACGGGAGAGAAAGATTTAATCGAGATAACACTAGAAGATGGTTCTCAAGTTGTTTGTTCGGAATATCATCTTTTTTTCGTTGTAAAGAATGTATTAGACATTTGCAAAGTTTGTGAAGCTTGCAAAATCAATATTGGGGATTACGTACTTACTCGTAACGGATATAAAAAAGTCGTTTCAGTCAAGTCGGCAGGGGTAGGACAATGTTGTGATATTTCTCTTTTCAAAAGCGAAGGTCTTTTCCATAATGAGCCTAATTTTGTATTAAGTAACGGAATAATCTCGCACAATTGCAATTTACCCGTAATATCTGATTGTTTGAAGATGATTGAAAGCACAACGGGAAAGCATATCAATCGTGCCGATATACCTATCAACGACAGAGAATCTATCTTGAAAGGCTCAAAGAGGGATATGGTTGGGATTTTTCAATTTGAGAATCCTGTCACTAAGCCCATCGCGGATGCCGTAGGCATGGAATCTTTGAATGATGTTGCAGCTATCACATCCCTGATTCGTCCCGGACCTATGGATGCGGAAGTCAACGGAGTTAGAATGCCTTTGGAATATGCGAGACGCAAACACGGAGGTTCATACGAATCCCCTGAGTTTCTAAGAAAAGCACTTCCAGAAACTTTTTCACTTTTGATTTACCAAGAGAATTTTATGCTTATTTCAAGAGTATTGTCTGGATTCACAGCCTCTGAGGCAAACCTGCTTCGAAAAGCCTCGGGGAAAAAAAAGGCAGATTTGATGGCTTCTATCAAGAGTCATTTTATTTCAGGCGCACAAGAAAGAATACAGAAAGGCGAAATCACTCTCAAAGAGGTTGAAGATATATGGGGACAGATTGAAACATTCGCGGGTTACGGATTTAATCGCTCAGTTGACTGCGATATTCCAGTTTGGTGTAATGGTGTTATACAAGAAGTAGGAAAAGTCAAATCGGGAGATTCCGTTATTTGTTTTGACGGGTCACAACTTGTTGAGACAGATGTAGTTGCCAATCACGATCACGGAGTCCTGCCTGCCTTTGAAGTAGAATTTGAGGGCGGTAAAAAATGTGTTTGCATTATCTTACATAAGTTTGAAACAAAAGAAGGCAAAGTTCCTTTATGGAAATTGATGTTAGATCAGGGAGAGGTTTTGTATGCCGAAGATTACGAACAATTGGGTATACGTTTTTTGTCAGGAGAATTTTCAGACAAGTGCGAGAGAGATGCTTTAGAGGCACTGGATATATCTTCTGGGAGATTGTTATCGGCGAGGTTTGTGGGTTTCAGACACATGTGCGACTTGGAAGTCTCTCATGTATCCCACAATTACGTATTAGCCAACGGTATCGTAACAAGTAATTCCCATGCTGTCGCATACGGAGCGATATCAACCGTGGAAATGTGGCTCAAATATCATTATCCGGTACAATTCATTGCCGCCCTTGTCAACAACACTAGATCTGGTAAAAAGAAATTAGGTTCGGATAATATTCTCGTGGATTATCTCAATTATGCCCGCAGGAAGGAAATCTCCGTTTTAGGTCCGGATATCAACAAAAGTGGCGAAGAATTCAGAGTTGAAAACAACGGGATACGGTTCGCTCTAGGGCATGTTCGCAATGTCGCTTCGGCTGCGAAACTGATTGAATCATTCCAACCGTTTACGAGTTTGAAAGATTTTTACGAACGAGTGAAAATAGAGATTAAGGAAGAAATTAAAGTGCCTTCTCCCGTTATTCCTGTAGATGTTCCTATTCCCGAAGATCAGGACGACGAGGGAGAGGAAAACGGTGTTATTCCGACTGTGGAGGCTTTTGTCACGATTGAGAAGACAAGAACAAAGCGTCCGAACAGAAGGGTGGTGGAAAGCCTGATCTCGGCAGGAGCGTTTGACTGTTTCGGAACAAGGAACGAGATGTCTAAGGAATATTGGAAACTTAGAGCCAAACCTTCCAAACTGGATCGTTTGCGCATTAAAATTACTGAAGCGGAAGAAAGGGCTAATCTTGCTGCGACTTCTGTGGTTAAGTCCCGTCTTTCCGGAGACGAAAAGGACATTAAGAATGCTTTAAAGGAACTGTCCAAAGAGCAAGATCGAGTTGTCAAAGCGAAAGCGAATCTGGAAGCGGAGGAGAATTTCATTAAAATAGCATCTGAATCCATCGCATCTGAATCCACGGAAGTCATAAAAGTAGACCGAGCTGCGATGCCTGTTGACAAAACGGAAGGAAAATGGCAAGATGAAGAAACGGAAATGCTCGGCTTATGTCTTTCGCGTCCTGTCTTGTACAAGAAATACGAAGAACAGATAAAGAAAGAGGGCTGGAGTCTGATCAGCGGGATCGACCCCGATAAAAAGAAATCTTTGGTTTTCGGAGAACTTCTCAAGATAGAACAGCATATTTCTAAAGCAGGAAATTCTATGCATATCGCCCATCTTACAGACGGGATAGATACGATGAAATTCTTTGTTTTTCAGGGAGGATGGGAGATGTTCAAGGACAATTGTCAGGTTGGAACTCTTGGGGCATTTCCTCTTGCCAAGTTTGACGAAGGAGACGGAGGAGTAAGATTTTTTGATGACAAGAGACAAATTGCGATCATTAAGAAGTAGAATGTACAACAAAGGAGAAAAGGAATATGGAAAAGATGGAAAAGATGAAAAAAATGGAAGAGATGAAAAAAATGGAAGAGACGGAAGAGACGGATAAAGATCATATTTTCAGTGTAGGAATGTTGCTTCGGGCGAAAACGAAGACTAAAAACGATGTGTTTGGAACGGTACTTTGGGAAGTGACCGAGATCGGTCTTCCTGCTCCAGAAGTCGGAAGGAAAGGTATTAACGACGGGATCAAGGTTATTTTGCTGATCGGATCGGGAAGTTCAGCACGAGCAGGATTGACTTTGATTGATTCCGAGGCTCGCGTCATGCAGGATATCAAAGCCGGAATCATCACGGTTATTGATCCGTCTCAAAAAGAAAAAGCATTGGGTTTGGTTAAATCTCAATCTAAAAATGTTTCTGCAACGAATCTCTGGTCTGGATGTGTCGAAGAATTAATGGATACAGCCAGACATTCTGGAACCGGAATTGTCGAGCTTTAATTCTTCTATGACAAGTCTAGATATGCGAACAACCGTATTCGTTTGTTATAAAGCCGGAACACAAGATGTTCTCAAGGTTTGGATGGAATCCTTTTACCGTCATACCCGTGAAGAATGTCGGATATATGTAGTTGTTTCCGATATGTTTTCCCGAGATGAGGCAACACGGATTATTGATCTTTATAGGGATATTATTCATCCGTTCCCTTGCGTTATTCAAATTACGCTTCCTGTAACTACGAAAGCATGGATTCACGGGAAAATGCTTGACGAGGCGTTTAAAACGGTGAATTTGAGTAATCTTGACAGCGAATTTATTCTGACAATGGATTCGGATTGTTTCCCCGTAGCTGACGGATGGCTTGAGGACTTGGAAAAGATGCTGGATAAAGGAGCAAGATTAGCTGGAATTTTACATCCTTGGGCTCCTCCGTCTAAAAAAATGAATGTACAGTCGCTTGAGTTTCGCATCCGGTCTCAGCATTGTTATGAAACGACACATGTAGCCTGTCAGATGCTCCGGACCAAAGACCTTGAGGATTTGAACGTCCCTTTTGCGGGAGGAGACGATACCGGGCTTTTGATACCCCTAGAGGCAAAGAAACGAGGATGGAAGATTGACGGGTTCAAATTGACGAGATGCGCTTTCCCCAGAGATGATTCCGACCCTGAATTTAACAGATACTCCTGTTTGATTTTCGGAGACAAGATTTATCATCATGGAGGGTTTACAAGAATCTTTGTTTCGGATGATAAACCAGAATTAGGGAAATCTTACGATTGGGTTATGCCAGAGATTATTTCTCAAAGATCAGCGGATTTTTTGCTTGAAAAATCTTATAAATTCCTGTTTGACAGGGAAGAGGATGTCGCAAAAGATAAAATGGATAGGCTTACAGGTATAAAAACAATGCTAAAGAACGGAATATAAAAATGACAACAGTCCTGATGACATATGCATCCGGAACCCAAAAGATGCTTGAAGTTGCTTTAAAGGCAATCTCAAGGCATGACGCTGGGGTATCGGCTGTTTTTAGACTCATCGTTGATTCTAGAGATGCATTAGGATTAAAAGAAGCGGGAAAGTTTGAAAATCAAGTAGAAATAAGAAGCTATGATGTGGGTATTGCCGCTTCTGGAAGCGGACAGCACGGAAGGCTTTTAGATAGAGCCATTAAGGATGTAAATACAGAATATACCTTGATGCTTGATTCAGATTGTTTTCCTGTAGCAGACGGATGGCTTCGAGATTTGGTATGGATGCTTAAAGCCGACGTAAGGGTAATTGCATCCGGAATAAGATGGGCATGGATTCCTCCTTTTTTGAAGTCAAAAGAAGATATGAAAACTTTTGAATGGAGAATACGGGGATTTCATAACTCCGATAATCTGCAACCGGCTTGTCAGCTTGTTAGAACGGAACAATTTCTGGAAAGAGGTTATAAATTAGCCGATGCGGACGGAGACGACACCAATCACGGATTTATGAAAAAAGCCCGTGCGGATGGCTATAAAATAGACGGGTGGAATACCACTCGATGCGCTTTGCCGGATATTGAGTTCGATACCGAAATGAATCGGCATGAATCTTTGATTTATGGGGATAAGGTATATCATCACGTAGGCGCAACAAGAGAATTACGAGAAAATGTTCATGGTAAGCCTCAAATTTTTCAAAAAGCAAGAGAACGGGTTTACCTTGAAGGAGGGGCGGAATGGATGCTTCAACCGGGAAACTCTTATATTTACAAACACGACAGGGAAGAAGATGCGGCATGTTTCAAAATGAATATGATGTATCGAGAGATGCGTATTTTTTTAGAGACACACGGGTGTTTATTCAGTAACGATTGGGCATAAGGAGAGATGTAAAAATGACAGAAAAAGATAATAATTTTGTACAAGAACTGAGAGAGACAAAAAATCACTCGGAGTGGCTTAACGTCGTTCGTTTAGGACTTCCATCATTACTTAAAAATCAATCTTTGTTGATTGCAATCATTTCAGAAGAAGTTAAATGTATGCCTGATTATGGATCTGACTCAGAACTAAGCGAAGCGTTAGATATTTTAAAAGAACTTGGATTGCATTTCGAGATAACGTAAAAAATAAAACAGAGATAAATATGAAATTTGATATACCTTTTACAAACGATACCATTCAAATGTTCCATGGGAAGACGTTGGTTGTGTCATCTCATAATCGTAATGAATCATTATTCCGTGCTTCGCAGACAATCACCGTAAAAAGCGGAGGAGATTTTGATGGAAGATACTTTGAAGTATCGGATGGAATTTTGAGAATGCTCAATAAGGATGGTTTATTCGCAGAATTTTCAGGAATAGCTACCATCAAGGGGATCGTATACGCGACAGGCGATTTGGCTACGAGCATTCCATGTAACGGATTCAATCACGCGACTTTACACGAAAGGATTCTTTTGGATAAGTCCCAGTTCGGGATTTGCATTTCAAGCCATACAAACTATGCCCCGACAACATTGCCTGTTTTACTCTCTTCGTTAAGGAAGGCGGGATACGACATGTCCAAGACTATCGTTGTCGTAGGGGGGTATAAGGGAGATAAAACTGAAACGCTGGAAGGAGCCAAAATCATTTACGAAGAAAACAACGGACAAGGATTCGGTGGTTTGACAGCAATTTCTTCTGAATTTCCATATTGGCTTCTTCTCCACGATACATGCGAGGCTTCCAGAGGATTTCTGAATGAATTCCCAGAAATCGACATAGGGTTATCTCCCGATGTTGTCCGACTGAGAGAAGACACGAATGATTGGATGGGGTTTTATGCGACTGATTTCATTTTGAAGAAAAAAGATGAAGTGGCTCGTTCGCCAAAAATTTCACTGAATGTCATCTCTCAAACCGCAAGAATCGTTTCAGTGATTCCGGGGAAAGTTATCATATCTGGAGAAAAAGACGTTTATCGGACGGGATGCAGGAGAATTGTAGAATCACTGCCCATCGGCATGCGGAAATTCAGAAGTGTTTCCAATCGGCGCAAACTTCCGTAATGAAAGATATGTTAATCGGAACAGGATTTATTGTAGGGACATCATATGATGTATCTTTAATAAAATCATCTGCCGTTATTAAATACAGTACGGGCAATCACTTATACGATTTGGAACGTTTTAAAGCGGGATCTTTTGATTTTGAGATAATCAACAATACCGTTGTTTATCAAAAATCGCCATTGATATCCATATTGTCTTGGTATTATCTTTTAAAACCGGGCGGATACATGCTTATTTCGATTTATCCCGATAATCAGGCATCCGTATCTGTTCCTTTGCGTTCTCAATTGTCCCGATTAATGACGATTATTCCGAATGCTCGTTTCCTGAAATCTCATTTTTCTTGCGAGTCAATCGAAATCGTAATTCAAAAAATGACGATGCCTTCAAACCGGAAAACATTTAAGCATTCTGGCGCAAGAGGAGATTTAATCTATTCTTTACCCGCGATTAAAAGCATGGGTGGGGGGAAGCTTTATATCAATCGTTCTGAAAACGGTTTTTTCAAAATTCAAGTATCTGACAACGAACTTGCGGAAATAGATGCTTTACTGAAAAAATGTCCGTATATAGATTCCGTGGAAGAATGGACGGGACAATCCGTGGATTTCGATCTCGATTCTTTCAGAGAAATGGAACCAGCATTCATCAATCTCACTGAATCATATCTTATCCGATTTGGGTTACAGGGAAATATTTCATATCCTTGGATTCTATCCAAAGATATTCCCCGCATTCACAAGTCCGATATTGTCATTGCACGTACTGAAAGATATCACTCTTCTTCCCTTAATCATTTCTTGTGGAACGAGTTGTCTCTGTGGACAGCAAGATCTGCATTTATAGGAAGCAAGGAAGAACATACCAAATTTGTTAAAGAAACAGGGTTAGAAATCCGATACGAACCCACAGAAAAATGGATGGATATTGCCGGAACCATAAACGGAAGCAAGCTTTTTATAGGGAATCAATCTTTTGCCTATTCCTTGGCTGAGGCGATGAAACATCCAAGAGTACTCGAAGCATGTCCATTATGTCCAAATTGCAACCCGAATGGAGTTGATGGATTTATCAGTCTTAATCAGTCGGTAATCAGGAAATATTTAACAGATGAGCCTTAAATCCCTGCGTCTTGCCGCTCGTTCGGGCACTTTACGCTGTGAAATATGCGGAGAAAAGAGACTTCTTGTCAAGCATCATATTCACGGTCGGGATATTCCGTTCAAAAACCGCAAATGGAACCTGTGCTGGATATGTGCCTCCTGTCACGACGAAATCCATAGCGGAAGGATGATTTTAGAAGGTCGAATAATGACATCGGAAGGCAAAAAGATTATTTTCAGAAGGATCGGGGAGGATATGATTGCCAAAGAAGGGGCTAAACCTCCGCTTTATTTCAAATAGTTTTCGTATTCTGCTTAAGAGATGGTAATGTGTGGATACGAAAGGATATCTGAAATGCAGTATTGGAGTAAAAACGGGATTGCCGTTAAAGTATGTCCTACATGGCACGCCCTTAATCAAATGTGGATGCGTTGGAATATCGTTTTTCCGGAAAGACCGATTACGTTTGATCAGGTTTTGTTCCTCATGGAAAAATGGTTCAGTCATTCTCGTTGCCTTGTCAACCTATCGCATGAGGATCGGAAAAGAATCCGGAGACACAATCCTGAAACGATGTTTTTCAGGAATAATGCTTTCACTTTTGTGGTTTGCGACTCTGCCATCATCACGGTTGAGATAAGCGATCACGGAAAACGATATTTGAATCAGAAAACCCTTTCGGATGTTTTACAGAAAGAATGTCCCGTTTGTCCGCAGACGTTGCGGAGTTTTAATGCGGTATTTGTATAACCATTTGAAATCAAGGACTTTATAACATGAAAGACTTTTTAGGGCAGGATTTATCGGTTGGAGACGATGTGGTATTCGTGCAGCTTGGATACAGGAACCTTTTGCGCGGAGTCATTATTAAAATAACTCTCAAAACTTTACTTATTTAGCACGACAAAACAAATACAGGAGGAACAGAAACAAAACAGTTCCCAGATCAGGTCATCAAGATTACAAAAAATCAATGAGTATTTTGAAAGCTATTGCAAAAATGAAAAAGCTAACAAAGCAACAATTACAGTCTTGGGAATTCCATACTCGTAAAATGTGGAAAGATGGCAAACTTTCAAGTACACAGGTTAGAGCATTGACAAAAGCTGGATTCGTATTTGAAGTTCCGGATACTGCGTCTGAAAATAAGAAGATTCTTTTAAAGATGGCAAAAGAAGGAAAATCAAGACCCAATTCTAAAAAAACAAAACTTGGTTCGGCTTTGTCTAGATATCTGAAGAAAAGCGGAGAATGTTACGATCCAGAATTTGAAAAAGTATTGAGAAAATCTAATCCTTCTTGGTTTATTTCCAGAAGTGATATTGTCGTTGAAAACAAGGCGAAGCTCTTGGAGATGGCAAGGGACGGGGAACCGAGACCTCATTGGAAAACAAAACTCGGTCAAGGTTTGTATCATTATTGGGGGAAGACAAGCGATTGTTACGATCTCGAATTTGAAAAAGCATTAAGAAAAGCTAATCCTTTATGGTTTATTACTCAATCCGATATTGT
>Ga0172381_10008226_pt1 | contig 10228 bp, 8 predicted proteins | sample Leawel6488metaG_FD_119754 | JGI IMG/M metagenome (GOLD analysis project Ga0172381, IMG submission 119754) | Leachate microbial communities from a municipal landfill in Southern Ontario, Canada - Leachate well 64-88 metaG | ecosystem: Engineered > Solid waste > Landfill > Unclassified | place... | reverse complement strand
TCAGATAGTCCATCATGGTAGAATAGGCCGGAGACTTAATTTCGATCCCGGCGTTCATTCCGTCAATAATTCCGTCCGGGCTGGCACCGACCCACTCATTCAGCTCGAAAAAACCACCGTCTTTAATGGTGGAAAAAGTCATGGTCTCATACTGCTCGCGAGCGAAGGGTTCCAGCTCATGTCCGCGATCCATATAATCGGATACAAAAAACTCCGGGTGTTCCCCTGTCAGTTTTTCATACGCAACCTGCTTGATCCGGTTTTGATAAGTCGAGGTACTCACGGCTGCGAACACATCCTTAAAGGACGACGCCGTAAACTTCCCAAGCCTAAGCGTATCCCACTCTTCCGAGTTTTGGTCGATTAAGTGGTGCTTCATTTGGCCGGTTCTGTTTTAAGCAACAGGGTCTCGTTGTCCTTGGATACGGTATATTTCTTCTTAACCTGATCCATGGTGGCCTTCTTGTCAGCCAGGGCCTTTCGTACATTATCCCATGCCGGCTGGAGTTTCGGTGTCAGCTCGGGAAGCTTGTCGGACGGAATCTTATTCCGAATCCTTAACCCGGGAACGATTTCGCCATAAGCCTTCACCATTTCCTCCCCGATCTGAACCTTTTTACCGGTCCATTCCTCGATGTACGGAGTTTTGTAAAGTTTCTCGATGGTTTTGCAGTTCGTCCGGTTGGCCACCATCCCTTTTTCGAATTCGTTAAAATAGATGATGATACACTCCTGCTTGGCTCCCTGTTCGCCAACAACCTCTTCTTTTACCACCTTCTTGATGGTTCCGACAATATCCTTTCCATCCGGAAGGGAATAGGCGCCCAGGTATTTCATATCGACCTGGCTTCTCCAATGTGTGTTCATATTTATGATAATTTAGTTAATCCGATTAGTGTCAATGAGTTGTATAGACCAAACTCCCGATTTATTTTAGCGACACAATGAACGTGGCAGCCAACGCGAATCTGTAAGCTGTAATGTGAATCAAATATAACCGAAACTGATTTAAAGGAATCGGTTACCAAAATAAAATATTGGTAACCATCGGAAAACCCGGTACCCGCAATCCTTCCTTGTATCTGAATTACATTATTAAGGTTGCGATCGACCTTGGCCGATCCGAACAGGATCGGTATGAAGATCAGATCGGCCCGTTCCTGGTCTTGGGGAACCAAACATTCGATTTTTTTGAATCTTCGGTTCACCGAACTAATCGCCATGGTCTGAAAACCGCATTTATAAGCCGAATTAGGCTCGATTAGTTTTACCTTGACCTTCCGGCCGGATGGGGTGTCGTTAAGCAGAAGATGCCCGTCTACGTCGACAAATCCATACCCGTGAAGATAGGTCGTGATGTCGAAATCGTTTTTAAGTTGATCGGCCATATCACTCCTCCATAATATTGATCAAAACATAGTCGGACTGAACCGATTTATCCGTCTTGGATCGCTTGATTTTATCCGATGTAATGGATATGCCCTTGACATTTTTGTATCCATCGTTCTCAAGCAAGATGTCTTCAATCATTTTAACCATGGCCACACAATTACTGGCATCGAGCGGCTGAGACCAGAAAAAGAACTTGTAGTCGCAATAACACTTCCCAGCAAATCGTTGCTTGACCTGACTTTTAACGATTTTGATATAGTCGTCTTTAATCTTTTTCCGCTCCGACCAATGCCGGCCAGCATACCACTGATTCAGGCTAATCTTAGGAAGCCCGGTTATTTTAAGTTGAACTGAGTTTTTCATCGATCACAAATATACAACAGAAAGTTCGGTTTTCCAAATTTTTAGGCAAAAAAATGGGGACCGAAGTCCCCTGAGTGTGAAAACGAACCAACCGCCTACCGATTAAACTCGCGTAGGACGGTAAGCGATAAGTATCTATACGATGCGTTTCCGAGCATATACCATTTATCATACTTTATTCCACCTGTGACAACCATTTGACCGGACTCCCCAAACACCATAACGGCTCCGGCACCAGCCAGGAACTTAATTTTGGGTTTGGATGGAATATATTTCTCCGGAGGAAGGCTTTGTACCTGAATCTTATCAAAATTTACCCAGGATGGAGCCGATACGGTTTGCCGCCATGATCCATCGGCTTGTTCGATAACGGCCGCCTTGATCTGAATGGGATTAAATGAAAATTCTCGAGCTATAACCGGGTCTTCCGATCCAAGCTGAATGAGTCCATAATATTTTACGAAATAGTCTTTTTTATCCGGGTAGTAATCCTCGATTTCAACGGTCAGAACTGAATCGATCGTGCTAAGCCTTACACTAAGCGTATCGAGTTGATTTTTAAGGGTTGCATTGTATTTGGCCAGGCTCAGAATTCGCTGATCCTTCGAATTTGATAGCCTGGTGTAATCCTCGCCCCACTGACGAACCTCTTTACGAAGCTGTCGTTCAGTGTTGGAATAATTGTCGATCATGGCCGAATAGGAAAAGATCAGCGAGTCTTTGGTCGAAACGACCTGCTCGAGCTTGCCTAATTGCTGTTCAAGCTGGGACTGGATAAGTCTAAATTTAACCTCCCGCTTGGTGATATAATAACCAAGCCCGATGATAACCAGGCTGGTTAGAATGGTTCCGGCCCAACGCCAGAATCCCCATTTTGGTTTTTCTTCGCTTTCGCTCATAGTTTACTGTCTGATATCGTTATCCACACACGCTCGCCACGTTCCATGGCGTCAATAATTTTTTTATACAGCCGCTCGTATGCGATTTCGCTCCTCAATAGCGCTCCGTTTCGGACGACATTAGTATACACGCCGTCCCCAACCAGGATACATCCGGCCGTTTGTCCCTCATCGTTACCGATGTGAATATACACATATTCAAAATTCGGGACATTCTTTAACCACAACATGCCCTGATGGTAAGGGTATTTCCGGGTATATCGCTCGTTCATCCCACCCTCGTCCCGAAGAACAATCTCAAAACGCATGGCCGGAATACGGGTTTCTCCCGGAACTTTCACTTCCCGGAATTCATCCTCGAGCGTAAAGCACTCGAGGGTTCCGCCAATTGACAGAACCCCCAGTGTATCATCCGACTGAGAGGAAAATCGTTTTAACGAAAGTTCCATCCGGTATTAGGCGGTCGGCTTAGTGGGATCAACTGGCGTAACCGGCTTTTTCTGAAACAGCTTATCCTTAGCCACAATCAGCGCACCGCCAGCCACGTAAGATACGATGATCATAATGCTTTCAAACAGACTGGTCTGTGTTCCGATCGAATTTACGCTATTCGTAATAGCCTCGCTGGCGGCCGGTATGGTTGCCGGGTCAAAGATGTTGAAATTAGCAAGTATGCCAAGGATGATGGCAACTATGCCCAACACGGTCGTTTTCCAATTTTTCATTCTGATTCTATTTTATTTAACGGTTAATCCACGTGTGACCAATCCTGATTTGGCCAGGATTTGATTTAATTGTTTCTGAAGGTCCTCTCTTTTTTTCTCCATCTCTGCATACACCTTTGTGAACTCTGTATCGTTGGATGTAATAATAACCCCATCGCTCTGCTTTAGCCCCTCAATCGCCTCTCCGTGTTTAGCTTCAGTCGATGCGAACTGAATCGCCTTAAGCCCAACAAAACTAAACATACCGACAAAAATGAATGACAGAATTCCCATCACTAAATAAAACCGGTTTTGTTTTTTATCACCAGCCTCCAGGTTCTTGTCAATCTTCTGATCAACAAGCGTAAGATGCTCATTTTGAGCATGTTTCATGTCGGCTATTTCGCGAACTACATATTCCTTAAATTCAATATCGCTCATATTTAACTAAGTTAGTACAAAGTTACGAAATTTTTCAGCAACGTTAATGGTTAAATAATGCCAATTATTTTAATTTTTTTCGGAGATGGGGATGGGGTTGAGTGATAATAAATCGTAAGCCTGGGCGGATATGGTTCTTCTAAGTTGATTGTTAATAGTGGGTTTTCGTGTAAATCTGGTACGTTATTAAGATAATCGTGGTTGTATTCTACGAGTCCGTAAACCGCATATTTCCCATTCAGGTGAGCCGGAAGCGTGTTGTTTAAATTAAATTCCTCCCATCCGATACCGAGCGTATATGCAGACGTGGTAATGGCATCCGGACCGGTATACCCATTGACCACGTTTGTATAATCTGTTTCAAACCCACCCTCGTATCTCGATGGGGCAAAAATAGCTATTCCAGAGCCTCCGCTGTTATAGGATATATATATATCCAGAACGACAGAGTCAATAACGGCGTTATCAGGTAGTGGACTAAAATCAAAAGCTAATGATGCCCTGTAAATCCAATGAAAATGCCCAAGAGTTCCATCCGTTTCCGTTCCGGCCTGTATGGATAGGGATGGTTCCAGCGTCATGTCCTCTGTTACGTTGGTTCCAAATCCACCAAAATACCGCAATATAGACCAATTACGAACTATCCAGGGCCAGTCGTCGGCCGAGTGTTCGTATGCCTTATATATTCCGTTAATAACCAATGGAGACTGTCCATAAGAGGACGTGCAAACACAAAGGGATAATAAAAAAAGAAAAAGTTTTACTCGTTTCATTTTGTAAAATCTATTCTAACATCTAATCCATATCTACTTGCGTCACTTGACTTAATGTCTACCCGAATTGTGTATCCGTCATCTACCGCTAAGTTTAACGATGGGGTTGATGTCGCAACACTCTTGCTATCGTGATATCCGGATGATATGTAGTGAATAGCTGAAAAAACAGTAGCATACGACGTGCTCTCTACTCCGTTTGAGTTTAAAACATCTATTCCTATGCTTCCAGAAGTTCCCGAATATGAGTGAGCCTGAATATTTGAAATACTCCACCCAGACAATCCGTGCGGGATACTTACGTAGGCAACGGCATTATTTGCAGCAACCTGCTCGGATGGATCGTAAACCTGTACGACAATCGACTTATGTCCGCCTTCTGCGCTCACTGCGACTCCTCCACTAAACTGAACGATTGGGCTTTCGTAGGTTCCGCTTATTCCATTTACCCCGTTAACCTGATACGATTTCCCGGTTGGTATATTCACGCCATCCGCATCGGTTTCAAATACCTTTGATCCGTTATATAATGCTTCGAAGTTCGTTAAACCCGCTCCGTAGTTGGCTTTCATTACATACTCAAAACTACCACCTCCATCTTTCACTCCAATAGCAACATTGTTTGCCAATCCAGCAATAAATCCTTCTCCCGTATTCCCATAAATTTGCAAGTCGCTCGGGTTGACGTTTATGATTCCGTCCACCGAAAGGGAAGAAAGGGTTCCAAGTGTGGTTAAATAAGTCGATCCGGCCCAGGTCGAAAGAGCCGTGTTCTCAACTAAACTAAGCCCAATATCCGATTTTGTTACACCATGTGGGTTTCCGCTGGTAAGTATGCTATGATCATAGGCGTCATCCCAATGGGCTGAGTTATTCGGAATAGATGTCGTCCAGGCCGAACCGGTCGAAATCGGTATTCCGGCGCCTGGGTAAACCATGCCTCCACCACCACTTGCCGCCCACCCAATAACTCCGGCCGTAATAACCAATACGTCTCCATCGTTACCCTTTGGTAGCCTGGTTGGACTTCCTCCGGTTCCCCCAACGATCATATCCTGGGATGTGGTCATCGGGTTCCCCATCCCTCCGCCTGACCCAAGTGGAATCATGTCGGGCAAGCAGATACGACCCACTCCGAAATTTGTCTGGTAGAAAGTCAAAAGCATCCGGCCAGCATGGAAGGACAATTCGTTGGTGTTATCATAGCCCGTCCCGAAGACCATATAAGCGACAGAACCCGTTGTTGGATCAATCCTTGATAATCCGCCAGGTGTGCCTGCCATTGTTGCCCAGATATACATACCATCATAAAATACCCCATAACAGGCATCAGCAATACCGGAATAGATTGAATCCTTTGTCATCGGACTACCAGACTTATCAATTACCATTATATAGCCGGTTGCATCTTCTTTGCCGATGTATAATTTATCCCCGGTTACAACCATATCGTCCGACATGGTTGAATAGATCGGCAAACTGGTTGCGCTCAAAGTAAAAGCCGGCAGATTAACCTTTAAAATCTTATTTAGATCGGCCGTTGCAGCCGTTGTCGTGATATACAAGGCACTGCCATCATACGCAATTGCGTGCGGGTAATCAGTTGCCGCCCCGGTAAGCTGGATTTTTGCAACCTGCGACCAGTCGGAAAGTTGATACTGATAAAGTGAGTCAGCCGTTGCTGCCCCAGCTCCTGCATTGGAAGCGAAATACAGATAGGTGCCGTCCGTTGTCATCGGACCCGCTCCGACTGCTGAAGTGGTTGCCCATGATATGACGGTCGAATAAGCGAGTGTTGAGGGGTTAACCTCAACGATGGCAATCGACCCGGCACGGGCAAAATAAATGTAGATCATCCCCTTTGACGGAAGATAGATCATCTGTTCAGGCGCACCGTAAGGTGTTGCAGTCGGAAACGTTACGGTTGACGCACTGGATGCAAGATCGTTCACATCAAAACGAAGCAAAAGGGCCGGATACTCCCGGTCTAATACGTAATAATAATCATCTACCACCAAAGAAGCATGAGGCCGATCCGGGCCGGAAACTGCTGTAAAATAGTTGACCGGCTTGCTGAAAGTCTTATTGTACTGATTGGCGAGTGTTATATCATTTACCACGTTTGGAAAAAGTGGCTGATAGGCTGATGAAGAGGTCAGGTAGCGACCGTCCAGATCAACCGTAACAATTCCCGCATCCTGCTGGATGAGGGTTAGTTGTCCGTCTGACGTATTAAAGCTGGCCGAATTTATTTTATCATTATAGGCCACCGTCCAGTTACTTGAATTATCTGGTATAGTTGTCAGGACTCCGGTTGTTGATGTGCTCTTTACCAGACCCGTAGTTAGCGATCCCAGGAATTGGGCGTTGATAAATTCAGAATTAGACGTACCCTGCATAATAAATTTAGCCGATGCAATACTTTCTATTTTATCACGAACCGAATTTTTATCGGCAGCAGAGCTGCTATTATTCCAACCGGCTGAGCTATAGGTTGTTCCTGGAATCAAAACAGAGTCGGAGAATGTATTTACCCCAACAAAAGTTTGGCCTGCATCTATCCTCGCTAATGATGCGTTTGTATTTGGAAGTGTAAATATTTTTTCGCTCGAAGCGGGTCCGGTAAATTTGGTAAATCCGTTTCCGGTACCACCATAAACCGATGAAATAACCTGGCTCAAATTGGCGGTTCCGTCAAATATGTTTCCGTAGATATAGCGCCCCGTGGCCAGCTTGGTTGCCGTCGCCGAATTCCCGGACATACTTCCGGAAATAGCCCGATCCACGAAAGCCGTGGTAGCAGCATTTGTGGTTGAATCACCGAGCGATAGGGTTGGAACATAGGCGGCGTCGACGACGGTAAGGGTACCGTTTACGTCGATTTTTTTAGAACCTGGAATATACGAACCAGCTCCGTCGCTTATAGCATATAACCCGAGTATCCTCTCATCGTCAATACTGATTGCAGCCATGGCTGTGTCGCCATAAGGCATTCCAACAATGGGTTGGTTGTAAATCTGCGTGATTCCAGCATCCGGAAGGGTGTATAAAGACTGGATGTTTACCGGATAGAGCGGATTAATGGTGTTGTCCTGACTTAATTCGAACAAGTCGGTCGTGTCGGACTCAAACAGGATACGGACCGAATCGCGAAGAGAGTAATAATGAGAGGTTCCGTTGGCAACGGAGTCCCAAATAATTACAAATTGGTCGCGAATGGCGTCCTCAGAAACAGCTCGCTTGCTGTTTTGCCAGGTAATGGAGCTGTAGGCACGAATGGGAACCAATAGGGAATCAGACCCACTGGCCATAATGGTTCCGGTTAGGGTTGGTCCGGACGAGAATACGATGCTGGATGAAACCGATCCGGTCGTACCGGTAGCAGATGTAAGATAATTGATTCGAGAGCCAGACGTAGTTACGCTGGTGGCCCCAAGTAAAAACGGAGATGGAACCCCGGTAATCGCATGTGCATGCGTAGTTGTAGTTACGGAATTGGTCGAAGATGGAGTAATCGAAGATGGAGTACCCATCTTTAACCCAGATTGGCCGGACGTAAATTCTAATCCGGAATTTGTGGCAAGGGTTACATCTCCCGTATTCGTTCCAAGAGCCCGATCCACGAAAGCCGTTGTGGCCACCTTTCCGGTTGAGTCTCCAAGCGCAATTGTTTGGGCGTATACATAACCCCGGGATGTTGATCCTGCATCCGTGTAGCCGAGCCAAACATCTCCGTTGGTTCCAATAGACGAACCCCCGTATACAAAGACCGATCCAGCTGTTCCCGACGCAAGGTGTTGGCCAGCGTAAATAGACAGGTCTTCTCCTGCAACACCATCAATACCAATCACCCGATCAGATGCTCCGGTAAATATAACGTCTCCATTTAAATCCAGCGTGCTATTAAACACTCCGGTCATATAAATATCTTCAAGAGCCATGATGTCATTAGACACCGACAATTTCCCATCAATGTCAATTTGTTTTGAACCGGCCTTATATGATCCGGCTCCATCCGAAACGGCGTACATATTGAAGATGTCCTCATCATCTATACCCATCGATACCATTGCGGTATCTCCATTTGGCATATATATGATCGGCTGATTATAAATCTGCGTTCTCCCTGCGTCCGGTAGTGTGTAAAGCGACTGGATACCGACTGGATATCCGAATTCAATTACATTATTTTGGCTCAACTTAAACAGCCCGGATGTATCTCCGACCGAACTGGTTACAAGGAACCAGGTGTCGTTCATTAAAACCGAATCCAGGTGATTTGTGGTTAGTAATTCTTGTTGGACGAAAGCCGTTGTGGCCACCTTCTGAGTAGAATCCCCGATGGACATGGTTTGTGCATAAGCATGTCCGATGTCTGTGGTTCCGGCATCGGAATAGCCAAGCCAAATATCTCCATTTGTACCAAGCGATGTTCCTCCATGGATAAAAACGGAACCCGCCGTTCCGGATGCAAGGTGAGCCCCGGCAAATATAGATAAATCCTCTCCAGCTACTCCGTTTATATAAATTTGTCGATCTGATCCACTTGTCATAGCAACATCTCCGGCTATACCAGCATTGCCGGTTACTGTTACGCCACCCGACGAAGTAGCGAATTTAGCTACGTTGTTATAATAAAGCGTTACAGCTCCATTGGGTGCGAATGTTGCCAGGTTCTCAGATGTACCACTTAGGAAATAGGCCGTAGAGTTGGCCTTAAATATAGGACTCGATCCATTACTATACCAAGAACCCTCCCCTCCTCCAGTACCCAACCGGAGCTCCCGGCCGTCATTCATAGTTAAGTTTATTCCAACCGTATCCGACCAAACAGCAATCCCACCGTCCGTCATCAACAACTTTCCGGCATTCCCGGTCATGGACGGAAGCGATGATCCAGCCGAAACAAGTCGCTTAACAAAAGCAGTCGAAGCCGCTATATTCGAACTATCCGAATTATTTGTTTCGGTATAAATGTACGTTTTATTCCGGTAAGACGCCCCCAGGTTGGCTGATCCTAAAATAATCGAACCGTATGTTCCACTAATCCCGACTGAATCGCCGCCATAAATAGACACTGACCCACCACTACCAACACCCGTTCCGGTACCAGCAGCCAGATACACATTTCCAGCATCGGCTCCAGACGACCCCGCTCCGTAAATATAAAAGTCTCCTCCTGATCCAGCTGCATCGATAAGTTTGATTTGGCCGGATAATGGATCAGTAAGTAAAATATTTTCCGTCTCGATTTTAACCGCATCAACCGTATCTGATTTAATTCCACCCGGTTTTGTTTCCATGACCCGAACCCCGGCGTAATATAGAGCTACCGTTGAGTCTGGACGAGCCAGAATAGCCAGTGAGGTAGAGTCAACGTAAAGCTGTACCCCCTCGTAACTTCCAACCACCATATTATTCCCGTCGTAGGTGATATACGAATCAGCTCCGGTTCCAAACTTCAGGCTTGTGTTGTCATACAAATACCAGTCCTTCCCAATAACAGAAGACCATGAGACGGCTGATCCGTTAGTGGTTAGAAATTCATTTGCATGGCCCGATTGGGTTGGAATGACTCCGCCTGCGGTAACTCCATAAATAGCCTGATCAACATACTCGGTAGATGCTACTAAAAACGATGAATCGCCGCCTGTCT
>Ga0172381_10008225_pt1 | contig 10228 bp, 13 predicted proteins | sample Leawel6488metaG_FD_119754 | JGI IMG/M metagenome (GOLD analysis project Ga0172381, IMG submission 119754) | Leachate microbial communities from a municipal landfill in Southern Ontario, Canada - Leachate well 64-88 metaG | ecosystem: Engineered > Solid waste > Landfill > Unclassified | place... | reverse complement strand
TTGCTTGAAGCAATAGCTTCTTCCATTATTGAACTAATAAGATAATATTGCTTATCTTTCTCTGGAATAATATTTTTACTTTCAAGATTACCTCCAAAATTTAAATCAAATTCATGAAGTAACTCTTGCATCTTATCTGTTATACAATAATTAAAATTATATCTGCCAAATTTAATAGATTTATAATTTAATCTACGTTGAATTTTAGTTGAGAACCATAATATTTTATTATCAATCTCATCAAGAGGTGAGATATATTTAACTTTATCCCAATACAAATAATTATTGCTTATCTTATTTAACAACGGTTTATAATTTACATCGTCAATAGCAGAAAAAGCATTTGATAAATATTTCTTTTCTAATTTAGGAGGCGATTCAATCATAATATATGTTTTTTACTCTGCAAAGATATATTATTTTCTCTTTTTTATTCAAAGTTTCTCCTAATTTTTCACTAATTAGGAAAAACTTTTATTTATTTTATATCACATTTAAGGACTGATTTGTCTTCAAGGAATGCTTCTAAAGTGTCTCCAATCTTAACTTGACCAACTCCTGAAGGGGTTCCGGTGAAAATCATATCTCCTATCTTGAGTGTCATATATTTTGAAAGATATGCTATTATTTTATCTACAGAAAAGAGCATATCTGATGTATTGGTTTGTTGGACTAATTCACCATTTTTAAGGAGCTTGAAGTTTAAGTCTTGTATATCTTTACCTGTTTTTGATAGGTCAGTAAATTTGCTCATTGGTGCTGAATAATCGAAAGCTTTTGACAAGGACCAAGGAAGTGACAAAGCCATTTCTTTTTCTTGAATATCACGACAAGTCATATCTAATCCTAAGGCAATTTCATTATAATAGTTTTTAGCATAACGTTCTGGTATTGATTTCCCTAAACGATTTATCTTAACTACCAATTCACATTCATAATCTACCTTTTGGGAGAAGTCAGGATAATAGAATGGAGAGTTTTTTTGCAGTAAAGTTGAGTCGGGCTTAAAAAAGAAAACTGGCTCTTCTGGTTTTTGTAAATTTAGTTCTTTTATATGGTTTAGGTAATTCATACCTATGCAAATTATCTTCATTTTCTTCTTGATATAACGATTTATTTCTTTATGCAAAGTAAAAGAAAAAAAATTGATTTATGTATAGTTTTTTAGAAAAGAACTCTCTTTTGTTTTTATGATTGAATATATTTTTCCATAGTTAATCGAGCCATAAGATAGCTAATTGTTGATTCAGCTCCTTGATTAAGATTTACATGCTTTTCCTCTAATCCATCGTAACAACCTCCAGTACAAGGGTTATAAATGATTTGATGCAAACGATTTTCTCCTAAAAACCAATTAAATGCTGTTTCCATTTTAACCTTATATTCTTTATCCATTAGTGTATTAAAGAATATACTTAATGTCATAATTGTATATGATACATCAATTGCTTGTTCGCCAAAATGTTCAGATTTGCCTCCTTTTTGAAGCCAGTTTTTATTTGAAATTACTTCAATACCATTTTTGTTAAATATTTTTGATAAAAGAAAATCCAATGAATCAATTGCAATTTCTTTATATTTGTCTTCCTTTGTAATTAACCATGTGTATAACATTGCTTCTGGCAATATACTATTTGCATAAGTAAGATAACTTTCAAACCATTGCCAGTCTTTACTGGATTCAAATTTATACATATCAACTAATCGATTTGCTAATATCTTAAGAGATATAAGGTTTTCTGGATATGTTTCGAAGTTATTTGCCAAGTATATTCCTTTTATAAGAAAAGCAATTGTTCTGGTTGAACTAACATTTTCCATAGAGTGAAGGGATTTTTGAAATATGGTTTCTGCAAGTGTAGTGATTTCATTTGGGAGTATTTCTCTTATTGATAAAAGATAGCCTAAAGCCCATACTGCCCTACCATTTGAGTCATCTAAATTTACCTCACTATTTTGAAGTGTAAAGTTTCCATCTTTATCCATATAGTTCAAGAAACTTCCATTTTCCAACCAACATAATTCTATGAAATTTAGATATTTGATAATATCACTTATATAATCTTTATTTTTTGTCAAATCATAAATCATACACATTGCCACTAAAGCACGAGCATTGTCATCAAGAGTATATCCAGTAGAAATATCAGGTCTGTTTATTTTTGAAAACTGAATAATTCCAATTTCAGTTGTCATTCTCTTCAAATGACTAAGATCAATTGATGGATAATTATATCTCATCTTTATTTTATCGGTTGCAATTTTTTCAAATAATTGAGCATGTGAAATTGCAGAATTCTCCCATGCGGTTGGAACAATGGCTTGAAGTGTGTTAGAGCTTAAATGTTTTCTTAGCGTTTTATTGTCAAGTAAGCTTATAACACTACTTGCTAATTGTTTTGAATTGCGAAAATCAAAAATTATACCAGTTTTCTTAGTTAACATTTCTTTTGCATGAGGAATTGGAGTTGAAATAATTGGACAAGCACAACTCATTGCATAAACAAACGTTCCACTTACTGCTTGATTAGGGTCATTTGTTGTAAATAGATAAATATCTGTTAATTGTAAATATTCCAGCAAATCTGGCAATGATAAATAAGAGTTAATAAATCTCACATGCTTTTGAAGTGATAGTTTTTCAACTAAGGCCTCAAGACTTTTACGATATTTCTCTCCCTCATATTTGACTACTTCAGGATGAGTTTTCCCAATAATAAGGAATACTGTTTCGGAACATCGCTTTACAATTTCTGGTAATGCTTTAATTGTGGTTTCAATACTCTTTCCTGAACTTAATAAACCAAAAGTTGTTAAAACATTCTTTCCTTGAAGGCTATATTTCTTTTTTAATTGACGTTTATCTAAATGAGAAACCAAATGGGTACCATGAGCAATAACGTTAATTTTTTCTTCTAATACTCCATATTCATCAATTAAAATCTTTTGAGAAGTATTGGTCATAACAACAATAGATTGACAAAGATCAACTAAGTTATTAACTTTAAATTTTAATTTCTTATCTGGTTTGGGTAATACAGTGTGAAACACAATCACTATAGGCTTTACAATTTCCTTTAACAACTCAACAAAAGCTTGTTCTTGTTGAATAAAGAATCCAAATTCATGCTGAATTAATACAATATGAATATTATTATCCTCATTAATTAATCTTCCTATTCTTTGGTAATCTATTGCGTTTGATGTATCAAGAATAAATTCAACATCTTTGTCATAATTATAATTTGCTTTACCCGATTCTAAGGCACAAATTTTAATTGAAAATGAATCACTAAATTTATTATTTAATGATTTAATTAAATCCTGGGAATAGGTTGCAATTCCACATTCTCTTGGAGGAAAAGAGGTAATAACAAGTATTTCAGGTTGTTTTTGAATAGCTTTTTGTATAATATTTTGTCTATTTAAAGGCAAACTAATTGGTTGATTATAGGTTATAAGTTTATAATCAAAAGGAATATCTATTCTCTTTATGTTATCACTTATGTTATTATAATTTTTCTTTGTATCCATTACAATTCAGTATAGGTTAATAATTCTGTTACTAATTCTGTTAAATTTACAGATGCGGTTGCAATATATTTGTCAGCAGCACCATAATAAATAAATAGTGTATTGCCAAATACCACAGCACCAGTAGGAAAAACAACATTATTCACATCTCCATATAATTCCCATTCATATTCAGGAGAGAATAAAGGGTAAGGAAGTCGAGCGATTACAATAGAAGGATCATTTAAGTCTAATAATGCAGCACAAGCTCTATAAACTGGTCCATTTTCATCTTCAACTCCGTGATAAATCAAAAGCCAACCCTCAGGAGTTTCTATTGGAGGACAACCACCTCCTATATAGCTTGATTCATGTTCATAAAAAGGATCAAATACAATGTTTTTAGGAAATGAGTTGAAGTAGTCTATCCAAAATTCTTTGGTGAGATCGGTTAATTCTTTTACTGAAACTATTTGAATACCAGGTCTAATACGATGTAAAAACACAAAATTTCCATTAATTTTACGAGGGAAAAAAATAACATTTTTATCCCATAAGATTATTTTCTTATCTGGATCTGATTTATTGTAATAAAACTTATGGTTTTGATAGTAATTTTTATCAACCTTAAGGGACTGAGCCATTTTTACAAACTCTGCATAAGTGATATTAGGGACAATTATACCTTGTTTATCGAAATGTTTTAAATCTTTTGAAATAGCATAAGCTCCACGTGCATTTATTCCGTCGTATGCAGTATAAGTCAAATAATATAAATCATCTATTTTTACTATTCTCGCGTCTTCAACTCCCTTCGATTCGTATTCAAATTCTGAAACCATAATAGGTTTGTCCCATCTTTCCGCCAGAGTCAATGGTCCATCTAATCGACAGTAACCTATGCTTGAATAATTACCTTCTTTAACTGCACGATAAAATATATGAACACTATCTCCCACTCTAATTACTGCAGGATTTAGTACTGCTCCATTTTCAAATTCAATATCAGTTTTTGAAAGAATTATTCCTTCTTTAATTAGATTTATCATATTTTTTGTTTTTGTTTATCTATCCGAAAAATCGAATAGATAATGTTTCCGATTTATTTATTTTTTAATCGGTTTAAGTTTTAATAGATTACTTGTTGTGTCACCAAATAGAAATCCCCATGGTTTCAAAGGTTCAATATGATCAAAAATAAGTTTTATTATTGCAAGCAATGGTATAGAGAGAAACATCCCTGATACTCCCCATAAGGCATTTCCTGCCAAAACAACTATAATTGAAAAAAGGGCATTGATTTTTACTTTTGAAGCTACTATATTGGGAACTAAAATATAATTGTCCAAAAATTGAACAAAAGTATAAAGTGCCAATACATAAAAAGCATACCAAGCGGTTGTTTTTGTTGCCAAAGCAATTATCATAGGTAAAGTTACTGCAACCATTCCTCCTATATAAGGGATAAGGTTTAATAAAGCTCCAAGAACTCCAAGTAGAATGGCGTAATCGATTCCAATTATTAGAAGTCCTGTTGAATTAAGTACTGCAACAATAATTAATTCAATAATTAATCCTGATAAGTAGCGTTGAACAACTATTTTTATCTCAGAAATTACTTCTGTAACCCTTACTTTATAATTGGCAGGGAATAGTTTGCAGACGAATTCAAATAAATGAGATTTATAGTATAAGATAAAAAATATATAGATAGGGATTAAGACCATTGACATTAACCCACTTCCTAAAGACATAATTTTTTGCCCAATAAACAATCCATTATTATCAATAAGCTGCTTGCGTATTTTAGTTATCCAATCATATATGTATTGTTTGTCAATATCAATGTATTTAGAAATAGAAATAATTGATTGATTGGCAGAAGTGGTTAATTTATCAACGAAGCTTGGCCACGATTCGGTAAATCCACTAATTTGCCACACCAATAGCAAACCAACAGCTCCAATAAATATGGTTATTAGTAATAGAGTAAAGAAAATTGCAATTAACCTATGTATTTTTCTTCTAATAAAAAAATTAACAATTGGATTTATTAATATTGCAATTATACCAGCAAAAACAAGTGGGATAATAATATCTTGAACAATATACAAAATAGATATAAAGGTAAATATGCCAATTAAAAGAATACTTGTCTTTATTGAGAATGGTAATGTTATTTGTTTATTTATCACTTTCTTTTGATATTTTTCTTGATAAAAAATACTGTATTATCAATCCTCCTGCCAATTTAATAATACTTGGATGCTTAAAAATAAATGTTGAAACGCCTGATTGCAAAACGCTTCCTAATATATTTCTTATGGGGTGGTTAGACTTATTGTTTGAAGTTTTTTTTGATACAAAACCTCCTATTAGTCCTAAGGCTGAAGCAATCACATTACTCATTAAAAATGGCGAAGAGGTAAAATCTTTAATAGTATCCTTAATTATACTTACTGGTTTTAGAGCATCAATTGTTCTATTAAAATGTTCTTTTAGTAGTTGTCCTTTTATTTTTAGATCATTTTCTGATTTAATAATCTTATTTTTTAGTTCTTGGGCTGAATTTATAGTTTGCATAATACTTTGTTGAGATTTAATTATATAATTTCTTTGCTAATTATTCTGACTACACGATTATATAAAATTCTTTTTAACCATTTTCTCATAAAAAAATAGAAAATAAGAATTATCAGAAAATAGCCTGCACCAACAGCAAAAAATCCATAAGAAATATTACCTAATAGCTCACCAACAAATAATGCAAGACCTATATTTATAAATAGCAAAACAAAAGCAAACAAGATAAAAACAACAAATAATGGTATATATGAAGAAATTATATCTGAAACCTTGTCAATAAGTTTCAATTTTACTAATTCAAAGGTGGTTTTAGAATAATCTAAAGCATTTTCTAAAAGTGATTCAATTGACCTAATACGCTCTTCCATAATATTTGCTGTATTTATTATTTAAATTTTTGTGGGTTTTCTATTAATCATAAGAATCCACCCAAAATATAATGACGATGTATTTATTATGGGCAGATTCAATATTGAAAATTATTTAAGGAGTGTTATTTTCTAAACTCTTTTTCTTTTTCTTCAGATCTATTTTTAACATCCTCCGAAAAGTCCTTTACTTCTTCCTTTACTTTTTCAAATTTTTCTGAAATGCCATCAATAAAATCATTGAACTTTTCTTTCAATGTATCTATATCGTCCTGACCCTTTCTACATATTTTTTTTCTGGTTGTTGAACCTTTCTCTGGAGCAAATAAAACTCCCAATAATGAGCCTACTGCAATTCCTGCAACAACTCCTAAAACAATTTTTCCTGTATTCATGATTAATTTATTATATAAATGTATATTGATTTTTTAAACTATCTCTTAGTAGCTTGCCTAATGATTTGAAGTAATACAGCAATAACTGCAATAACAAGTAAGATATGAATTAAACCACCTAAATGAAGGGTGAAAAATCCCACTGCCCATCCTATTACTAATATTACTGCTATAATGTAAATTAGATTTCTCATGATATTAGTTTATAAACGAATACCTAAAGTAAGTCCACCCCAAACATTTTTGTATCGTGGAGTTGATGAAGTGCCATTGCCATTATTATTAAATAAATCCCAAGCAATTCTTCCAGAAAATACAAAGTTTCTAAAATTAAAATCAGCACCAGTGCTAAAAGAGAAAGTATTTTTACGAATATTTTCGTTTTCAAATTCGCTTTCTAAAACAATGTCAGAGATTGGATTTTTAAAAACATCTCTTTGTTTAAACAGATATGAGTATTGAGGACCTATTAATAATGTTATATATTCAATTGGCTTGAAAGCCAAATATATTGGAATATCAAGATAATTAGTAGTACGTTTAAAACTTACATCAGCACCAAGAATATTTCCTATTGCACTGAATCCCTTTTGTGAGTATAAAACCTCAGGTTGAATGCCTATAGTTTTATCAATAATTGGTATGCTGACAAATATACCTCCAACAAAGCCAATTTTAGGATCAGCTTGGTATTCTTCATTTTGAGAATCAAACATATTAGATATATTCATACCTGCTTTTACGCCAACATGAAGAAGATTTCTGGTATCATTGTCATTTTGCGCACTAAGATTGCCAACCATTAATACAACGGCTGCAATTGTTATAATTTGTTTTTTCATTTATTTATTTATTAAGTGTTTACTATAGAAATTACTTAGTTAGATTTTGAAAAGCTTTGCCTAATTCGTCTAAGTCATTATTAAATTCAATTTTAAATTCTGACCATTTAGTTTTTTCATCATCTTTATAATCAGCAAGTGATTTTTCTAATAAATTATTTCTTTTTTCAAGCTCTTCTAATTTCTTTTCATTCTTAGCCTTTAGAACTTTATTTTCCTTCGATATTTTCAATTTCAAATCTGCAATACTTTTTTTATTCAAACTAATTCTTTCTGCAGCTTCTTGGCGAAACATTAGTATTGAATCTTGTTTTGCTTGTGTTAGTTCTTGATTTGCTATTTGAACATCTTTATTAGCATCGTTTAAATTATTTCTTGCTGCTTCAACTTTTTCATCAGAAGATAAGCATCCTATAAAAATTGTTCCTGACATTAACACTGTTAAGCCAAGGATAAAAATTATTTTTTTCATTTGATTTTTTTATTATTTAAATTAATTATTCTGGATATTAATATTCAAATTGTATGTTTTACTACAATTCTTCAATTAATTTATCCAATTCTTCTTTTGTTTTGCCTAATTTAATTTGAAGTTTTCCTAGCATTTCATCTTTTTTACCTTCAATATACATTAAATCATCATCATTTAGAGTGGCAAATTTCATTTTAAGTTTGCCCTTTTGCTCATTCCAGTTTCCTTTAATAAGTTCTTTATTCATTTTGTTTTTGTGTATTAAATTTACTATGCAAAGGTGCAACAACAAACATAATTAACTGTTATATAATTAAATAAATAAGTTACATCATTCTCACTTTTTTATATCTCGTAATCGCTTTTAATTACTGTCAAAATCATTTTAAAACGACCGTTCGGATTGATACAATTTGATTCATGTGCTGGTATCACGATAGATTGACCGACCTTAAGAAGATGTGACACTCCTTCAATAACAACATTAGCCTCTCCTTCAATCACTTGAACAAAAGTATCGAAAGGGGTGATTTTTTCAGTCAATCCCTCTCCACTATCAACAGACATAATAGTAATATTACCTGTAGATTTTTTAAAAATTGTTTTAACCACAACAGAATTAGCTACATATTCGATAATTTCAACAGTAATGTGAACTTTTGATTTTTCTACTTCTAAATTATTCATTTATTTTTGTTTGTTTTTGGAAAATTTCTAATAGCAATACATTTTAGACAACTCTTATTATCTATATAGAGGTGTTATTCTATGGTATTAACTATTTTACATGATTTTCAGTTTATAATTGTGAATATATAATGAGAGTACAAAGTTCACCCATTTACCCTCATTAACTATTACACATTTTTAGAAAAAAATTACATTTTTCACACATCCTCAAGACTATTACGTCTTTTGTCTTTTAGTTTTTTAAAGAATGAAGGAGTTAGACCTGTAACTTTTTTAAATTGATTAGATAAGTGTGCTACACTACTATAGTTTAATTTATATGAGATTTCAGTAAGATTGAGTTCATCATAAATAAGAAGTTCTTTAACCCGTTCAATTTTATGATTGATAATATAATGTTCAACTGTGATGCCTGTTACTTCAGAAAATAGATTTGCAAGATAAGTATAATCATAATTGAGTTTTAAACTTAGAAAATCAGAGAAATTGGTTTTAGGAACTTCCTCCGAATAATGTACCATTTCAATAATTATATTCTTTATTTTCTCAACTAACATAGCTTTTTTATCATCCATAAGCTCAAGACCTGTTTTTAATAAAGCAGCTTTCAAAATTGAGCGTTGTTCTTCCGTTATTGTCTCATAAATATTTACTTCACCTAAATTCACAACACTATAGTGAAGTCCTAATTTATCGAGTTCTGATTTTACAACCATCTTACAGCGAATACTCACCATATACTTAATGTATAGTTTCATTTATTTTGTATTATTTTATATTATCAACATGAAGCTTATCTTTTAAATTCAGATTTTATCTAAGCTAGAAATCAAATCCAAAGAGAATAAAAAGATATAAAGGAACTAGATTGAGAGGATAGGTGTTGTAATTACAACTAAAAATTCTGCTTTCTTTATATAAATCGGAAGTATTAATAGAAAAACAATTTAGGCTTTATTTTACACCTTATTTGTTTCAATATGCTATTTATACGTAATGGGAATTAATATAGTTTCTTTTTTTGTTCTCTTTTTTAAAATTTGAAGAAAAACTACATAATCAAAGTGAAGAAAATCAAATGTATATTCCTTATCAATAATGATTTATAAAATAACTCATAATCAAGTATATTTTCTTAAGATTGTTCTATTAAATAAATTATTATTTTGATTTTCTTATTAATAATGGAGAAAATAAGAAGCTCTCTCGTAAAGGCACTTCGCATTGAAGACAGCCTCTTTTTTTTGCGCCGATTTTCTAAAAAGATACGCCGAATCTTTTTATTTTTTCGGCGTTTAATTTATTTTTTCCGCAGTATAATTTCAATCAAGTTTTGAATAGTATTTTTCATTAAATATCCCA
>Ga0172381_10008224_pt1 | contig 10229 bp, 37 predicted proteins | sample Leawel6488metaG_FD_119754 | JGI IMG/M metagenome (GOLD analysis project Ga0172381, IMG submission 119754) | Leachate microbial communities from a municipal landfill in Southern Ontario, Canada - Leachate well 64-88 metaG | ecosystem: Engineered > Solid waste > Landfill > Unclassified | place... | reverse complement strand
TTGTTCCGGGGAATAATGGACTTGTGGAAAAGTATTGGTGTAGTTTTTGTGGATATGAGGGGGAATGAAATAGAAATGTTTATAAACAAGTAGAATATATGATGTAATTGGAGCAATCAAAATGATTTCGAGAGATAACAAAATAAAAACAATGCCTATTTGGAAACGACCATTATCAGAAACACGTATAAATCTTGCGAGGCAATTTAATACCAAATACCCGGGTATTATAAAGGCTGATATGGAATGGTCGGATTTACTTTGTTTACGTGTTGAAACATTAAGAGACATTCTATCATCATCTAAAAAATAAACCACTATCTATAAATACTTTTAACCCCAATACTATTCTATGAAAGAAAAACTACTGGGAGCAGCCTACCTCATCATTATAACCCTAATCGCAGGGTTCATTCTCGCTTGTGGCATTGGAATCGTTATGGATAAGATGAATCCACCACATCCCGTGGTTGTTTATCAGAGTGTTACTACACCAACAGTTACACCAATTGTTACGGCATCACCTGCCGACCACCCCGAATTTATCACATACACAGTAAGATCAACAGACCCGACAAATCTCAAAGTTGTTACAACTAATGGCAATGTTTTGTATTTCAGAAGCCACCAAGCGTGGCACGAGCAGGTGAAAAAGTGTACTTATACTGCGCGTGTTGAAAATGGAAATGTTGTTGTGGGGTATCCGGAGTTAGAAGAAGTATATCTTCCGCCAGATAATGGTCGTGGGCATGGGGAGTATGTTGAGGTTTGAAAATGACAGAAAAATTATCAAACGATCTTAAAGTTGCCTGTGAAATATGGCACTATAATCAAAAGAAAGAACCAATATGGTTTTCAAAACTTGTTGAATCGTTAGGATGGTGTATGGATAAATACGAAGTATCACACGCAATGAATACGCTCGAAGATTGGTTAATCATTTTCGGGGAATATGGGGCAACATCTGAAGGTCGTGCTGGCAGAGTGTGGTATGTAGACACACACGATGGTGGTGATTATAGGATACGCAATCTCTATGAAAAATATTGGAAGAACGAAAGAAAAGATAAAGTATAAATACTAATAACGCGTATATAAAATTAACAAAGTGGTGAAAGAAGATGACACAAAAAACAAATGCAATTCCCCATAATGATTGGGTATATTTAGTTCATCATAAGACAGGGGGGAAATACTTGTATGTTAGTGAGAAAGAATTAACAATGCAAGAAGTATTGAACTGGCAGAATAAAGATACAATTATTAGTATCTCGAAATTGGATGTTACAATGGTGGTGTTTGTAAAATGATCCTAGACACAAAAGACATCGAAAAACCAATCCTCGTGATTGTTATATTAATCCTAGCCGCCGCAATTGCCTACGCAGGATACAACTATGGACATGTGAACACTACTCCTGCGGTTGTCACAGTAACACCCACTCCAGTGCCCACACCGACTCCCGATCCTACATATCTTACGAATGTGGTCAGCGTTGATTCTATGACGACATCAGCGGGTTTCGCGCAGGTCAACATACGTGAAGATAACAGGATCTTTGATGTTCCATATTCATACTACGATGAACTCAATGTCGGGGATAAAATCCAGTTCCATGTTGTCTCAACCTACAACCCATATGGCTCCGTTGTCTATAAAGTAGACTACGTAAACATTATATCTCATCATTGGAGCAACACGCGGTATCACTACTACGACCACAAGTATTGGAGAGATGATGACCGTGTTACGATTGAAGTGACTAGGGACGAGGCGTATAAGCACGGATATTCACGCGAGAGGCCGAATTGGTGGTTGGATGATTGAACCACGCTTTGAATATGACAAAAAGGATGGTGTGTGGAGAGGATATTTGCACGGAATGATTATTCCAATTTGTGAACATTGTAAAAATACACAATGTGATTTTAGAAGTGATAAATTAAAGGGTTGTAATTCATTCGAAAAGTAAATACATCGGCGATGATCCGTCAAAATCCGTGACGGTGAGACAACCACGCATGGTTAACGGTTTGTGCTTCCCTCTCTCATAAGAGGATGTTTTTCACCACTCCCGGCGCCATCGCGCGCCTTATAAAATATTAAATATCTTTTTTAAGCAAACATTTATATACTTTAAAATCAACACAACTTATCATATCTCTTATAAAAAATTCAATTCTTTTATGAGAGAAATGAGAGGTTAAAAAATGACTGAATATCACACTGGATCTAGTGAGAAAACAGAGAAGTTTTCAGGTATGGTTTTCCGAAAGAGGCACACCGTTCGCAGCTTAAAGAGCGCGCGCAACTGGCAGAAGAAGTATGAGGCAGAAGGTTATCACGTTAGAATTGAGAAAGAAAAGCCCGGATTCTATAATGTTTATTGCAGGAAGAAGTGATTAAACATGATTGTTATAGAAATTAATAAAAATCCTTTCGGATATTATAAAATCGAATATTCGAAATCTATAAACAACGCCCCATCTACAAAATTTAATCTTGTGGATACGGTAAGTAGATTTGAAACTGCAATTAACGAAGTACGTAAACTCGCTGCATCCTATAAGAAGGAAGGACATTCTGTTATATTGGGTGTGTATGGAGTAAACAAGAATAAAAATGGCAGATATATTTTTGGAGCAGATAAAAAGTTTCATAAGGAGTAACCATGTCCGAACGCGAAGCATATGGAATGCCCAAGCACAAAATAATCGATGGTCATTCGTATGAATATACCGAACCAACATCCAGCAAAGCAGATGCACAAAAAAGAGCTGGGTGGTTAAGGGCAATTGGATGGAAAGTTAGAATCGTCCATCAAAAATTTCATGGATATGATAAGTATCATTTATATTCTAGGAGTTCATGATGTCCATCGAAATAGGCAAATATTCAAAAAAGAGGGTGCCCAACGTTGGGGTCACTTGCACAGTTACAATTCCAAAAGCGCGGAAAGTGCATGGAAGAATGTATCCTTATAAATCAGAATATCTTTCTGGGGAAGACCACGAAGATATTCAGAACACTATACGGAGAGATTTAAATATTTATGGTCGTGTAAAATTAGTTCCCACCTCACCAAGGGGGGGAAGGATTGTGGTGGTTTAAATGGCTGTTATATTTCAAAAAATTGATGATATCCTAAAACATTATAAAGTGAAATCTTACAAAGCACTTGCAAGTGGTGATATAGCAATACGGAAAGATGGAAATTGGCTATATTTTACATGGAAAACCAATCGTGGTTACGTGATTACCGGATCGTCTTCGAAATTGATGAGGTGATTTGAAAATGCCAAAGAAACAAAACAAATACGAATATTTATTTGTAGTGCAGGGTAATTACGGTTACGGATGGGAAGATCTTATTTCATCCGAAAATTACCGTGACGCAAAAGCAAGGCTTAAAGATTATCGTGAAAACGAAAAGAAATATGCACATAGGATGATTGAGAGAAGGGAGAAGGTGTAATGGTATTCCATAGTTCGGAGCAAACACGCAAATTGTATAAATACCCGGAAAAGGTAACTTCGCGTGGTCATGTTTATACTTATTTGGCTGCTGATTATCAATCATATTCACACGCGGAGGGACAGGCAAAGAAACTTCGTAAAGAAGGATATGGTGTAATAATTCACACAACAAAGGTTGGACTTGCGAATAGTGTTTATGGAATTTATATTAGAACGAAGAGGAAATAAAATGACATCAGAATATTTTTGGGGAAACACACCAAGTGATCACGCTCCGCTTATTGGGGGAAAGCGATTTGTTTATTGGGGATCGTTTTTTGCCAAATCCAGAGCGGAAAAAGAAGCAGATAATGTAAGAGAATATGGATATTCGGCAAGAGTGCAAAAGAAATCCATCACAGACAAATTTGGGAATAAGCGAAAAGTTACTGGATATGTGTATGTTGTATTTAAATCGCTAGCGAGGAAATAACCATGTCCAACTGGCAAAACCCAAAAACGCGTAAGATCGGACATCACATCTACACTCTTGCACAAGAAGGAATGCATAAAAGTGAAGCCAACCGGCGCGCTAAAGCAATGCGCGATGCAGGCACTTTGGCGCGTGTAGTTGTTGATGACAGGCTTGGCTGGTATGATGTATCGGAACGTGGGCCGTTTTATTGTGTTTATTATAAGATTAAGAGGTGAAAGAAATGACAAGTTATTATGCAATATTCTATGATAAAGAGAAAAAACAACTATTAGGATCGGATTCATACATATACCTTGATGGTAGACTGAATACCCATTCTGCAATGATGGACGCATTAAAACACAAAGAATCGTATAAGAAAAATTTCCCACATAAATATAAATCAATGGCATATGTAAGATTTGGAAGGGGAAACAATTTAAGAGATATGTCTTTTACAACGGGGTATATTGCAATTTGAGGGAGGAAATGAAAATGACAACAATCGTTAAAGTAAAACGTTCTACCGGTAGATACAACCCGGAGAACTACAATCTACATGTTTATAAGACCAAACCCGGCTCACATTGGGATCTTGTAGATGGTGCAAGGAACGCAGAACAGGCAAAGATGATGATTACTTCCCAACCGCCGGGGTGTGCTTTAATAGTAAAAAATACCGATGGTGGAGAATTTAAGTATTGGATTTATACCAATGAAACGTTGCTTCGGAGACGTTATGAACAGATTAGGAACGGCGTGAGGTTTAATTAAATGCCATTCTACATTTTTACATTTGATTATCCATCGTGGCACAATAATACGTGGCACGTGATTGAAGCAAGTGACAAAGCACATGCACGAAGGAAAGCGGTTTCCGGATCACATATTCCAGAGAGCAAGGTTAAGTTCTGGAAGAAGAAAGGACAACTTCCTAAAGTTCTTGCTGGAAGGGCGATATTACCGAGTGGGTGGGTGCCGTGATACGGAAGATGATTAAAGAAGGAACGGGTGGGTATTGATGAAAATTTATTTTCTTGCAATGAATTATAATTGGAATAAAGGTGGCGGAGGCCCACAATATCATGCAGTTAAAGCATATACACAGAAAGAAGCAATAGAAAAATTTATAAGAGACACAACCATTCCATCAAGTAAAGTAAAGGTATGGCGAGGGAGAGGCATTCCAAGACACGTTAATGGGCTTTCCGATAAAGATAGAAAATATTTGGAATATGGAATGATGTGAAATGACCCGCTACCGCGTAACTAAAAATTCCCCTATTACAAGTGGGAAACGTATTGCGTCTGATATTTATTTCGAGAAGAAATCCACAGCGCAAGAATATGCTGATGCTACGAATATGCATTACAACAATGCCAACGCCCGTGTCGTAAAAGACAGCGAGCGCATAAGGAGGATGATTCCATAATGACATCTATAAAGAAATGGATTGCTCGTGATGCTGGAACCGGACCTTATAATAATGCATATTATATGCTTAAAGAAAAAGCGGTTGAACATGCAAAACGATCACTTTTATCTGGAGAAAAAAAAGTTGTTCATATTGGACGTTTTTCGGAAGCAAAATATAAACGTAATGAACGAGATTGGTATGTGGATGTAGAAACATGGGAACTTGTTAATGGCGTTCCTAAAAGAGTGAGGAGATCATAATGACCACAGCATTTAACGTATATTTTAAAGGTCGCATTATCGACACCGTGTTTTATTCAAATAACACAAAAGAAACTACAAAAGATGTGAAGAAATCGCTTGTTGAACACGATGGGTATCATCCCAACATTGTGGTTAGGAAGGCGAGGAAGTAATCATGAAAACCCCAACCGGTGGATTAGAAAAACTCGATCCGATGGACGTAATTAAGTATAACCCAGCAGAAAAAATTAAATTTATGCCGGGTGTTGTAGAGCGTGCAGAAAAAGAAACGAAGAAGATGGTGGAGAGGAAATGAAAGGACGAACTATAACTATATATGGAACCCCAGTTGAACCAAAATCCATTATTCACAATCACAAAAGATATTATTTGGCTGAAGCATATCTTACAAAAAAGCGTGCTGAAGATGCTATTCAATTTGGAACAGTTTATGATAAATTTCGCACGGTTATCAAAGAATCAACATCGTTTAAACCAGCATGGTGTGTGTATGTAAGAAAGAAGGAGATGAAATAACATGAAATGCATTTTTCACACAGCACACGAAGAAAACGAAAAACTAACCAAAAGGTTTAAGTATATGGAACATACAACTGATCAAACGATACTCCATAATAAGCACAACGGGCAACCGCTGGATGCAAATAATGCATGGGGTAAAACTAAAGAGGAAACGAGTAAAATCCTCGGGAAAGTTAGAACTTTATGAGCATTACAAGACCAGATTTAAAAGGAATTATGGATCGCACTGCTGGATACACGAAGGAACGCCAAGACAGCGTACCGGGTTCACAAGGGGAAAGTATGCTCCCCAATGGGTTGCTCGGACGCTTCAAGAGCATTGCCGGGCGCGGTGGAAATAGGGATTGAGATGAAAGTAGACATCTTCGGTCTTATGAACCGCGCGAAGCAAGCGGGTGGCGGTAGCGACAGGGTTGCTTTGCAGCCTGATGGTGAGAATACGATGATGAACAAGAACCCACTTGGTCGCGTGCATATCATTGGTGGGCGGGGTGGGAATAGGGAGTAAAGATGACATATCACGATAAGGGTGGTCACTATGAAATTGAACTTGGTCGCACTTATAATTATGACCAAGAGGGATATCATACTCGCACCGAAGTTAAAATCAGAGATAAACGAACCGGCAAAGTTATAAAGCGCGTTGGAGATGGAAAACAAATTGGGAATTTTCATCCGATATGGGTAAATTGGAAAGGAAAGAAAATTCAAGTTGAAAAGTTGTTGGAGATTGGGTGGTGATACTCATGCGAAAAACAAACAACTGGATGGCAGAAGCATTTAAAAACGCAGGAAAAGGACTTTTCCACAGGCAATTGGGGATTTCTCCAAGTGAGAAGATTCCTTTAACTTTCCTTCAGGCGATTGTGGATACCAAGATAGGAATGGTGGCACACAACCCAACAACCACGGGAAATAAGATGGTTCGTGTAACGGCACTTATAAAAAAGCGTGCGAATGCGTTGTTGAATGCGGATCGCGCTAACAGATAATATAATTTTCTCTTTTTCCACAATAGATAACTATTTATACTTTGACATTTAACCTATTAGATATAGCAATATTTTCTATAAAGTAGAAAGTATATCTAGAGGTTGTGAAATGTCAAGAAAACGATACGTTGAAGGTGAATACCCAACTAAAATTGAGGCACAGAAAGCCGGACAGCGCGCGGTGGGTCTGACTTACGTGCAGAAGATTGGCAGTATGATTAAACGCTACGAAGTCAAAAAGGTTGGAAAGAATTGGCGACTTCATCTTATTGAAAAGACCGCGCATGAATTTTATAATGGGAAATTGAGGTAGATTGAAAATGACTTCCACAAGAAAATACGGAACACGCACAAAATCAAAAGTCCACCGTCGCAGTTCTATGATAGGTGGTTACGAACCAACCCAACTTGCTGTAGATGATCTATATTTCGGAAGGCGGCACAAGGGTAAACACGCATTTAAGAAGAGTCTCGGTGGAAAAAGATTTGATACGTTCGAGTGGTAAATAACCATGTCCGAACTTCTCCGTCTTCATTTAAAAGGCGAACCGGAAGTAAAGATAGCGACAGAGGAGAAAACATATATGAAGCCGTTTAGTATTTGGGAAACATTAGCAAAGAATAAACTTGGGGGTGAGAGGGAATGACAGAACTTAAATTTCCAGCATTTGAAACATCTGCACAAGCACGGAGATATAGAGATACCTTTTCTAAAGGAACACACAAAGTAGTAAAATCTCGTGTATTTGATATTGAAAGTGGAAAATATATTCCGTGTTATACGGTAGTCAGAGCGTAATATTATGACCACCAACAACTGGACAGAAAACACAACCAAGACTACTTACAAACACAAGGAAAACAAAAACGTTGTTGTTTTAATAAGGAGAAATATTCACAGCAACAACCCAAAATACTTTGTTTATCATAGTCATCCTGCACCCAATGGTGGTTCCGTTATGCAGGAACCCGAAGGCGCAATGTCTATGGAAAGTGCTAGGAAGAAAGCTGATATGCACATGAGGCATTGGAATTTAAAAACTTCGTGGGTGTTGGATAGCGAATATGGAAAACTTGGTGCTAGAGGGAAGTGATGTCCTACCTAGAAGCCCATCCCGGATTTCGTCAAAAGATCAATGATAAATTTTATGTTATTAAGTGGATGTTTTCTAGTAAACCCGAAGCAGAAAGGTTTATTAACAAGTTACGCGAAACCAATATGTATAAGGAAGTAATTCTCTACATACGCAAAAAGGAAAATCGTCTCGTGGGGAGACATCCTTATTGTGTTGGGGTTAGAGGGAGGAAGTGAAAAATATGGCAATGGAAGACTGGATCAAAAAGGGAGAAGATTGGTATAAACTCAAAGGTGGGAAAGGAGAACTATCTATTCATAGCGAGCCATATGATGAAATTCACCGTATCGGTTCAAAAATAACAAAAGTTGTTAAAAAAACAAGATACCTTGTAATTCAATCATATCAAGGAGATGGAAATCAGCCGGATTATCATGTATTCAAAACAAGAATGGCGGCTCACAATTGGATAATGAAACATGTAAAAACAAAGGATTATTGAGGTGTATAATGCCACGCAAAACAAAAACCACACGAAAAAAGCCGCAGAAGCGCAAATCCCCCGAATTCGAGGGAATTGGAAGTATTAATAAAAGTATGGAAACGGGAATGAAAGTTATTGGAAATGTAACAATGGCAAGTTTAGGAGTTGGACTTGCTGCATCTGTTATTAACAAAATTTAATTTTTTCTTTTTTTAAAAAATAGAAAGTGATTCCGAAGAATCACACCTTGCCTTGCCGTACCGTGCCGCGCCTCACCATGCCGTGCCCGACCTCGCCATACCCTACCTTACCATACCCCATTAATCCCAAGACGTTTCTTGGAGTATAATATTGTGTTTTAAAAGTATAAATAGTTATCTATCATCAACACTCATACTGCATCACAAAATAATGACTCTCCAAGTTCGGCCACATCATCCAAGTAAACACGATAAATATTGCTAACATCACAATATATGTTAAATCAATTTTTATTTTTTCGTTGAGGATATTGGTTAGTTCTGCTATCCCCACACACGCAAACAACAATATTACTATCGCCGCGCTCATTAAGTATCTAGGAAACATTGGCGTTATTGTTGCTCCTACTACTCCAATAATTAACGTAACCGCTGTTATCACTATCAATATTTTATTCACATTCTTTTTATATAAACACGCTCCCACTCCTGCTAACACGAGAACGTTTAAAAATATTGTGTTAAAAAATTCCGGGAATGTTAAAAACGCCATTTGTAGTTGGGATGCGCCATAATTAAATCCCGATCCGTTTCGTGTGCTCAAAACGCTCACCAGCACACTTATAATGGGCAAACAGGCTACACTTGCACCAATTCCACACAACCAATGTTTTCGGTCAAATAGCAGGGCTAGGCACATTATAGAAAGTGGAATTAGCGTGAATAGGTGGACATATAAATTGACCACAACCATTATCCAGAACAACACTCTAATCTTTGGATCATCGTTATCTTTTAATCGTAGATATAGAATAAGAGCAATTACAAAGCATAATAGAGATAAAGAATAAGCGCGCGCATATTGCGAATATAAATCATCGGAACTAATATCGCAGTTATTCCGGCGCAATACAAACCAACCAGTTCACTGTGGTATTCTTTCCCAAGATAATACATTGCGGGAATCAGCAAAATCCCACACAAAACAGCCGGATATCTTATCGCCACATCATATCCATTAAACAATAAATAAGAGAAATGTGCGAGAAGATTATAAACGGGCGGTGTGTAATCAAAGTTTGTTATAATGCCCATTATCGGAAGTTTTACTATATTTAAAGTATATTCCTCCTCCGTTCCCATACAGGCAAAATCAACATTAAAAATGCGAAGGAACGCACCAACAAGTATAAATATAAAAAGAATTGCTTTATTTAAAGTTTTCGTTTTGTCACACCCTTTATCAGTTTCTTTACTACTTTCTTCACAACCGGTTTCTTCACAACCTTCTTCCTTGCCTTCTTCCTCTCTTCCTTCACGCGTTCTTTCTCTTTATTTTTAT
>Ga0172381_10008223_pt1 | contig 10229 bp, 7 predicted proteins | sample Leawel6488metaG_FD_119754 | JGI IMG/M metagenome (GOLD analysis project Ga0172381, IMG submission 119754) | Leachate microbial communities from a municipal landfill in Southern Ontario, Canada - Leachate well 64-88 metaG | ecosystem: Engineered > Solid waste > Landfill > Unclassified | place... | reverse complement strand
GCTCTGGCGGCGGCCGTCGCGGGCGGCTTCCCGGGTGCCGGCGGTGGAAACCAAAATGATGGAGGCCAGGATGCCGAGGATGGTGATGGTGATGAGGATCTCGACGAGGGTGAAGGCTTTGGAGTTTCCAGGCTTAACTTTCTCCGATTTCCGGGAGGAAGGCGATGGAAAATTGAAAGGATTGGAGATTTTCATATTGATTAATTATATGTAGAAAAAAAGGGAAGGGCTAGGCCACGCTATACACAGGTGCCGCACATACAAATTCCCTGGAAAGGGTCTAACCCTTTCAATCAAATATTTTTTTGCGTTTTTTATTAAATATAGCTACTTCACCACTGCTTGGTTGCCGAAACGGAGGTCGATGTATTCGGAAACCTTTATTTTCTGGCTGGAAATTTTTTCTTTCAGGACGGCCTTAAGTTTTTGTGTTTGCCAGCCCAAATCCCCTTGCGGATCAAAATATATTTCAAATCCTTTTTGAGTTTTTAAAGACAGCTTATCGGAAAAAACGGAAAACTTTATAATTTTTTCTATCTCCGGCTGGCTGTTAAGTTCTTCTTTAAGATTATTGCTCCAAGCCACAAAATCTTTTTTCTCCATCTTCGTTCCCGAAAGCATAGTTTCCACGCCTTCCTTCTCCTCTATTACCAGGGGGTCGCCCGGGCTGTCTTGATCAACTGGATTATACGGCCTAAAAGAAAATCCTGTCTTATCAGACCAAAAACAATCCTGTCTTTGGTCCCAATCTTTACACCAAATTGCAAACGGTTCGCGCTCTTTGACCTCAAGAGTTAAAACATTGGGAAAATCCCGGGAAAAGCTCAATTTTTCAACTTGAGGGAAATTTTTTAAAATAGAGGCTGAACTGAAAACCGGCAATAAAATACTGTTAGAGCTGATCTCTTTGCCGAAAAAGTTAACCGAAAAATGATATTTCTCGGAAATAGCTTTTTTTAGATCATCAGATGAAACCATCTTGGCGTTGCGGACTTCCACTTTTTCCAGCTGAAAATAAGGAGAGAAATAAAACAGATATAGTCCGGCAGATAAAAATCCGACGGCTAAAAAACTGTAAAGGGTCGCCTTTTTTAAAAAGACTGTTTGTTTTCTCTTGCGAGTGGTTCTCTTTTTTTGGCGGATGCGGGTTACGACTTTTTTTGCCATTGGTATTATCTAATATTATAAATTCCTTTTCTTTTTTCTTAAAGTTTCAAAAATAAATGTCAGCCAATAAAAAATAGAAAGCGGCAAATCCTTGGTTTTGACATATTCTTTTGTTTGGCCTCCAAAGCCCATCTTAAACAGGCTCAAACCGTACCAGGGATGGTTTTTCTCTTTGATCTCGGTCTTTACTTTGCCGTCTTTGCCAGTGATATTCAGAAAAGGCGCTATGCCCCAAAAATTATAGGCATCGCACCCCCGCCGTTTTGCTTCTTTTATGACTTCCCATTGCAATAAATAAGATACGGGCGCCTTGGAATGAGTTGAACCGCTTTGATGATAAAAAGCCTTGCCGGACCAAAAAACGATCATCGCGGCTGAAACGATCTCTCCCTTATATCTGCCGAAGAAAAAAGAAATTTTATCGTCAACGAGAAAAGAATTAAATTCCTTTCTTAAGTACTCCAAGGAAAAAGGGACGAAATGCTGGCGCCGGGCTGTCTCCCGAAAAATCGGGTCGAATTGCTCCAAATCTTTTATATCTTTACTTTGTAAAATTTCTATATCTCTATTCTTCTCGGCTTGTTTGATAAGATAACGGGTCGTTTTGCGCATTTCAGCCGAAAGCGCATCTTCCGATTTTTCCAAATTGAGCTCCCAGGTAAACTCGGGATGCATATGGATGGGAGCGTCGCGAAAACCCAAATCATCAAAAACTTTCTCGTTTTCCTCATTCTTCTCCCAGATCGGCGCAATCCTAATAAAACTGCATTTTTCTTCCTTAGCAATTTTTTTCAGTTCATCCAGTAATGTTTTTAAAATTCTAAGTTTTAAGTTTTCGTTTTGAGTTTTGAGTTTTGAGTTTTGAGTTATTGCCGGTCCGTGCGGCAAGAACAAAAATTTTCCCCGCCGGGCGGATATTTTTATCAATTGGGCGGCGGCAATCAATTTGCCATCTTCAAAAATTCCCAACCGCCAAACCTTGTTGCCTAGAGATCTGTTGAATTCCCCCCAATTGAAAGATTGTAAAAATGTTTTCTCTTTACAGCCAAATAAAAATTCCTCCCACTGGTCCTTGGCGTTTATTTCTCTTATCTCCATGTCCGAAAAAATATTCCTTAAGGATTAAAGACTTAATTCTTTGACCTTCTTCCAATTTGATTCGTCTAGCACAACCATGCTGTCCGGACCGATGATATAAAGATAGTTATCCAAATAAACCGCTCTTTTGACCTGGATGCCGGAAACGGTCCTTACTAATTCCAACTCGTCGTTTTTATAAGAGAAAATATATCCCCCTTTGCTTCCAGGCAAAAAGACTACTTGGTTCTTTTCGTCTTGCAAGAAAGCATGGTGATTTTCAACTGCTTCAGACCAATATTCATCCAAGCTATATTTAGAAATTTCCTTAGGGTTTGAAGCATCGCTGACATCGAACAAAGAAAGTTTTATTTTAAAATCTTCTTTGCCGAGGCCTAAAATTTTATTGGGAGCTAAAGGATGCAAATAGGCAGAATATCCCGGTATCTCAAGCTGTCCTGCTATCTCCGGGTCTAATGGATTAGCCAGATCTAAAACCGTCAACGGATCGGTTTCTTTAAAGGTGACGACATAGCCTTTGTCTTCTAAAAACCTGACCGAATAAATTTTTTCATCATTCCAGCCTTTGCTCAAATCAAGGGCGGAACCGATCTTTTTCAAATCGCTGTTTAAAATATAGACGTCATTAGCCGTGGAGCCGCTGCTGCCGGAGCCGAATGAACCGAACCCCCACCAAAAAGGATTCTGGCCGGAGGTTACGGCAACCCTTAGATTTCCTTTATATTCATCTAAAGAAAACTGGTTTAACGGAGACCCCGGGACAACGCCCGAAGCCGATAATTCAAAATCATCCAAATCTATTTTGACGATTCCGGTTTTTTCCACTTCTCTTATTTTTTCTTTATAATAATCAGCCAATCTGTTTTGGACCTCATTTTGGATCCTCATCTGCTCGTCTTGATCAAGGTTGCCGAGATACTGCTGGAGAATCATACCCAATTCGGTCATTTTTGATTGGCTGCTGATGTCATAGCTTTGCAGTCTGGCGATTTTCTCTGAAATTCTTGCAGGGAAGAGATCTTTGGCTTTTTCGATCAAAAATTGATAGAAAAAATTCACAGGATCTCCCGAATAAGTGTAAGTAATATATATCCCCTTTTCAGACATATAAACCAGGGAATTACCGCTAGAGCCGGTAAAAGAAATATTTTTTTCGATCTTTCCGGTTTGGGGATCCAAGACGATAGCGTTATAAATAGAATCAACGGGAGTAATTATTTCCGGATGGTAAATTTTATCGCAAGCGATCGTCAGAGATTCCTCTTTGCCCCAAACCAAAGGCCTGATCGGGCAAGGATTAAGTTCGTTAATTTGATTGCGGGTGACCAAATAAACTTTATCGTTATAAAGCCTGGCTCCTTCCATATAATTTTGGCTGCCTAATTTCAGATCCCATAAGCTTTTAGGCGCTTTCGGATCTTTTACGTCATAAGCCGCAATAGCATCGCTGGAAAAAACCATCAAAATTCCGTTTTGTAAAAGCAAATTACCGTTTTTGTCTATTTTGCCGTCCAGCGCCAATTCGTCTGCCGGAAAGGCTTTCACCAGCTTGGTTTGGCCGGAAGAGGGGGCGTAGGGCATAATGCTTTCTTTCGTGATCCCTTCGCTGTACCAATAAACAGGCGATTCGGAAGAATAATAAATTTCTTTACCGTCTGTTTTAACTATATCCGGTTCATCGATACCGGCCACTTGAACGTTGGTTTGAGAAACCCTTTGGGCCGTTGCCGATTGGGCCGTTGCAGTATTGCCCGCGCCGGCCGCAGAAGCCGCGGGAGCCGCAAGATCTGTTGTCGCGGACTTTTCCATGGCTATTGATGTTCCGCTGCTTCTAGAACTGGAATTAAAATTATTTAAAGAAGAAGCTAAAAGATAGTTTTTGAAATCTTCTTCGCTGGAAAACTTTTTTATATCATCCGTTGTTTTTTTCTGTCCGTTATCCGCAGAGATCAACGATCCTCCGCCAGCAGACGGCTCGACCGGCTCATAGCCGGGAGCCTGCCTAAAAGCAAAAAAAACTCCGCCTAAGATCAAAGTAGAAAATGCTACCAAGATCAATACCCCTTTTTTCGTTTCAATTTTCTTATCTTTTAAGTTTGAAAAAATCATAGTTGTCTATCCGTAAAATTCCACGCAGGAAAATTTCCGGAATTTTATATATTTTAGAAATTAATTATCATTAATATTTTACCAGCAATTTTTCAGCAAATCAAAAATATAGTCTTTGGCCTTGATTTGCGCCGCCAGGTTATTCTGCATTTCCAAAACAATGCACCCGGAGAAATATTCCTTTGGATAGTTCTTTAAATAATCCAACTCCGAAAATTCGCCCAAAAGGTAATCATCGTGGCGGATGTATTCTTTATACTCTGTTACTAATTGGCCTTGCGGCTTGATAGCGCTTATAAAATTGCAGCCGATGGCGTAAGTCTCGATCATTTGGCGGAAAAGATCATATCTATCTTTGCTCCCTATCCTCTCATTCTCCAAATGGCTTAGATTCAGACAAATCCCTCCGTATCGCTTCAACTCTTGTTCGTTAAAAAGGGTATGAGTATTTTCAATAAAAATATTTTTTTGGAATTTCGGCATTGCTTCAAAAAGGGGATATTCGGCGCTAGGATGGGCGGCAAAAATTTTCGTACCGTATTCATTGGAAAAATATTCCAATTCCATCTCGGTCATATCGTTGCGCATATGGATAAGGGGTATCTCGTTAATACCGCTAGAACTCAAAAGATCATAAAATTCAGCCCTTTCTTTCAAGGTCAAACAATTAAGAAGCAATCCTGCTTTTTTTATGCCTATTTTTTTCGCCTCTATAAGCATGGCCCGCCAATCAGACCCGACGCAGGTAGAGATCGATGGAAAAATTTGTTCCTTGTCCAGCATAATAATTGATCCTGGCTAAAAAATAATAAATTGATATTGATACTATATATATTAGCTTATTTCAACGATGTTCGGAAAAACACTTATCCACTGCCAATAAATCAAAAATATAGTCTTTGGCCTTTAGCTGAATAGCTAGATCATTTTCAAGCTCCAAAGCGATATATTTTGAAAAATAGCCCTGCGGATAATTTTTTAAATAATCCAGATCGGAAAGGCTTTCCATAAAATGCGAAACGATCCCATTTTCGTTTATATTTTCATCAAAATGCGTTTTCTTTTGTATCGCGCTGATATGGTTGCAGCCGACAGCAAAACGAGAGATCATTTCGCAAAACCCCCTATATCTTTCCGGCTGCAAAATCCGGTCATTTTCCAAATGGCTGAAATCGATGCAAAAACCGGCAAATTTCTTAAGCTCCGCTTCCTGGAAAAGACAAGCAGTATTTTCCATATAAATTTTGCTGCTAAAAGCCGACAGATCAAAAAGAGAAGGATAATCAGCCGAACAATGGATGTTAAAAACCTTGGTTTGATATTTTTTGATCAAAAATTCTAACTCTTCAGCGGGCATATCGCTGCGCAAGTGGACAAAAGGGATCCTTTTTATCTTGCTTTTGGCTAAAAGACCGTAAAGCTCTTCTCGTCCAGCTTTGTCTAAGCAGGTTAGGAACAAGGCAACTGTATCCAGCCCTAGACCATCAGCTTCTTTTATCTTGGCCCGCCAATCGAAACCGCGAGTAGTGGTGATAGAGGGCAAAATGTTTTCTTTGGAAATCATACAAGCTAATTCTTAATTTCTAATTTTTATCGCTTCGCGAGAAAAATTAGAAATTAAGAATTGTAAATTAAAAGCTAAGAATCAATTAAAATTTTTGTTATACTTTCCGCCTGCCCTGTTGTTATATTGATATGCGTCGGCAAATTGATTATTCTCTGCGCTGCTTGTTCGGCTTTCGGACATGAGCCTTTTTCATAGCCGAAAATACCCAAACAAGTTGAAGGCGGAACTATCGGCGAACCGGACCAGCCGTCATTAAGATAAATATTGTTCTCCTTGAATTTCTTCAAAAGGCATTGGGGATTGGCGGCCAAGATCGGATATTTCATAAAAATCGGCGTTTTGTTTAGGATGTTACTTGCGGAAAAAGGCAAGGCAAATTTGCCGAAACCTAATTTTTCCTCGTAAATTTTAGCGATCTTTTGGCGGTGACTGTTGAATTCTTCCAGTTTTTTGAATTGGTTTTGCGCCAAAACAGCCAAGGCATTGGGCAGGCGTTTCGGAAAATATCCAGGCAAAACTCCCCTGCCTTCATTTCTCGTAACTGCCTTGGAAAGGATCCCTGTGTTTATAAAAAAACTTAAAAACGCTTTGCCTATTTTTAAACAGTTATAGGCCGGTAAAACCAAATAATTCATCAAAACCGGATGCAATAGTTGCTGAAGCGTCCAGCCGGAAGATGGATAGCTGATGCTCGCATAAAATTCGCCGATTTTTTTGGCAATATCGGGGTTATTCGTTACAGCCATTCCGCCGTAAACCGAAGAGATTACTTTATCACGGCCAAAGCTAAAAAAAGACGCATCGCCAAAAGTCCCCACTTTTCCCGAAGCGTAGCGAGGTTGAAAAGTGGAGGACCCCGCCTTTTCTTCAGAAAGGGCGGGGTGGTTCCCTCGCTCCTCTCGGGAACCATATTCCGCGCCCAAGGCATGGGCGCAGTCTTCTATCAGATATAGCTTATTTTGCTGGCAAAAATTTTTAATCTCGGCCAAATCAGCCGGCCAGCCGAAAGTATGCTGGACCATCACGGCTTTAGTTTGCGGCGTAATTTTCTTTTTTAGATCTTCGACTGATAAATTAAGGGTCGAATCGATATCAACAAAAACCGGCTTGGCTCCGACTTTTAAAATAGGATTGATCGCCGCATTGCAAGTAAAAGCTTGGACCAAAACATCATCGCCGGATTTAATTTCCAAAGCGCGCAAAATCGCTTCCAGCGAACTGCGGCCGCTGTTAAAAGAATAAGCAAATTTGATCCCAAGATATTTTTTAAAACTTTCTTCCAATTCTTTTATAGTCCTGCCCTCTTGCCATTCCCTCGGCTTAAAAATCATATTCAAGGCCAGTAAAACATCGTCTTTTTGGGTATTGGGCGACAGAGATACGGATATGGGCTTCTCTTGACAGTTCATTTATCCAATAATCTCAAAACCCCTTCCGGCACCCGGCCTTCCAATAGAACCGTATCCCCTTTTTGGGTTTCTTTTTTTATTATCTCAACGATCTTCTGCGGATTTTCCGAATAAAAAATTCTGTCCGGTTTCAACCCTTTGTTTAAAGCCCCTATCTTAACCTCTTTCAATCCGTCACGCGAAGTGATAATTGCCAAGTCGCAAACCTGGCCGATCTTTTCGCCGATCTTTTGATGCGCCTCTTTAATAGCCGGCCCTAATTCGATCAAGCTTGGCATAACCACGATCTTTTTGCCGATCCATAAATTCAAATAGTCCAGATCCGCTAAAGCGCCTTCGGGATTGGCCGAGTAAGAAGAGTCTATAATATTCAAGCCGCTTGCTGATTGCTTCACGGCTACGGGAGCGAAACTGGCATCTATTTTTTGGCAAGCCTTGTGTATCTCTGCCAAGCTCATTTTTAATTCTTTAGCTGCAGCTGCAGCTGCCAAAATATTGGAAACTATCGGCCAGCCTCCCGGCAAGTTGATCTCAAATCTGGCGAACTCGCCGTCGCGCGAAAAAACCTCAAAAGAAACTTTGTCTTTTTTAACTTCGATATTCTCGGCCCAAATATCCGCCTCGCCTTTGATGGAATATTTTTTTATTTTTTTGACTTTGAATTTACGGCGGCTCAATTCTTTTTTTACAAATTCATTATCTCCGTTCAAGATCGCTGTGCCATTTTCGGGTAGATTTTCTATAAGCTTGAATTTTCCCTTGATGATATTTTTTTGATTGCCAAAAGTGGCCAAATGCTGCTGGTTGATGCTGACCAAGATACCTATTTGCGGCTGGGCAATTTTCGTTAGCAGCTCTATTCCTTGGGCGTTATAGGCGCCCATTTCACAAACAAAAATTTGATGCTCCGGCTTTAAAAGTTTCAAGATGGTATTCGATATCCCCATCTCGGAATTCTGATTTTTAGGAGTGCGGCCAACTTTATATTTTTGAGATAAGATCGCGGCTAAAAATTCCTTAGCCGAACTTTTGCCACAGCTGCCGGTTACGCCGATAACGATCAAATCTTTAAATTGCCTGCGCTTAGCCATGGCTTTGGAGATAACGCGGTTTCTTAAAAATACAGTAACCGGCTGAAGGGTTAAAACCACTCCCGAAACAAAAACCGGAGCCAAAATATCAAGGACTAGCAGCCATTCTAAAAAAATAAAACTGGCTTGTAAGAGATAGAAAAAAGAGGCAAAGAAATAAAAAAATAAACTGGATGAAAACAAAAACAAAACAACCGCTTTGCCCGTCCAAACCGGTTTTTTTATTTTTCCGGAGGCTAAACCAAATGAAGCTTTAAACGCTTCGAGAAGATATAAAACAACTAACGGCAGGGACCACCATAATAAAAAACTAAAACTGGCTGCTGCGAAAAAAATGGCTGCCCAAATGATCTTGAATAAATAAAGTTTATTCAAGAAGATCTGGCGGCCCTTGATAGTTGAAAAATGCGCAATAAAACGGCTTAAGTGGTAGTCTTTGAGCTGCCAAAGATAAAGCCAAAACAAAACAGCTTTTAACTGCTTGACCATCCAAAACAATATTGCCGAATAGATAATCACAGACAAAATATCCATAACAATTTTATTTTAGCAGAAAATCAACCAAAAAAAAGCCCCAAGAAATCCACTCTTTTCTAAATCTATACCTATCCGAAAGGTATAGATTACTCAAAGATCACAAGTCTGGATGCCCCTAAAAAATTACACAAGTGCCACCTGTGAATTTCTCCCGCAGGGGTCTAACCCCCTGGTAAAAATCTAACCCTTGCAGGTTGTGATTGCCTTGATTACTGATGGTCTAACCCTCGGGTTTAGCACAGAGGCTAAGGCAAGGCTTCTTCGTCCCCGCAAGCCAGCAAAGTGCCGTTGCCGGACTCATAAGAGGCTTTTATCCAAGAAGCGGACCTAATAACGTTAGAAATCCTTATCTCGTCTATTTTTCCATCTAAAGCATAATCAAATCCAGGATAGCCTATTCTAATTGGTTCAGCATTATCTAATCTTGTTCCAGTGCCAGTATCGTCATCGTCAGATTCTATCACCGTTCCATTTATTAGAAAGTTGATACTTCCAGAGATACTAGCATCGTGAGTAATTCCAACGTAATTCCATTCGCCTGTATTTACGCTCCCACCTCTAGCACTTCCTATCCAACCAGGACCAGATTTTGCAAATCCTGCTTCAAGTCTTTTATTGGCTGATTCGCCAGTTACATACCTTAACCAAAGTTCAAAAGTACAATAATCGCTAGAACTATCTCTTTTTGTAATTATTTGCCGTCTCGTACCGTTAGCAATGCTATCTGGATATATCCAAGCCTCTATTGTTATTTTATTGCCAAGCTCCAAGGAAGCATTGTCTGAAATATTTATATATTCAGCAGTCGCATCAAAATCCTGTCCTTTCCCTATCTTCCCATCTGCCTCAAGGGGATTATTAGCACTTCCCTTTGCACCATCGTTGTTATTCCCGGTGCTATCCAGCGTCGCGGAAGTCGTATTGTCCTTCATGTGCTGGACCATTACATAGTTCTCATCCCACACGCTCTCCGGCTCCGCCCCATCCGCCGTGACAGTGGTGGTGTAGTAGATGTAGATCTCGGTATCAACCGTGCCGGAAACGCTGGGGACCTTGACCCAGTATTCCGCCTCTTCGCTGACAGAGTCGTGCTGTTCCCTTTCATAGCTTAAAAGAGTAAGGCCGTCCGAAGCAGTGAAGCGGATATCATAGCCGTCGTCATTGGCTTCGGTAAAATCAAAGTTAGCGCTGGTCAGCTTGACGAGGACCGGGAAGTCGGCCAGGTCTTCGTCAACCTTGGTCTGGTCAATG
>Ga0172381_10008222_pt1 | contig 10232 bp, 12 predicted proteins | sample Leawel6488metaG_FD_119754 | JGI IMG/M metagenome (GOLD analysis project Ga0172381, IMG submission 119754) | Leachate microbial communities from a municipal landfill in Southern Ontario, Canada - Leachate well 64-88 metaG | ecosystem: Engineered > Solid waste > Landfill > Unclassified | place... | reverse complement strand
TGTGAACGAGTTTTGAGACTTTAAAACGATTTGCTTAACTTCGGAAAAGTTAAGCAAATATGACTCCGCTGGACTTGTTCCCCGGGCAAGCGTATGTTGTTGCTTGCCATGGAGGACGATGACATTGAGGCGATCCTTGCGACCGCTAAAAACATAAAAATGCCACATCGACGCGGATCATTTAATCCGTTATCTTCTCTTCCGGAACCAAAAACTAAAATCAAACAAGCAATCAAAGAACGAATCAGGCTCTTGGCCGGTGCTTATATTTCTCTGGCTGGATTTGTGGATGATGACGATATTCAGTTTGCCGAGGATAATCCGAAGTCAAAGAAAACTCGAGCAATTTATCTCAAAGTGCTCGAGGATATGGAGATAGCTCAAAAAGAAATGCGGGAGTTTAAGATTTTATAAAAACCAGATGAAAACTAACTCGTTTTTTTCCATAACTTGTCTAAATCAACCGTTTCGCTTTGTGGTCTATTATTTTCTGGTAATAATGTCACTTTTACTGACAAAGGAAATTGCGTCATTTGTCCTGCGATAAAACAACAACCAACGGATAGGTTTGAAATTGAATCAAAAGAAAGTTTATCAAGATAACTAACTGCCTTGTTTATAGACTTAAGATCATTCTCATTCATCAATCTGTGAATGAAATAATTATGTAGTTGAGAAATAATTGTCGATGAAATATCCGAGGGTCTTTGGCTTGCGATCGTAAGAAAAACACCAAATTTTCTACCTTCTTTTATTATTTCTTCAAATGTTTCCAATCTATAATCTTTCCATGACTCTGATTCTCTGTTTGAATTTTCTGATAAGATATTGTGTGCCTCGTCTATAATAATGTTCAATGAGTTATTTCTATCTTTATCTCGTTTATTTTTTTGCTCGTCATAATTTGTTTTACAAATCAGCAAAGGTATAACTTTCTTAATTTCTAAATTAACATTTTTTAAATCTACCAGTTCAATATGTTTCCCTGTATTTCTTCTCTTTTTCTGAACAGTAAAGACCTTACTCAACATATCAAATCTCTTTTTCAATCTTCCTATTAATGGACTTATGTGCTCTTGGTTTGCATATCCATTTAAAATTTCATGGTAATACTGGTCATATATTTTAAATTGAATTCTCTGTAAATCAGTGAGCGACCCAATATTTATATCAAAATACTCATTAATTATGTCTGTTTGATTGGTGGTGGTTGGATTATCAGCATAGTATTTCCCATTTAGCATGAAGCTTTTTTGGGTAATGTTGTAATTAATATCATCAATATTTTTTTCCTGACCACTTTCTTTTTTTATCATTTGGACTCCAGAATTTTTGAAATCAGCGATAAACTTTTTTAAAAATGGCTGATTAAAATTAGAGTCATTTTTGTTAAATATATTCTTTAGATTTCTTATCAAACTTTCTTTTTCTTTTCGATAGTTTTCATTATCAATTTCAAACCAATCTCTATCGATTGCTCTGTGTAAAAATGGCTGTTGGGTCTTTTCTGTAGCATCAAGTAAAATAGACAATAGTTCTAATTTTTCAATTTCCGTTTTTAATATAGGATACTTATCTCCTTTTTTGCCTTTGGTTTTTAATTTATATACAACCTTGTCTTGAGTTAAGATCTCATCATTATCGTCCTTTGAATATTCACCATTAAAATCTATAAATATAAATTTAGATTTTTTGCAAAAATCATCATTAAGATCTAATTTAAATAATTCTGTATACATTTTGGCTAAGGTGTTAGATTTACCTGAGCCAGTATTTCCAAAAATTCCAATATGTCCAGCAAACAATTTTTTAACAGATACATTAATATCTTGTGACTCTTCGTCTATTAACGATCCAAGACTTATTGATAGTTCATCATCTGATGATAATTGATGTAAGACCTCAAACTCCCTCCTTGAAAGTAATTTACACTCACTACCAATCAAAGGCATTTCTTTTATACCATGCTGAAACTTACAATCATGATCATAAAATCCAAAAACGGAAACATTAAGAAAGCGGCTGATTTTCTCTTTCTCGTTCGTATATTTTTTATTTGTTTGATATTTATCCTCCTCTAAATATTCACCTTCAACTTTACAAATAATCTCAGTAAAACCTTTAATAATTTTTACATAATTAGATAACCCAACCGATACATTTTTAACGGTTCTACCTTTAAAGAATAAATGCGGTAAATTCTTATCTTTTTTTACCTTAACGACAATATCTCTCCCGTTGACACTAAAAACGCTACCGATCGTAAAAACGGAGTCATTAACGAGTTGATCTTGCAAATTAAAATTACTCTTTGTCTTCATGTTGATCGGAAATATCATGGTTTGAAAAAACTTTGTCCAGATATTCAGTTATCTCTTCAAAGGGCTGACATAAAACCTGTTTAATTTTTTTCTTTTCTGCTTCGTCTAGTCCGTCTATTAAGTTCACAATATCGTCTACAAGTTCTAATTTATTGGCTTTTGTATCTTTAACAAATTTTTTCCAACCCTCTTCATTTTCAAAAATATTATTAAATTTATCTTTTGTAATTTCGGATGAAACTACATAAAGATTGGGGTTTTTCTTTTCTTCGAGTCTGTCTGCCACTTTATCGTATTGGGAATATGAAAAATATACAACGACCAAAGTAGGATTAGATTTCATCACTCCATATAATAGATTTTTGATGTGTTTGTCCTCCAATGAAAAACCAATAAGGATCAAAACGCTGTTTTCTTTTTCCAATTCCAAGGTAAACTTTCTAAGCATTGAGGCATAATTGGTATCTAGCACTGTCTCAAAATGTTTTTCCGCATTTGGATTTATAACAGCAATCTTTTTATATTCCTCGTCAAACTCATCTCCCACCTTATCTTCAAGATCATCCGCGACATGTATTCCATTTGAGTAAATTATTTTCTCGTCTTTTGTCTGCCAAGAAACCGACCCATGCAATTTAATAATATTAAAAAGAGGAATATCTGAAGTATTATCAAATTGTAAACTCTTATATCTTTGAATCTTGTTAAAGTTTGCTACACTAAAACTTGGGTTAATTTGTCCAGCGAATCCGTCGTTATATGGAATCCCTAATCTCTCACAAGAGCTTTCCATAAACATATCAAAATTTGTCGTAAAAATATTTACCTGTTTGTTCACAATATGAAGAGATCTCTTTGATAAAATGTTAGCCCAAAAACCGAGAAATGAATCGTAGTTTTGTTTTGTTATAATTAATTTTGTTTTTTCAGTAGCGATAGTCTCAAAGGCTTCATCTAAGATAGCCTTAGACTTTTTTATCAGTTTATAATAATCCTTTTGTGCAACCTCTCTGGTCGCCTCAACATTCATTCTATCTTCTATATCTTTCAATGTTGAAAGATAATCAAGTGAGCAACCAGAACCAATAAGTAAATTAAGGTGTCCGCTTTGAATGATTTCTTTTAATTCTTTTTTATCAATTGTTTTCATATTCATTTTCATTTTTATGTCTGCCCGTACTGACTATACGGTGCAATATAAAGCCGGACTAGCCTCTATATGAGTCAGAAATTCCTCAATAGTCTTCGGCAAAATTGAAAGATTCTCTTTCTCCTTAACATAATTAATCTGCATTACAGAATCCTTGAATATGCTGGGAGCCACAAAATAACACATTGAATCTTTTGTGCCTTTTTGGAACTGACTTAAATGCCTTGAGATCGGCCACACTTCCATCATAGTTTGCATGCGTCCCTCCGACATTGTAACTTCGACCAATATGCCCTTAACATCCTCGAAACACTCAATATCACCTTTATCTCCAACACCTCCAGCTGTTGATGTTGGGAGGCCTTCATCATCATAAGGATAGTTTGATACCACCCTAACATTTGGAAACTTGGATTTAATAGCCAAAGACACGAGAAACTCTAATCTGACTGGATTTGATAAGTATTTCAAAACATCATCTTTTGTTAATCTTTTCTTGGCCAAATTTAACATTTCGTCCTTGATCCTGTTCCAAGGATAAATACCAACCCACTTGGCCAAAAAGGCATCTCTCTCGCCAACACTAACAGGCTTGGCGACAAACGAGATAAGATTTTCATCCACAGCCGACATATATTCAAAATATGATTCCTCTGTGGTGTATTTTTTATAATCAGAATAAGTTGCCAAAGCATAATCAACCTTTGTTTGTTCGTTTCTGTTTATATCAATAAAACGACCAGCACCTCTTAATGAGATCAGTCCAGTCAGTCTCATTTTTCTGATGAACTCATCCGGATAATCAACCATTATTGACTTCGGATTGAATTTCTTAAAATCACCGTCCATGATCTGATTAACGCAAATATCCACGATAACTTCCCAGCTCGGGGTGTAGCCGTGTTCTTTTCTAATTTTCTTTATAAGTTTGTAAAGCTTTTCGGCATCGTTGTCTTTCCAGAAAATAACTAAAGGCAATTCTAGCTTTGAAATTCCGGTCCCATTCAAGTCTTTATCGGCGTTTATTTTGTTGATCACACCCAACAATAAAATCAGCGGTGCATTTTCATTGAGCACTCGTCTAAATGGACTATTGCTTTGATATTTTACAAAGGCATTAAGAAAAGCCTGCTGTTCAAATTCTGGATGTTCATTATCAACCAATTTTAATCCGATATCAGAGAACCTTATCTTTTCGCCGTTTTTGTAATTAACAAAACCAAGCTCTTTAGCAATCTTGAACCAAGTATCAAACCGAGAAGCCCAACCCTTACTAAAACCAGCTTCTTTATGATTTTGCGGATTATCCTCAAGAACCTTTTTCACTTCAGAATCAGACAACGGCTCTTTTGTTTCAATTTTATTCTTTATTACAGCACTTATGTTAGTCGGCTTATATAGTCCGACCCGAATAACTTCACCGGAGATTTCTTCAGCCAACTGATCGTCAAGCACTTTTCCGTTGTAATCTTTAAGTACTCCCAAAAACCACTTAAGCCTTTCTGGGTTTCTAAGTGTAGTAGTAAATAATAATGGTTTATATTCTGATTCTCTTGTTTTTGTTTTCATATATTTAATAATTGGTAATTAACACTTCCTTGATTTGTTTCTTACCGTTATTGTGATAGCTGATATAGTTGCTCTCTATTTTATGCGTCTTGTATTTTTTCATCCAATCAATCAGTAAATCATTTTTGCTTCCGTTATAGTGTTACATTCGATAGGGCAAACTTTACGCCTTTCTTGTCCAGATCATCAATCATCTTCAGTAAGTCGGCTTCAGCTTTTTGATCCCACCGCTTGTTATATTCGCTTGCCGTTATTAGATAGGGTGGGTCCAAATAAACAAAGTCATTCTTGGAATATTTTCGGTTAGCAAAATAAGTCCTAAAGTCCTTTGAGCTTAAGGTCATTTTTTTATCTTGTACAAAATCAAAATAACCGTTTAGAGCGTTAACAACATTTTTATTAAAATCAACATTGCCAACCGGCAGATTAAACTTGCCACCACCATTAAACCTCAACATTCTGTTAAAGCCATAGATAAGCAAAATATACAGAATTAGAGGATCATTCTTGATGTGCTTATTTACACAAACCCTTAATTTTTCGTAGCCCTCTTTATTAAATTTGGCAAAATATGTCTTTTTCCATTCTTTTTTTAATGAGGCTGGAATTATGTCTTCTTTGTAAGATCGTGATAGGTGATATTTTTTGATTATTTTTTCTACATTCTTAAAAAATAAGGCTGGGTTATTTGCACTGCCAATCAAGAAACGATGTATGTTGATTAAGTTTTTATCGTTATCGTTTAAGTAGTATTTATTTGCTTTGATATTTAAAAAGACCGTGCCACCGCCGACAAATGGTTCGTAAAAATTGTCTACTTCTTGTGGAAATAAACCAGCTAGTTGCTTCATTAACTTGTATTTATCCCCGACATAAAACAGCGGAGATCTTTTGATTTTATTTTGCATGGTTTACGGTGGTTACAAATAAATACTCTTTATGGTTTTTGAAATCGGTATTACCGGCGTTGAAATGTCTGTAGTCTTTTTCAAAAACTTTTGTTTTTCCCTTTGCCGATAAAATATCCTTGATCTGTTGCAGAGTAATTTTATTCTTTGATGAATTACTTTTTGAATCGTAAGTATTGTTGTAAGACACGACTAAATACTTGGCATTCAAATCTTTTACTAATTCGGCAAGTCTATCTTTTGCTTGGACACGGCAATAATCACTCATATTCTCCTCCTGAGGCTTTAGAGCAGTGCCAAACAACTCTGGCTTATCCCATTTCGTTAAAGTTTCTAGGACATGGTAGAAACGACTGTACTGTCTTGAATTATAAGGTGGATCGATATAAACGATGTCAGCTTTAATTTTTTTAGCTAACAGGTTTGTGTCTTCCTTGAAAATTGTGACATTTTTTACTTCAATCGGATCAATAGGTCTCATAAAAAATCCGTCCTCAACATGTTCTTTTTTGAAATAGGCATCATAGTGGCCAACCGTATTGGCAACCTTATCGATTGAATACAATAACGAGGCGATAAGAATATAATATTCCTTATCCGATAGGTTCTTTCTGTTTTCCTCTATGGTTTCTCTAATGAACCCTATAATTTTGGCCGAGTTATGGCTAAAATATTTACCGCCGAAATTGGTAGAGAAATAATTGTTCTCTAAATCACCACCGTCAATGTTGTTGTAATCTTTGATAATATTTTCAATCTTGTTTTTATCCCATTCTCCGTTGCCAAAAAAGGCTTGATAAATTGCATAATTAGAATGTAAAAAATCGTTAAGAATGATCTCGTCATAATGTCTGGCCGCAACAGCCGAAACCACTCCGGTCCCAGCAAAAATATCAGCAAAAGAATTGCCTTTTTCGCACTCCTTATTAATTACGGAAAATATCCATTCAATAAGCTTGTGCTTACTGCCAATATATCGGCGGTTTTGTAATTGTAAATAATTCTTTTTTACCTGTGGAATATAAAAATAATTCTCCTGTACTTTCTCGGCACTTATTTCATAGGCCGGCTTCTCAAGCTCTAAAAGGGCAAACAAAGTTCCTTGCACGCCGTCAGCAACATAATCAAAACTCTTTTTATTTTTACTTAATTTCTCAAAAAAGCTACAGCTTCCGTTTTCCGCTGTGATAATAAAATCAATAACAGCAATACCCATTATCTCTCCGGCTTGGGATATTTTTTGTACCACCTCGATATCTTTCGTACTGGGAGATGAATCTCCGGAGGGGTGATTATGAACCAAGATGATGCTGGCGGCGTTAAGCTCTACGGCCGGATGAAAGATTTCTCTCGGATGTATAAGGCTTTTATCTAATAAACCTACGCTAATAATTTCTTTCTTTATCAAAGCATTTCTGGCATTAAGATAAAGACAAACTAAATATTCCTTTTTCTTATCTCGCAGATCATATGTCAAAGATAAAACATCCTGTTGGTTTCTTATGATCGTATCGCCACCTTTTTCTTCATCATAAAATCTTTTTACTAACGAAATAGCGGAAATAATCTGTAGAGCCTTAGCTTGTCCAATACCGGAAACCTCTAACAGGTCATCAACTTTGATATTTAAAAAATTCTTACTAAATTTCTTAATGATTTGTTCCGATAGCTGTTTAACATTTTTACCTTTAATGCCACTACCTAATAGAATCGCCAAAAGATCACTCTTTGAAAGTGCTTCTGATCCTTTTTTAAGGAACCTCTCTCGAGGACGATCTATTTGGGGTATGTCTTTTATCTTTGGCATAATCTAATTTTTCTTTTTATTCTTAACATTGCTTGTCTCATCTAAAAAAGCATTGAGATCGGATTGTTTGATACGCCAAACACCAAGCTTAGATGCCTTTAATCTGCCCGACTCAATATATCGGGTGACAGTGCGTGTGTGTACTCTTAAAATTTTGGCAATTTCTTCTATTGTGAAAAGTTTTTCAATTTCGTTCATAAGAATTAAATTAGTCGTTAGTATCATTTTACCTCTTCTGCTTTTCATTGTCAAAATCGCCGTCTTTTGTCATAATACTAATAGGATCAGCGAATCGGATATTTTTCGTAAGTACGAAAGATTAATGAATGAGCAAACAAAAATGACTATGACTATGAAAAAGGTCTCAAAGACCGCCACATACAAATTCAACATCAGAAAAACCGTGAGTTTTAGCACCACGATGAGGTTTTCTATTGATGCTACCAAAAGGGCCGTTGAGCACGCTTTTGCTAATGCCGGACTTGATCCGCTTACCGTTGCTCAAAATACGATCAAAGAATTAAACATCAGACTTATTGAATCAGAATCGGAAAACTCTTTGCTTAAAATAAAAGTGGAATCCTTGCTCAAGGAAAATACTGAATACAAAAAGCGAAATCAAGACGAAAGAAAAAAGATTGCCGAGGAAGTAGTCAAATACTGGCGAGATGAAATAAAATCTGAAAAAGAAAAGAACAAGAAAAAAGGCCGGGTGGAAGTATTCATTACGGCGGACGGTTTAATCTATCGTGAGCCAAAAGAAAAGCATAATCACCGCATAGAAATAAAAAATGGCCGAGGCAAATTGATTTTGGCAATGCTTGGAAAAAAGAGCTATATACCGACGGCCGAATTGATTGAGCTGTCCGGCTTGTCTACCAGAAAATCCGTAGAGGGTGCGGTTTATAAAATCAGAAAAGAGATCGAGAAAAAACTGGGAGTAATTGATTTTATCGACGGCTATCAGGATTACGGCTACCGAATAAATCCGGGCGTAATTTTCAAAAAAGCTTAGCCCCTCTCAAGCCCCTTGTTGATAACCACGGTCCAAACGGCATAAAAAGCCGTTTTTTTTGTTGGCTAAAGAGTATGTAAAGAGGGTCGGCATAATTGGCACAATGACCATGTGTGAGGATCGAGCAAAAACATGACCATGAAATGCCAATATGGAAACACAACATTTCAAAACCGCTGATCTGGCGTTGATAGCGGTGATTTTACTATTGATGCCCGAATCGTTAGAGGTCGTGGATCGAACTAATCCGCACAGAGTCTTCTTTGTCTTTAACTCAAGCAAAAAACTGGACACATTGCTTGATGCTTTTTGGAAACAAGAGCTAAAGGTCGAACCCCAAGCTTTCTTTAACCAAATCAAAATAGCTAAAACGAGAATCTATGTGCATGAACAGCTATGAAGTTAAAACCGGAAACGCTGGAAAAACTTCGGGCTATTCTCAAAAAGGATTTCGGCCAGGAAGTAAGCGATCAAGAACTCCATGACATCGCCTTTAACCTCGTGAGTTTCTATGACGCTTTGTCACGATTCTACTGGGAGGATATCACCAGCGGTCGAGAATTATTAGTGCCTTATGAACCAATATCAGAACCAACAAACAAACCAGCATAAGGTCCGCGATTATCGCGAATTGCCGTTTGCCTATCAAGACAAACCGGCTTTGCGGTATATGCGACAGCAATGGCTGGATAAACAAATAAGCACCGATGATTTTCGCAACCTGAGAAATATCTACATGGCCTTGACGGAGATTGCCTCCAACAAGGCCAGCCAGACGATAGACGCACCAAACAAAATGCTTTTGGTTTATTCCGGATTGAAAGATTGGCGGACGATCAAAAGGTGCTTAAACAAACTTGAGGCTTGGGCGTTTATCTCAACAACTAAAACTCGGGGCGAGGATGCCAGATTCAAGCCCCGATGCATCACCTTGCTGTCCGTCCTACATCTGAAGCAGAACGGAAACCAATCGACATCAAAAGCCGGACGGCACGGAAAGCACAATGCTTCAGATGCAGAAGTTATAGAAGGTAATGGATTTAAAGAAATTAAAGATATTTATAAAGAAAATATCGCTCGGTCCAAGAATTTAAAACTCTTGGCCGAGGCCAGAGCCAAATTAGTCGACAAGATGTCGATTCCGAAAAAATAATTAATCATTAATCAAAACTTATGAGCAAAGTAAAAATGCAAAAACTAAAAACTCCGTTGGAAAAATCCGAGGAGATATTCAAGAAAAACTTGACCAAAGCGGCCGAGACATTGGTATCACTTTTAAGCAGTGATGACGAAACCGTCAGATTGTCGGCTACCAAATACATCATCGAAAGAATAGTGAATAAACCCGTGATTATTGTGCTAAATGACAACAAGAAAAAGTCTACTTAAGTCTACTTTTTATGGCAGATATAAAACATCTATCCGCACGGCATAAATTGGCTTTTGAGCTTAAATATAAAGG
>Ga0172381_10008221_pt1 | contig 10233 bp, 9 predicted proteins | sample Leawel6488metaG_FD_119754 | JGI IMG/M metagenome (GOLD analysis project Ga0172381, IMG submission 119754) | Leachate microbial communities from a municipal landfill in Southern Ontario, Canada - Leachate well 64-88 metaG | ecosystem: Engineered > Solid waste > Landfill > Unclassified | place... | reverse complement strand
GCGATGCATTCCGGCAACGGAATATCTCTGTAGTAATGCAGGGCTGAAACGGCTAAATCCTTATAGGGCGCAAGAACAAAGCCTTAATCATTGTTTCATCAGTGAAAGAGGTTAAAAGTAGTTCGCTAGATTCTGGCAGTAATGCCACGAACAGACAGATAATCACATAACACAGAATTCGGCTTATAGCCTTGCTAAGGCAACAAAAAACTCGACCAACGTCGAGCTTTTTGTTTGTAATTTTATTTAAATAGTTTAATTATGTTTGAAAAAGAGTCAAACAAATCGGCTGTGAAAAAGGTGTCGTTTAGTTTTTTGCTGGTTTCTATAAAAGCTATGGGGTCAACTCGAGAACCGCCCACTCTTATTGAAAAGTGTAAATGCGGAGCCGACGAATAACCAGTGTCGCCGGACAGGCCAATCAGTTCGCCCCTGCGTACCATTTGGCCGTTTGCAACATTAAATTTTTCTAAGTGTAAATACAAAGAAAATATGTCTAAGCCATGGTCTATAATAACTGTCTTGCCATAATTAGACAGGTCTAAAGTTGCGACAACTTTTCCGTTGTTAATGGCAAAGATATCTGTTTTTTCAGGGGCCTTTAAATCAACTCCAAAATGCTGAAGTTTATACTTTGCCAGCCCTACAAATTTTCCAAAAGAAAACCCACTGGTTTGCATGGTGCTCAACGGCGAAGAAAACGGCCCCGAAAAATATGGCTTAGGGGTAAGGTTGCTTAAAACTTTTTGCAATGCCGGGTTGTCGTTATTTCTTATGTTGCTAACCGCCTTATCGCCCGTAATTCCATTTTGAGTGGCTAAGGTTGGCACGGTTGCCGTAGCCACAGAAAAGTCTGCCAAACCTACCTTGATGTCTTTTACTAAATGCTCGGCGTTAGAAGTGTCTACAAAAATTTTGTAATCGCCCGGATTATGGTCGGCATCAATGCCCAGAAAAGCTATCCACTCTTTCAGGTTTCCTGACTGCGCAGGCAGGCCTTTTTTATAAAAAACCAATCTTTCTACACCAAAGTTACCGGTTATTTCACTGGCCTCGGTTTTAACTCTAATAAAAACTGTGTCACCTTGCTTTGGGTTGTCAGAAGAAATATAAACACTGGCTTGCTCATTTGGAAGAAATAAGAAAACTCCAAAAGCCAGCAAAAGAACAATGGCGCCCGCAGCCCAGCCCCAATACTTCAAAGAAGCAATAATTCTTTTCACTATTTTTTTATCTCTCTTATTCATACTTCATATATTTTACCACAAAAAAAGCTCCTCGTTAAGGAGCCTCAAATTTAGGTATGGGCGTATTCGTGCCCGCAGTCTCCGCACACATAACCGTACAAGCGCGAACCCTGCCCCGGCACAATGCCTTCAAACTTCATTTTCCCGCCACATTTGTAGCATATTTCCCACGGATATCCCGTTGGCCTTGCAACAAACTTCAAGCATCTTTTGCATTTCCAACCAAGCAGGATGTTGTCGTCCTTATAATAAGGACTGTCCTTAACGTGTTGCATCACCTTTTCCATGTCTCCGTGGCCGTCAGTTTCGCATGCCTCCTGAAACCTTGCAACCATTTCGGCAAGCGCCTTTTCAGTCAGCGCCAGCCTTTCCCGCATATACCAAATAAAATTGGCATGCAGTCTAATATTTTTTTCATCAGGAAGAGCAGACAAATACACATCCAACGGACTCGGCTTTTTCTCTACTGTAGACATACTACACCTCGCTTTCGTGTTGTCAAAGAGACGGCCGAAGCACTATATAATTATTACCACAAATAACAAAAGAATCAACCCTGTTTGACAAAATTTTTGAAAACGTTAGTATAAGGGTGTGTCGATCTTTTCCAACCTTTAAGAGGGTGTAACATGGCCAAGAAGAAAGCTTCTAAGAAAAAGAATCAAAAGGCAGAAGAAAATCTGACTCAGGAAGAATTGATGACCAAAGCTTTGACGCAAAAATCCAGTGATTTTCGTAGCTGGATGTCGTATGGACGCTTACCAGAATCGTTGACTATTATAGACGCGCCTTGCCCCAGATGCGGGGCGCAGGTTATCTGCGCTTATGCGGATATGGGTGGAGGAGTTGATTATTACGATACCTTTGCCCACGTATGTTTGAACTTACAATGCGACTATGTGAAAAGCGAAACTTTCTTTGACAGCTCCGGCAGCTTGCCGGCAAATTCTTGCCCCTTCCCTCACCAGTAAATTCTCGCCCTCATCACCTCTCACTTTGAGAGGTTTTATTTTATATAAACAAAAACCCAAGGGCAACCCTGGGTATGAGCGTTGGGAGATTCAGTACAGCAAACATTGGTAAAAATGGACTAAAAAATCCACTGTGGCAAAGACCATAAAGGTCAAAACAAGAACTACTACCAGGCCGCAGCCACCCTGGAAATCAGGGATACCGGGGTTGGTTTGGCCGGCGTCTTCGAGTTCGTGATGTTGCATGCCACCACTCCTTTTCTAGCTGTTCGTCATCCAGCGAAACGCGTTGCTGTTTGCAGCCACTGCACAAAGGACACAAATCCTACAAGGCTGACGGCAAAAACAACCGCCAGAATCAGCGCGATAATATGCGCCCAAAAATTTTCCGATGTCAGCTCTCTTTCCATCGTCTCGTCTGCGCTCCGCGCATAGTAGCACCTTGCGGGGCAACTTTGGCTCCCGCAATTCGGGCAGTAATCGCTATCTAACTTGCTCATGACTTCTCTCCTACTGTTGTTAGGTATTTCCCATCTTTTGTCGGTAAACATAACAGCTTGTGCACGCTCCGCAACTACTAGCACCCGTACCATCTCTGCAACCTGCGCAAGGATCTTCATTTGGGGTCTCGACATTCGGTTGTTGTTTTGCAGGACAGTCCTCTACAAACCTTGCCGTGCATCCTTCGTCATACCCATAGGCGCGACAAGGATCGCACTGGGCTTGTGCATTGTACTGCCCATTTTCATCAGGCCCAGATATGTCACCCCCATTATTTTTCTTGTCTGCCCAATAAAGAAAAATCATGAAAGCTACAATCAACAACAGATAGAAAACAATCGCCATGGCTATCTCCCCATTGTCAAAGAAACGAATTGTTCACTCTATATTTAGCCTAATACTAATTGCTTTTTTGTCAACAAAAAACCCAAGGACGCATCCTTGGGTATGACTGTTTTAGATTCTATGTTTTTTCAGAATATCTTGGCGATCTGCCCGCTTATTGCTGGTTGACATAGGCATTCGCAACCCAGCAGGAAGAGCAGTTTCCATCGCACAAAGAATATTCAAGTCCACATGTGGGCGAAGAATACGTTGGCAAATTTTCAGTAGCCATTTCTGCTCTCCATCCAAATGGATCTTTGCCAAATGGCATCGCCAACAAGGTTACTGCCAATTGAAATAATATTAAGATGATTACTGCAAAACCCGTGAGCACAACTATAAAAGGAGCTATAGAGATAGCAAACAAAAAAACAAATGCAACCAATAAAATAACACCGATCCCTTTTAAAATGTCCATGTTTTTAACCCCTATGTTGCTGTCAAGGAACGAACAACTTGCCCCTAATTTAACAATAATACTTTGTCAAATTTTGTCAACAAAAAACCGCTGGGGGCGGGTTGTGGTTTGGTTACTTTTTGAAATAGATGTTTAAGCAGGACTCAAATTTTGAGAGGTCGTCGTTTTTTACGCGGAAGCCCGATGCTTGGGCGTGGCCTCCATAGGTTATAAGAAAGTCTGAGCAAGTTTTCATGGCATCAACAGAGTTTGTGCCTTTGGGGTTTCTTACAGACCCGCAAGATTCTTTGTCCATTTTTTTAAAAATAAAAGCAGGTTTTGCATATTTGTTGCACATTATAGAAGCCACCGAGCCAGCCAAAGTTAATTTCCATGAAGGGTCACCCTCAAAAATTACCGGCTCGCTTGGTTTTTGCGCAATTCTTCTCTCCAACTCCTGCACTATATTTTTTATATTTTGTTGTTTGTTAAAATTTTTACCCAACAAAACTTCTACCATTTCTTTGCATTTTTCCAGACTTGGGCAAGTCAAAAGCTTATACGATTCGTTTTCAAAATTAACAGACTCGGCAGCATTTAACCCTGAAATTATTTTCTGCAAAGAACCTTCAAAAACAACGCCCTCGCCCAAAATATCTAAAAACGCCCTCAATGCCGGGCGAAAAGTATTTTTAAGCGACCTCAAACCTTGCTCAATTATTTCTTGGTTTTGTTCAACTTGTGGCACCATATCTGCAATTGTACCAAGCGCAGCCAATTCCAAAAAACTATTTTTTAAATTTTGCGAAATTTTATCACCCAGTAATTCTAAGCAAAGGTTATATGCAATTCCCACATTTGCCAAACCTTTAAATGAATAGTCGTCTGATTCTTGTTTTGGGTCAACAATAATAGAAGCCGGGGGAACTCCAAACAAAGTTTCGTGGTGATCAACAATAATAACCTCAAACCCCATTTCATTGGCAATTTTGACTTCTTCTATGTTGCCTATGCCCAAATCTAAAGTTACAAAAAGCGCAGGAGCTTTATCTTTTAACATATCTAAAGCCCTCAAGTTTATTCCATAACCGTCTTTTTCTCTATCAGGGAAAAACGCAGAATCAACATGCCCGCCCAAACTCTTGATTGCCTCCTCTACAATAACCACCGAAGAAATTCCATCTAAGTCCGAATCTCCATACAAAATAATCCGCTCATTTTTTTGAACGGCTTTCCTAATCCTATCTGCAGCTGCTTCTATGTTTTTTATCTTTTCCATTATTCTAACACTTTTAGTCCAGGCATTTCATCGCCGGCAAGATAACTTAGCATTGCGCCTCCGCCGGTTGAAACGTGGCTGAACTTATCAATCATACCTTGTTTTTCCAAAAATTCAACAGTCTCGCCTCCTCCCACCACCGAAAATGCCTTACTTTCTATAATTGCCTCGGCGATTGCTAAAGTCCCCTTTTCATATTTTTTATCCTCAAACTTCCCAAACGGCCCATTCCACAAGATTGTTTTTGCCAGATATATTTTATCTTGCAAAAGTTTTATTGACCAATCATTAATATCTAAAGCATCAAGCTCGCCTACAGGAGTTACAATTTTTTCAGGAAAATCAAACTTGATGTTTTTCTCTTTTATTTCTTTTGCTATCAACCCGCTCACCAGCACAAAGTCAGCCACCTTAGAAACGCTGTTTATAAACTTTGCTTTTGTTTCAACTTTAGTCCCCCCAACAATGGCCACCATTGGTTTTTCAGGATTTTGCACAACTTTATTTAGCACCTCAATTTCTTTTGCCAATAACAACCCTGCACAGCTTTGTAATATTTTAGGTACCCCAACTATTGAAGCGTGGACTCTGTGGCAAACAGAAAAAGCTTCGTTAACATAAATATCTCCCAGAAACGCAAGCTTCTTTGCAAAATCCATATCGTTATCTATTTCTTCTTTATGAAACCTTAAATTTTCCAGCAGTAAAACCTTCCCAGGCGCCAACTTATTTGATTCTGTTTCTACGTCTGGGCCAATGCAATCGTCTTCTTTCTCAATTGGGAAATCAAGATATTCCGCCAGCTTTTCTGCCACCTTGTCTAACGTATATTTTCTATCAACAACGCCCGTGCTTTCTGGGTCCAAATGGCTCATCAAAATTACCTTTGCCTTATTCTCAATCAAATACTTAATAGTCGGCAAAGCCTTTTGAATGCGAAAATCATCTGTGATATTCCCTTTTTCATCCAAAGGCACATTAAAATCACACCTCACCAACACGCGTTTATCTACTACACTGATATCGTTGAGTGTCTTAAACATAATAAAAATATTAAGTTATTATATGATATTTCCAACAATTTTGCTACGCCACTTCGTCTTGATAACATTTCTCGCAATACACAATTTCCGGCCTATCTGGCGCGTAACTGGTTTTTATATCCCTACCGCATTTAGCGCATGTGCGATTCCACAACTTCATTGGGCTTTGATTTTTTACGCGTTTTGCGTGCCGGCAATTATGGCATAGTCGCGGAATTGGAATGTTGTTAGCCCGATAAAAATCAAGCTCCTGTTTTGTTATTTTAAACGCTGTTGTGCACCTGCACGCACATTCACCTTTATGCGCGCAGCCAATTGATTCTTTTAATATTTCATCTGTCGCATCTTTTATGTGGTCGGAAATCAATTCTGGTTGCAAAGTAATTTTATAATCTTTTTCTTCGGGATCTTTCCACCTGTAACCTTCTGCTATCGCCTCTTCTTTGGTCAGCGGAAAGTCGTTAAAAGCAAGCGATTCGTTATAAGGGAATAAAGAAAGTTCTGGCGGGAAAAATTCTCCGTATCTATATGTTCTCCCTTTTTTGTCTAAGTACGGCATTTCATTCATGTGCGCAATAATTTTGGGCACAAGTTCTTCATACTCTTCTTTTGTGTATTGTTTGTTAAAAATGCAATATTGTTTTTTCTGCAAGCCAACGCATCCAAATAAGTTTGCCCCGCTATAGCATTGCATGCAATAAGTACAGTCGTGCGAATTACGGGATGTTCTATAACTAAATTTAACTCGCGAGCAACCCTCGCCGCAGCTTGATGTTTCATAAATAAGCTCTGAATTTTCACCCCAAAGCGAAAGGTCCATACAATCCTTGCTTGATGGAGTTATCAAATACTGCACATATCGGCAATCTTCGGCGTTTGTAACATAGTAAGAGTCGCGAACATTTTTAGAATTATTAATATATTCGCCCGAAACATTGAAATTGTGTTTGCCGTGAGCATAGCGGACAATACTTTTAGCTAAAAAATCCTCAGCGTGCTTGGCAAAACTTTCCAGGTTTTTAAGCGAACCGAAATTAAACTCCAAAAACTTTTTTTCGTACTCTTCTTTAGAATACGGCTGGTTAAAAATATAATACTGTTTATTGCGCAAATTAACGCACCCAACACAATTCATACACCCTTGAAGATTTTTAGAAAACCAGACATCGACGCACTCCTCGCAGTCACAAGAAAAAAATGCCTTGTGTGATTTTATAAGACCAAATGATTCGTAACATTCATCAGACGATTCTGCCCGCGTGACATCAATGGAATTTTTGGTTCTGTTAATCCATGCGCTATACATGCAATCCTCGCAACTGGTGGCCACAAAGGTTAAATAGCAATTTTTAAGATTATTAGAGCCGGTGCAATAATCACTATTTACCGTATTCCACATTGTCTGACTAAGTTGAGGAACTTTAAGCGACAACTCACGAAGCTGTTCAAAAAATGTTTTTGAGAAATTGTATTCCTGCCCATATTCCATGGGGTCCCATTTGTCAGACTGCCAAATATCCCGTTCATATACTTTGTATGGCGAGTCCTGCGGAAAAATGGAAAACATAGTTTCCCCGCCCCAATCGCTCTTTCGTTTGTACAACACCCGAAAATCCCTGGCCGCCAGCCTTCTCTTCACTCTGCACTCTGGACACCAAGTTGGCGCAGGCACCTTCATTTTCTCATAAAATGCAAAATCCTCGGGCTCTATTACAAAGTCTTTCTTGCAACTCTGACAAATTTTTGTTTCTTGTTGATTCATTGTTTTAGGCTACTTCGTTATTGTAACACTGCTCGCAGTACACGATCTCCGGCCTGTCCGGTGCGTAGCTGGTTTCGAATTCATTAGTACAATTTTCATGCATACATTTTCTGTGCCAGAGTTTTGGCGGGTTGCGCCAGGAAAAACGCGCGTAGTGCCTGCAGTTCTGGCAGATATGTGGCAAGGGGATATTTAGCCTTCTGTAAAATTGGAGTTCTTGATTTGTAATTCTAAATACACCTGCGCATTCATGATTGCATTTGGTTCCATGAGAACAAGCTATTGCCTCTTTCAGTATACTGTCATCCACATCTTTGATATCATCGGGTATTTCAATGGCAGATTTTGTAGCGTGGAATTCCTTGTTTTTTTGTTCGTGCCAAGCAAAGCCCTGGTTTTGTGCTTCTTCTTTTGAAAGTGGAAAAAATTCGTTGGCAAGCGATTCATTATATGACGAAGGACTCATTTCTGCCGGAAAAAATTCGCCGTATTTGTAAACCCTGCCCTTTTTGTCTACATAGGGCATTTTATTCATGTGTTGGATTATTTTAGGAATAAGAGCTTCGTATTCTTCTTTTGTATATTGTTTATTAAAAATGCAGTACTGCTTGTTGCGCAAACTCATACAACCAAATAGATATGAAGAATTTTGACAGAAAAAGCAGTACTGTAAATTGGCAACAGAATTAAAGCATTGTGAAGAAAACGCCACATTGTACGCCCCATCACCCACAATAAGTGAATCATAAATCAACTCTGTTTTGTCTCCAAAGTTGCTGTGGTCATAAGAATCCTTCGCGGGCCCTAAAGTAAAATTTTGACAGTATTTAACATTCTCACCGCCTATAATTCTCCAACAGTTTTTGGCATCTTTAGAGTTAAAAATATAATCGCCGGAAACATTGGCATTGTGCCTGCCGTGAATAAATTTGCTGGGAAACTTCATCCAGTGCTCAGCACTCTTTTTTCTCAAAGCCTCAATATTGTTTCTTGAAGTTGTTTTAAGTTCTTCTAATTTTTTCGCATATTCTTCCTTAGAATAAGCCTGGTTAAATATATAGTATGATTTATTTTTTAAATTAATGCACCCAAAACAATTATTGCAACCAACACAATCTTTGCAAAACATCACCTCGCTACACCCTTCGCAGTCTATAGAATACAGCGCTTTATAACACTTAGTGACATTAACGCAGTCATAACAAAGTTCTGACTCGTTATAAATGTGGCAGTCGAAAATATCTTTAGCCTTAGACCCCCAAATAGAATACGCAGAATTTTCTACGTAAGACAAACCAAATGTAAGATAGCAGTCCTTTGGCTGAGTAGCGTTGGCGCAGTAATCGCTGTTTATGGGTCTTGTAAGCGACCTGGACATAATAGGTACTTGATGAAGTAACTCCCTAAACTGTTCAAAAAACGGTTTAGAAAAATCGTACTCTTGCCCGTATTGCATGGGGTCCCAAGAGTCAGAATACCATTCTGCCACTTCCATTATTTTAATAGGCGAGTCTTCGTGTAAATTAGAAAATATTTCTTTCCCATGGATATCCTTTTTCCTAAATAACTTCCACTCATCTCGCCAAGCAAACCTGCGCTGCAACCTGCAATCTGCACAAAACGTCGGCGCAGGCACTTTGATCTTCTCGTAGAAATCAAAATCCTCTGGCTCTATAACAAAGTTTTTCTTGCAGTTTTGGCATTGTTTGTTTTCGCTTTGCATAAATTTAAGCTACCTCTTGTTGGTAACACTGCTCGCAATAGACTATTTCTGGACGGTCTGACGCATAGGAAGTTTCAATTTCCTTTCCGCATTTTGCGCATGTGCAATTATAGAGTTTAATTGGGTTTCGGTTTATAACGCGTTGATAGTGCCTGCAGTTGGGACATAATCTTGGCAGCGGCAAATTTTGAGATTTGTAGAATTGGAGTTCTTGCGGGATTATCCTAAATGCAGTTGCGCACTGCTCGTTGCATTCACCTTTGTGCTCGCATTCTATAATTTGGGAAGTAATATCCTCTTTAACATCCAAAATGCTGTCTGGCAAATCTTCTGATTTGATTGTAATCTTATAGTTTTTATCTTTTGACTCCTTCCATGCATAACCTCTTTCTTCTGCGTCTTTCTTGGTTAACGGAAAAAATTCCTGCGCCGAAGTTTCGTTATAAGCAAACTGAGAAATTTCTGCTGGAAAATAATCGCCATAGCTATAAGTTCTGCCTTTTACATCGCGGTAAGGCATTTTGTTCATGTGCTCAATAATTTTGGGAACTAACTCTTCATATTCTTCTTTGGTGTACTGCTTATTTAGAATACAGTTTTGTTTGCCACGAAGACCAATGCATCCAAAAATATTGCTGTTATTGCTATAACAGGACATGCTATAAAAAATATTTTGCCCTTCAAGGACCCTAAAACCACCTATCACATTGTTAATGTTCTTGCCGCAAATAGCTGATTCATAAACCAACTGGCCGTTTTCTCCAAACTGGGTCCAGTCATAGCATTCCTTATTGCCTTTTAAGATCATCCACATACAGTACCTGCAATATTCCGATTCTGTAGCGATAAAAGAGTTTTTTACATATTTTGAGTTAGAAACATAATCCCCGGTAGAATTTAAATTTTTAACTCCGTGCATGTATTTT
>Ga0172381_10008220_pt1 | contig 10233 bp, 12 predicted proteins | sample Leawel6488metaG_FD_119754 | JGI IMG/M metagenome (GOLD analysis project Ga0172381, IMG submission 119754) | Leachate microbial communities from a municipal landfill in Southern Ontario, Canada - Leachate well 64-88 metaG | ecosystem: Engineered > Solid waste > Landfill > Unclassified | place... | reverse complement strand
ATCATCTGCCATGACTTCACGCTCTATCGATATCTTGTGCCGAAGCATCCCTGAATGTATTTCACCGCATTTCATAATATTCCTGCCTTAGTTTATCGTATATTTTAAAAGCCTTTTTGTTCCGGTTTAGTCTTTTCATGTATTTAAGTTTATCACCATTTAAGTAATTTCTCAATGTTTCTTTTAAATGAAGTATACAGGTATCTTTGCGTAAGGTGTTCCAGTCTGCTTCGCATGAATTATAAACCCGGCAAGGAAGCTCAAGCAGTTTAGCCCCAGTTATCCATTTATTTTTAATCAGATAATATAATGCCGGCTGATTAGTTCCAGAACACAGACTGCTCCAGTAGGTATAAAAGGACTTATTGCTCTGCATTAAATCGTTGGTATCGGTCCAGTGCTGAAAAAACTTTTTTGCCATAGCTGTGTTCTTTACAAATACAACACCTGAATTCACCGGAACTTTTGTGTGTTTCCTTCCGGTATAAGCAAAGTCAAAAGTGTTCTTAAAAACTCCAGAAACATCCTTTAAGAATATAACATCACAATCACAGAGGATTAAATCCTCTTTGCTGTTCTGGACTGCTGTATTCCAGACATCAAGCTTTCTGGTTAACGATTTATGGATTATCATTTCCTCAAGAGTATTAGATATTGGACTGCTGTAAGTTACGGCTTTTGTTAAATCAATTTCCGGTCGTATTACTTCTACTTCTATTTCCGGCATTTGCTTTTTAGCTGAATATAAGAATAATTCAATCAGGTGGTCGTAATTCTCTTTCTCATTGTAGTAACAGGTAACAATTTTCATTTACTGCCTCACGCTTTAATACGGTGATTTCTGGCTTAATCCGGTATACCTTTCTGCGTAATCGTGTCCGCAATTTTGTTTTTATTTCGTTGTAATATTTACCGCCAACCATATAATCGGTTATTGCCGTGTTCGATGTTTCATGAAGTCTGCGGATATACAGAGCCGGCAACCTGCTTTCTGCTGTCTTTATATTGTCCAGATTTATAAAAGCCTTTGCCCTATTTGAAAAATCAGTATCACAATATGACCTGTAATGATAAAAACCTCCGAGCTTTTTATATATGTCAGCCCGAACCCCTATCCTTCCTGCAAGTTTCCTATGAGGTTTTATTGTGTTTAATTCTGAATCTCCAACATCAAAAGGAGCTTTAAAAAATCCGTGTTCCTCTACCATTTTAATCATGGTCATAATATATTCAGGATAAGCAATATCATCTGCATCAAAGAGCAAATATATATCTGCCGGATTTACTGCTATCATCGAGTCGACCATAGCAAACAGCCCGATGTTTTTTTCTGGATAATAAAAAGGTATCTTATTCTCCCTGAATAATTCTTTTGTCTGTTCGCAATTATCGACTCCAATTATTATTTTAACTGTGTAATTATCTGGAATGTTTTGTGCTGACAAACTCCCGATACAGGTAAGTAGCCACTCTGGCTTTTCATTGTAACAGGATATAAGAATATTGCAGGATTTCATTTTCTTGCTATCCAGACATAATCATCTGCCTGTGTAATATCCGGAAAGATTTCATCTACTGCTTTTTTTACATCAGGGTGGTTCGGGTGGTCGTAATCATGCCCCATTATAAAACCGCCTTTCTTTACTTTCCCCTTCCATGCTTTTATATCTGCTTTTACTCCTTCGTAATCGTGTCTGGCATCTATAAACACAAAGTCCAGTTTTTCGGTTACCAGTTTTGCAGCTTCAATCGAATCCATTTTAAGTATTTTTGTCCTATGTGGAAAAGTTGTTTGCAGCTTCCTTACCAGTCTGTATGCATCATTGAAATGCTTCTGCGGTTTATGGGTCATCGGGTTTGTTGTTTCCTGCTGACTTGGAGGGTATGCTTCCCACCGGTCCACAAGGTACAGCCGTAATTTTTTTAATTTATGTAATAGTGTTCCGGCTGTTATCCCTTTATATACTCCAATTTCAGCTCCGACAATATCAGCATTACTTGAATATAATTCACATATAACATCAGCTCTTGTTCTCATATTACCCCCACCCTGAATGAATTATAAATCATTATAGCACCACTCTGTTTAGCTGAATCCTCTGCAGAGCAATCTCCACGAAATGCGAACATAAAAGAAGCGTGTTGCAATATCCCTTGCTTAATTACTTCTGGAATACTTTCAGGTGTATCTCCATATCCTGCTTCATATTCAATCTGGATTCTTTCTAATCCTGTAGGTATTTCTGGAATGATAACAACAGCCGGCTCTGATACATTGTCAAACAGGTATTCTGTGATAGCTATTTCTTCTGGCTCTGTCGAAATTTCCCCTGAAATAAGTTTTATGCTGTTGATTTTGTTTACCGGCGAATACGGAAGATAATATTTATTTATCCCTCTGTTTAACCTGGTAAGGCTTCCGGTATATTTATCATCAGATGAAAACTGTCTTAACCATGTGGCAGTTATCAAAGTCCTGTTTAAATAATTACAGGCAAACTGACTTGCAGTTAACAACAAGGCATTGAGAAGAGCTTCTTCCGAAAGGTATTCAGAATCGGATGTCAATTTCAATCTGTCGGCAAATGTTGCTACATCAACAGCCGGTATATCTGGGTATGTTAATTGTTTTGTTTCTGCATACATAAACTGTTCCCCTTATAAGTTACTTTTCCGTACCCACGTTCTTCAAAAGTTCTGGCTAAATAATAAGGCATTTCCTCAATATTTGTTGCCCTTAATTTACCATATCCTCTATACAGTTTTATCCATACAGGCTCATCATCTGGAATATTCCCTACATTGCTGTTTACCGTATTATCAATGTCAATTTTATTTCCGTTCCCTTTTCCGTTTTGTGCTTCTGCTATAAGGACATCAACCCACCGCAATTTCGTCCGTCTTGTCAGCTGTCTGGTATAATAATGGTCGCCACCTTTTTCACTCCACCACCGCCCTGTCTTTGCGATATCACTATAACAGCAAAAACATTCTGTTTGAAAACTGCGTTGTGTTTTCCACTGCTTCGGAAAAATCTGATTATTCCACCGCTTTACTTTGCCAATCTGTATTTCTGATTTTTTTGCATCTTCCAATAAAATATTAAATACGTCTGGAGAACAGTACCTGTCATCATCATCTATGAAGTGTACCCATCCGTCTTTTACCTGTTCAAGTAATTTGTTGTTATAAAGATTATAAGGAGCTTTCCCAATATTACTTAAATGAGCTTCACCCCTTATAATTATATCGCCCTCTACATATTTATCTCTCGGGTCGTCAGTATGAACGACAACAATTTTATTATCCCAATCCAGAGCTTTTATACTCTGAATCAGGCTTTTAAAGCCGTTCGGCCTATTACTCGTTCGAATCAATATATAAAGGGCTTCTTTCATTTCGCCTATCCTTATGTAGAAAGGTCGTCGCTGAATATACCTTTAATAAAAGCAGAAGGTCTGTATACAGCAAGTGCAGCTCTGATTTCGCCGAGGATTGCTACTGCGTTCCTGACAAAATAATCACTGTGATGTTCTGACAGCCTTACAGTTGCCCCTTCTCTTTCCCACAACTGCGCTCCGATACCGAAAGCTCCGGTAAGGAATCTCCCTTCTTCCATAGCGGTTGTTTCAACAACTGGCACTCTCCATATCCTGGATATGCCACCGTCTGGTACAGTTACCCATACATACCTGAGGTCTGAACCTTTCAAGAGTTCAATATCACACCAGTCATTCGGATGCAGAATTACGGCAGTCGCGAAATATTCATTTACCCTTACGGCAGCAAAAGCTTTTCTCAAATGGTCAAGCTGTGTATCGTATTCATCAGGTGCGCCCATTGTTTCGACGCCTTCTGTGTTGTGCAGTCCTGTAAGCTCTCCGTCTACACCAGTACCGAACAGAACTTCGTCCTCATATTTCTTGAGAACTTTGTAAGTGAGCCTGTTGTCAATGTGTCCTGACAGCTGTGCCGAATCAGAAAGAACCTGTCTGGAAGCCGGAAGCCATGCCGATATAGTTTCAACCGGAGTTGTTATCGGAGTGAAAGCCATCTTCATCTGGTTCTTTCTATTTGTTTCACCGTTCTGTGATGCTGCTGAACCGCCGGCAAAGTCTGCTGTTTCTCTGAAATACTGGATTGCATTACTCATTGTCGGAGATACATTCATAATATCTCTGATTGTAAGAACCCTCTGCCCTTCGTCAAAGAACAGTCCTGCAACCCTTTCTGCAAACACCGGCGCTCTGCCTTCCGCATCGCCAACAAGGGCATCGGCAATTACTGCTTTCCTGAACAGACTACCTACTTCGATTGCTCCTGTTTCAAGTGATTTGGCAGCAATAGCATTTTTGAACTCTTCGCTTGTAACGAATCTCTGTCCTGCTGTAAGTAATTTTTTCTTTTCACTGCCGGAAGGTATTCTTGCAAACTTCGCTTCCAGTTTGTCAAACTTTTCCTCAAGTGACTTTTTTTCTGCTTCCAGTGATACAAGTTTTTTTCCTGTTTCATCAAGCAGTTTTGCTGTTTCCTCTTTGGCTTTTCCGAGTGATTTTACTTCCTCATCTCTTGTCTGAATGAGAGCTTCTATCTTTTTAGCAGAAGCATTAAGTTCGTCCTGCAATGCTTTAAAATCTTTTTCTTCCATGATTAACTCCTTATCTTATTTAATATTTGCTCAAAATAGGAATCCTGCATTTTATATAATCTGTCCACAATCGTGCTATCTAACGGCGACTGTTCGAGAGTGTCCTTTGACGGCTCTCCAATTATATTTTCAAGATTCAATATTATCGTTTTTAATTCTACCACTGTTTTATCAGAAATGGAAGTAGGTTTTAATGCTTCAATTAAACTTTTTACTCCGGTAATAACTGCATCCTCATTTGCGGCCATATCCACCGGACCGTATTCATATAATTTTAATTCCTTTAATATCCTGCCGGTTTTATCTGCTGTAGCATTTATTACTTCATAGGCAATAGACATTGTATCAATAACACCGTCTTTAATAAGTTCCAGAACTTCATCGCCTCTTGTTGTTTTTGAGATTTTGCTCTCTGTATAAAGGCCGGTATTGTCCTCCAGTATTTTAATAGGTATTCCGAGCGGTTGATAATGATTATAAAATACTTTTACTTTATCGCCTCTCTCTTTAAGTGTTTTTTTAAAAGCACCTTGAATAATAGTATCACCAACTCTGTCCTTGTTACCGAATGCAGAAGCATATCCAACAAGAGTCCTGCCTTCAACTTCTTCCGGTTTCAACTTAATATTCTTGTATTCCATAAAATCCTCCCTTAATCATATACAACAGCACACCGGCAGTTAATTATATTTCCTGCACTCCCCATCGGGTCTCCGGGGTACTTTAAATATTCTCCAGATACATAAAAATCTTCGTTTAATGGCACAGGGTCAACATCCGTGTGGTCATAATCAGAATTATCTCCGGCTCTGGTTCTTTCATCATTTACTGATATCCATTCTTTCATTGCCACAATACCGGATTCTTTTGCAACCTCAAGGCTTCCTGCGTTTGCTGCCGAATGTATTTCTGTTCTTGCTATCATAACCGCCCTGTATTTGCTCTCGATATCTCCAACGGTTAAAATATTTTTTGCTATTTCAGTATTCATAAGTTCATCTTTTATTCCAGATACAATAATGCTGTTTATTTTTTCAGTTGTTGCCTTTGATATCTGCGTAACTTTTTGTGCTGCATTTATCCTTGCAAACTTAATCATACTTTCTGCAAACGCTGTGTCCTTTTTTTCAAAAGAAACATATCCCTTACGCTCTTTAAGGTCTTTCCGTGTTATTTCTCCCATCGATGAGAACGACCTTACATAAAGCGTATATAATTCCTTCTCCAGACTTTCATTTATTTTCTGCACTGCCGGTTCAACCAGTCCTGAACTTTCATAAGCTGTGCTTGCTGTTTTAAAGCTCTGTTTAATCAGTCGTCTTATTTTGGTCTGGTAAATTAAAGATAGTCTTAATACAAGCCGTTCTTGTATCCTGCGTTTTAATTCCTTCTCTTTTCTGGTCATACGTATTTACAGCCCCAAACTGCTCCGGCAATATCCTGCCAATCATGAACTTCCCTTATACGTTTATTAAACGATATAGCTTCTTTTATGAATCTGGTATCGGAGTTGTTCTCTGTACCGGCATAAGCAATCGCTTCCATGTCTTTTGGGAAACACTTCCCTCCAAATCCTTTCTGCCCGTCTGGTGCAATTTTAGTATTCGTACCTATCCTGCTGTCATACATCAGCATAGAGCGAATTACTTCATAATTAATTCCCATGTCGCAGAATATTTCAGCCATTTGGTTTGACGCTGTTATCTGGAACGCAAGCAGACAATTACACAGATATTTATAGGCTTCTGCTTCCCATGAATCGACAATCAGGATATCTGTTCTTTCGTAACAGCCTTTCATAATTACTGCAAATAATTCTGATTCGTACCCATTACCGCCAATTACAACCCTGTTCGCATTTATCGTATCTTTCCACGGATTCTTTTCGGTTAAAAACTCCGGTATCATAACTATGTTCTGGTGATATTTTTCAGCCAATATTTTACAGGTATAAGGGACAACAGTAGACCGAATAGCAATATATTTGTTTTCCGGCAGTTGTTCCAGAACTTCCTCCAGATAAGATAAATCAATTTCACCGGACGGCTTAAAAGGTGTCGGCAAACACAAAAAAATGGCAGTACATTTGACTCCAATCTCGGTAATGGTTGAATTACTGTCTTTGTGCTTATCATAGCTTAAAACAGCGTATTTGCCCTTCTCCGTTAACAATCGAATAGTGTTACCGCCAACTACTCCGCACCCTATAACTCCGATATATTTATTTTCCATAAGCTTCCTCTGCCGGTTTATCACCACCCTGTATAAATTCATCGAAGTCCATATCTGCCGGCAAAAGTCCTGACGGCAAATAGCCTGTGTCCGCATTTGGCATAAGGTCTGTATTTACTCCAAGCCCGAGCCTTTGGTTTATCTGTGAAAAAGGAATTGACATATCGAACATTATTTTTGCTGATGCAAGTTTGTCTGTATAGCTTTCCTGTAATGCAGCTATTTTTGAAAGGTCTGCTTTAATTCTGACATTCGGGTCTTTCACCAACTGCCTGTTTATCTGGTTCTCTGTTTCCGATATTACCGGAAGCAATCCTTCCTGCCACAATATTTTTTTACCGATTTCAATATTAGCAAGAGTAGCGTTGTCCAGTATTCCTATCATAACCGGCTGTACTGAATAAGCAGAACAGATTTCTTCCCGAATCATTTTTCGTGACTGAATAAATGCAAGCTCTGTTGCTGTCTGTCCCATGCTCTGCCACTTCCCATTACCGACAACAAGCGGTCTGCCTCTGTCGCTTTCATCAAGTTGTTCTGATAGCCATTTCTTTGAAGCGTCATACTGTTTCTGGTCAATGTTTTCAAAGGTAAGCAGTCCAGAAGGTATCGCCATATTTTCAAGCATAGCTTTCTGCCATTTTTCTGCTTCCTCATCGATGTCAATAGCTCTGGCACAAGCCTGTAATGGCGGCATCCCATAATACAGATTATCGGCAGACGTATATTTCAAATGCAAAACTTCTTCCGGCCAAAGGTCTTTTGTTACACTGCCTTTATAATATTTGTACTTTGAAATAAGTGATGTGAGTCCTGCTGTTATTTCCATTCTGTCTGGAATTAACGGCCATACCTCTACAATCCTTCCTGCTGTATTCCTGATTATCGTTGAATAAAAATCACCACATAAATCTCTCTGGTATACTGACATTCTGATAATGTCTTTCCACCCAAAACTTTCATTCGGATTATCAATCAATGCCTGTAATTCGTGCCGTGGATTCGGCTCCCATTCATCTCCAACCCTCTGTTCAACTTGCCAATCCACCGAAGAAATATTATCGGCTCTTAATTTAACACAGGCGAATAGCCATGTTGACTTTTTAAAGCCATTCCTGGAAGCAGACGCAAGCGAGTAATCCGTGAATTTCGCCGGCTTCAATCCTGCCCTCATTAAATTATATGTCGTATAAGATTTCTTAAATGTCCTGCCGGTTTCTCTTTTGGTAAAGATATTAAAGGGATTTAAGTTCATATTGCCCCTCGCTTTTTTAAAATTATAGCACAATATATATTAACTGTAAAGTTTATGCTCTGCCTAACAATACCGGCTTACTATCTCCGGTTAACTCTGTCAATGCCCATACAGCAGCATCGAGGCGGTTAGGCGAAAATCCTGCTCCCTGTTCAAAGGTACAATATTCATCTTCAAGTTCCAGTAATGGGATACGATGAAATACTCTGCCTTGCTCATACAAAGCCGAAATAGGTTCTGCCCTTATAATTTTCCCTCTGGTAGCTGTTACCAGTTTAATCGGAAGATTCCTGTCGACATTCCTTATTGTTGATTCGACCATATCCCCTCCGTAATTCCGTTCGGCAGCAATACAGTCTGCTGACCATTTATAATAAGCTGTCGCTACTTCCATTGCCCATTCATTCGGTGTGCCATGACATGAATAATCGTCCAGAACATAATAAAACTCTCCGAGAACTCCGGCGACAACAATTCCTATCTCATCACCGGCAACAGAGCCGGAAGGGTCAACCCCGATAACGATACGTTCAAAAGGGACAGGACTTCCGTCAGACGTTTTCGGTATTCCGTATTTAATCCATGTACGCTTTATTAAAGTTCCTGAATCTTCTGAATAATTCCCTTCGAGAAACCTTGCCCTTTTCTCTGGAGACAGCAGGTTCAAGTTGCTTAAATAATCCTCTGAAATGTTGTCGAGATTGTCTGCCGGATTCATTTTAATATATGCGAAGTCTGCTTCTGGTACATCCCTTCCGTCTGGAAATTTCCGGAGATGAAACATTTGATAACCCCAGTGCTGTGTCGAAGGTGGATTATAGTCAATTAACATTTTACCATGTATTTTTTTTGAAGGGTTTAACCTGGTTATAAGTATTTCATATCCTGCGTAAGAGGTCTGACTGCCCTCATTTATATAAATAGTATCGTACTCATTACCGAGCATTTTTTCTGTTCGGTCTTTATCATCAAGTCCATTTATCCAGATAGTAGATTTATTCGGGAACTCATAAAACCAATCGGACCTGTTTAAAGTAACCTTTCCAGATATTCCCATAAGGCTTAAAACCTTTGGCATTGTTTCATAACAGATAGATTGTTTTGCATGGGCGAACCTGAACCGGCTTATAAGGTGTTTACTATTTGCGACACAGATTGCCCCTAATACCAGTACAAACAATATGATGAATGTTTTACCTGAACGGCTTCCCCCTTCAAGCAGTATCGTTTTGTTCTTTGCTATTACCGCCATGGCTTCTTTCTGTTTATCTGTTTTTTTTATTTTCTGGAGGTTTATCTGGTTAGATGACATCCAAGTCATCTTTGTCCACGTTGACCGTTATGCTGCCGGAATGTTCATGTTCAAACCTGTCATGCCAATCCTTACGGAATCTGTTTTTCATATTAAATATCCACATCGTAGGATTTACTTCTAACTTTCCTACTGTTCCGGCTCTGCCTATTTTCTCCCACCATGCCTGTGAACGTTCCAGTCCCTTTTTATAGGAGTCCGAAAACTCTGGATATTCTGCTATCCACCGGTAAAAAGTATCTTTGGCAATACCGATTTCTGCACATATTTCACAGACCGACCTTCCTTCTGCGAAAAGAGATAATATCCTGTCTGGAAACTTTGTATCATATTTAGTTGGTCTGCCTGTTTTCATTATTTTTTAGCCTCTTTAAAATCGGCATAAACCTTTTGTAAGTCTGTGCTTTTTATTTCAGGCTTTACCTGATTCAATACCATACCATAATTATTGGCTTTTTTCAACTTCTTCCAATCGATGTCAGTCCTTCTAATTAACGGAGTATCGAACTTCCTCCATGCGTCCTTTATAACGTGCTGTGGCCTTTTAAATCTCCGGTCAACAGTTACTACCTGTGGCCATACCCTTTCAAGGGAGCGAGCCATTAAAAGCCTTCCGTCACCCTTATACAGTGAATCAGTATTCCCACCTTTTACAGTCATCGTGTGCATTTTTTTAGTCAGGAAAATATTCATAGCTACAGTACACAGCCCTCCGGAAAGCATTTGTAGGCATAAATCTGTATCTTCATTGTATCTGCCTCTCCACCGGTAAGGGATATCATTGTT
>Ga0172381_10008218_pt1 | contig 10235 bp, 11 predicted proteins | sample Leawel6488metaG_FD_119754 | JGI IMG/M metagenome (GOLD analysis project Ga0172381, IMG submission 119754) | Leachate microbial communities from a municipal landfill in Southern Ontario, Canada - Leachate well 64-88 metaG | ecosystem: Engineered > Solid waste > Landfill > Unclassified | place... | reverse complement strand
CAGCGCCGAGGACTTTGAGGGTTTCCAGCATTGGATCTCCCTCTTTCAAAACGTCTGATCCGTTTTCTAACGTAGGCACGTTGGCTGCGCTTGGCAGACTTGCCGCGTTCATTTCGGATTCATCGTACACTCCCAAAAGTTCTGGAAATGCTTCGCTGAGCGCTTGGCTCTCTGCGACCTTTTTGATCATTGTGGATGGCTTCTGTTTCCAAATGTATTCTCCTGTTGTGTACTCTGCGAGTGGGACGGCTGCTGTATAGGTCTTTCCGTTCCGTACGATCGTGCAGACAGCTCCCCAAAGCGTTCCACCCTCCCAAGGCTTCACCCGAATGGTTACCTTGTCTGTTGCGTCATTTGGATTTGCCACCTGTTTTGTGTATATCGCTTCGGTCGTGATGCTTTCTGCTCCACCTACGTCTGCTGCTTTCCGGCGCTTCCCATCACGGGTCACGATATAGTTCACTCGGCGATTTTGTGGATCATCCTTTTTATATACTACTGCGATGATCTCCCGCGTGAATGGATTCAATCCTAGTTTGTTTGAAAAAACCAAGAACATATACAGCTCGTTGTCTGTGAGGTCTTTGTTGACCAAATTCCTGACGAATTCTAGCTGTGCTGCTTTGAATCCCTCTTTTACTGCTACGAGCTCTTGCATTTGGCTCGTTATGGTTTCGACTGTTTTTGATTTGACTGCTTCTTCTACTTTTTCTTCTGGTTTCATGTTTTCACTTCCTTTCGTGCTTTAAATGTTTTTTTACTTGGTGACTGTCACCGTGATCTGCATTGCTCGGATTACTTCTGGGTATTTGTATGCTTTCATCAGGACATCAAAATTTGTGATGCTCCATACGATGATCGCGCATACTGCCAAAAGAAGTGCTCCGCTAGTCATCTGTAATGCAGTTGTTATGATTTGCTTTTTGTTCATATCTGTTCTCACCCCCTCTCTTGTGCTTTTTGAACCGCTTTCATTATATTATGATATAACGGTTTCCCCCTTTTTGTCAAGTGGCAAAAGCGTTTGAGGATGATCTCTGTAATACATCTTCAACGCGCTCTGAAGTGGTCGTGCTTGCAATTTGTATATTGCAATCTTCGCAGGATTTGCTATACATTTTTTTCGCAAATCTGTTAACAGTTGTTGTATTTTTTCAAGTTCCATATTTAATTTTTTACTCTTTTACGATCCGTTTTAAGATTCATCACCCCCCTAACCCCCTCTGTGGTCATTTAGTAAACGGCGACATGCGCCCGATCCGTATATAAGACTCCCGTTCCTATAGCCGGGGAGTAGGCATCACACCCTGCTGGTTGATTTCCATAATCACCGCCTGATGATCATGTGCGGAATTGCACCGCTTTTCCGTCGCCTCCAGCTTCCCTGCGACAATTTTGAGTAATTGTTTTTTATTTAAATGAGGGTATTGAAACACTAAAATTTTTGGTATTCCAGCTTGCAGCATCCATCGAAGATGTGGGAATGGTATTTTTTGAAAACCATGTAATTTGTGCCACAATCCGTGGCAGTCTCGACATATTACTAAAAGATTTTGATTGAGTTCTTTATATAAAATACTTTTTCCGTCATGTTTATATCTACGGTGATGAATATTAATATTTTGATCAGATCCACAAATTCGACAACATTTTCCCTGTTTAATAAAAACCTCTTGTCGTTTTTCTTTCCAATGAGATGTTCCTAAATATTGACTGTATTGCATAAAATTATATTGTTCTATTGCTATTTTCTTCAATTTTTGTATTTTTATATCTATAGGGAGTTCGCCAAGGATGATTGGCTTTGGGGATTGCATACACGCGGGGTTTTTTGTTTGGGGGATTGACTTTTTCGGTCGGTGAAATTACGCTTGTCATAGTTTCAGTTTTAAATAGGACTTTTTCTTTTCTGGGAGAAGTCCTATTTTTTTGGTATATACGTTTATGCTACTATTTTTCTTTTCAGTCAACTGGATCTTAGTATGTCAATGTGGAGATGCCGAGGAGTCGAACCTCGGGTTGCACTCTGCAGTTTTTGGTTGCTGAGGCTCTACCGTTGCATCCCCATGATGCTTATTCCAAAATATAACATGATTCGGCTGATTGGCAAGGCTTCTTTCTTTGTGACTTCCTTTATCACATGAGCGAGTGGTGTCTGGTTTCGTGTACTCATCCCAGTCCTCATCTCGCTCCAGAAATGCCATATCAGCCAACAGGATGGCTCGTGGAGGACTTTAGTGCTTCACAGGCTACCGCTGCCAGTTTCTTTACTGATCCTATGAAATTTGCTGTGTGTGCTTGGTCGATAATACCCGCGGACTCCATCCCTTTGAAGTGGTTGATCAACTTCACGGATGTGGTGAGGATTATTTTTTCCTCAACAGAAAGGCTTTCGTATGGTCGCGTGCGTAAATCTTCAAGCATAGTGTTATTCTGTTCCTACTTTTTTCATTATTCCTTGCATTGCTTTATATGCTCCGGTGAGGGATAGTGCAATGCTGATTGCTGCTTTAATTCTGTTTGCGATCATGCTGCCGAGATCTGCTGGGACGAATCCCAAAAGAAATGCAAACAAGACAGAGAGCAAAAAGTTTTGCATGGATGTCAGTTTCCATTTGAAATTTACTATTGCCACCAGTCCGAAGCTGACGAGGGCGACAAATCCGATCGTTTCAAAATTCAAAGTTTGTATGAGTTCCATAGTGCCTCCTTATTGGATTTTTAATATTGTTTTTATACGGGTTACGTCGTTCTGTGTTGTTCTTAAATCCATAATTGCTGTGTTTGCTGCTTGCGTTGTTGATTCTGCAATTTTCATGTGATTGTCAAGATCTTTTTTTATAAGAGAAATATCACCCTTTAGGGACATTCCCCACACGGTGATGGATACAACAGTTGCTAGTATTGGCATCCAAAATTGGATTTCTGGTCGTGAGATGAAATTCTGATGTGTTTTCATAATGTTCATACGCCTACTATTCTAGTTAACACCTATTTTTTACCGTTGACAATAGTCTACTTTGAGAAAATGGATCGCAGGAGATCCCAAAATGTTGCTTTTATTTTTCCCGCCTGACATGCCGCGAGATCGTTTAGAGCTTTCCCCTTTGCTTTACTCGCTTCATCCATCTGTGTTTCAAGTACCTGTATTCTACCCTTATACTGCGTCTCGAGCGTTGACCACGCGGAAGACCCCGCTTTTGAGGCGTCAATCTGTGCCTGCAGGAGTTTGGCACTCGCATCTGCTGTCTGCTGGATCCGTTCTACCTGTTCTTTTCTATTTTTTACTTCTTGGAGCGCAGTTGCGAGATCTGATTGTGCTGTGCCAAGTTGCGTTTGGCAGGCTGTAGTCGCACTTTTGATACCTGCTATCGACTTTGTGTATGCTTCGGTTGGGGCATTGTCTGGGTCGCTTATACCTAGAAATTGTGCTACTTCTTTTGCTACAGTCGCTCTGCTCACCAGCCATCCGTACAGGCTCTGCAATATCGTAATCACTTTATCAACGAGTGTTTCTTCTGGAATTGTCTTGTCGTAGCACCATATTCTATAGAGGACACGGGCAGGCTCACCGTAGGTTGATAGTTCCAGCTTTTTGCCTGTCCATGGGTCTAAAATATAAAATTCGCCATTGTCGCCGTATCCGTATATTTGAATGAAGTGCATGTCTTCCATTACGGTTGACGGATAAAAATCTACTTCTGCAAATACTAAATATCCTGAATCTATGAGGGATCGGATCTTTGCAATAACAGAATCTGGCATTGCTGCTTCATACTTTTGTGATTTGTAGTGGATCGTAATGTCTGGATAAACGGTCGGCACTACTTCATCTGCAAGTAGTCCGTTTCCTACTTTTCCATTTTCATCAGTGAATAATTTTTTGTCTCTGAATGTTTGATTGAGTGAGAGTGGTGTAACATCTTTTCCGATCGCCTTGAGGTAGGTTGCTATGGTACACAGTTTGCATCCGAATCCACCGATCGTATAGGGAAGCACCGTGTTGAATCCTAGGAATACATTTTTCCATTCGGAGTCATTCTGATTAAATACTGTTTCTACTTTTAATTTTTTCATATGCGTTTATTGTGAGAACATCATCAAGAGGGCTGCTCCACCCACTGTGTAGGTTACAGAAAGCAATTGACCAGTTAAATTGAACGTCGCATTGTTGAATCCAGTCGGGGTGGCGTTTGCCACATCTTCAACAAGATTTCCGAATAATTTTGTGTAAGAACTTTTTGAAACAATCGCCAGCCCTGCTGCGTTTAGAGCGATATCATTGTTTGCTGCTCCGCTATAGCTTGATAATGCCAATGAACCGAAAAGTGTTGTGTTCCATTTTTTCCAGTCGCTCACGTCAAGCGTTGTGTTGGATCCTGTTGTATTCTCATACACACCTATGGTGTATCCGTTGTCGTATCTGATGGAGGTTGCACTTCCCGGGATACGAAGAAATGCCGAGGCTATGGTTGCTGAATCTGGAATTGCACTTGTGTCGTAGTTAAAATACCAGCGATTGATTATATACGTTGAAGAATCAAAAGAGCAATGGAATCCGCAGTTCCCGTCAGAGTTGACATAATTCATCACCAACACTGCGTTTGTTGCTGCACGAATCGTTGCAAGTGCTCCAGTTGAACGGCATCCGATGGTGGTAAAAGCATTGTCATATGTTGCTGTTGCCAAGTGAACCTGTGGGAATAATTTGCTTCTTTCCAGTCCCGCGTAGTGTAGGAATGCTTTGTATCGCATCTCTTCGTCTATATGTTTATAATCATTTGCGATTTCAAGTTTCGTGATAATAGGGAGTAACAAATTTCCAACAGTTGGTGCTATTGTAAATCGTCCCTCAATAACTGCTTTATCTTTCTGAACATCACGCACTTGGTGATATGAGTTTGGAGTGAGTTTGACGATTCTGTCCTTGTCTTTTATTCCCAAGAGATACCGACCCGCCTCTGTATTTGCGAAGTCCAATAATTCTTTGTGATGTTTTTCAAAATAGGGCATCATATCTATATTTCTCCTTGTCCAGCAACGCTTCCACCGATTATTTTTGTTGAATAGGATTCGAAAACAATTTTGTCCAGTAAAAACTTGCCAGTTGACATTGTTGGTGCGGCTCCAGTGTCCCACTTAATATAATAGTGAACCGTATGATTTCCTGTCCCCTGATCGGTTATATCCACCTTTGTGCCAGCCTGAGCGTTGGCTACGGATGTTGCAACGCTTATGTGTGTTGTATCTACGTTAATTGCGTAGTATTGCGTTCCTGCAGTAAGTCCTGCGGGTAGTGTGGTTGCTGTCGTAAACTTGATCGGCGTTCCTGTTGGCACGTCCTCTGTCACGGTTATTTTGTCGTTTGCTGTATCCACTACTGCAGGCGCGAACACTTCATTTCCAGTTTCTCCCCACACCGGCACCCTGCTTCCTGTACCGTCTTGTCTACAGAAAAATGTTAAGAATTGACCAGCTACAACATTGCTGTGGGCTATGGTTCTGTTTCCGCCTATTGCTTTTAGAATCTTTTTTAGTGATGTACTCCAGTCAATAGTCACGGTTGCACCATCGGCAAGAACGTCCCATGTTGTTACAGTGGATGGAATCGGAAGCGCTGAGACGAATTGGAAGTTTACACCATCATAGACGACGAGCACCCATTGATCAGTGTTTATATCTCCCGTTGCCATGGCGGTGCTTCCTGATTTTTTGATATCTTTTGCTCCGAGAGCGTTCACATTGAGTGTCGCTGCTCCTGTGTTTGCGGTATGTGCTTTGAAAAGCACCGCCATACCGGTAAAATATGCACCGAAGTTTGGAAGCACGGTTATCGCGTATGCATCGCTATCTTCCGCATCTTCTCCCACCAAGAGTAATGTCGTTCCAGTAAATCCTTTTGATTGAAATCCTGCCATTTCAAGCGAGGTAAGTATTGGAACAGTTGCTCCGGTTACCTCTACTGTTGTGAGCCCTGTGCCTGCATTGTATGAGCTGGATGTTACTTTCCCTATTGCTGTGTTTAGCTGATTGTATCTGACAAATCTTCCCGCTGTGTAAAATGCTGTTTGATTTCCCTCTATGGTGAATGTGTCGCTGTCTACTTTTGTAAAAGTTTGCGATTCCATCATCCATCCCTCTTGGAGTGCATCGATTATGTTGTTAATAGGCTCAATCATTTGCATTGTTTCCCATGCTGCACCATTCAAGTGTTCGCGTCCTACTCCGCTGTTGAGGTTTGTATAGTCACGGATCAATCCTGTTACTGTTCCTGCTCCTGCATCTCGTTTTCTGTAAAAAATGTATTCCTCGTAGGCTGTACCCGGTCTCAAACAAATAACACCCGGGGCTTTTGCTGGGACTGGAGAAAGGGTGAGGGTTGTCACTTCGGCAGCGGATATTGTTGCTCCGATCGTGCCTGATTCGTCATTTGTTTGTTTGAACAGTCTTGAATCCATATTTTTATCGTAGTTTATTTCTTGTCTTTTTACAAGACTAAATCACATTTTGGCTATCAAATACCTCTGTCGGAAGCAAATTTGATTCTCCTCGCATTGATACGAGAATGAAATCGTCCTGTGCTCCTGATTTGCTTATCTCAAATTGTAGGGCGTTTGCTATCTCGTATATTTCTTTTCTGTAGGTTTTGTCTAGATCAGACGATGATGCTGGCGTTCCTGTGGACACTCCCCACATGTCTGTACCCCATCGTATAATGCCCCACCCTGTTCGAGAGCTTGAAGAAAATGATTTTGTATCAAGGACGGTTGATCCGTTGAGTATGGTGCTTATTGATAGCGTTCCCTGTATTCTGTACAGCCTGAAATCTCCCCATTTGAAAAGTTTTGATTGCCCAGAGTTATCGTGATCCTCGCTGCGTGTTCTCACGGTACAGCTCACTGCTGCTCCGTCAAAATCTGTCAGCGTTCCCTCTACGTCAAATTCGTACACGTTCGGTGAGTCTGATGCTCCTGCAAACAATCTCCGTTGTCCATCTTTTCCATCCCACATCAGCCAGCAGCCAACGTGTGCGTTTGATCCCGTCCATTTTCCAAGGAACGCAAGATACCGTCTATCGTAGGCGAGTACCGTGTTATTTGCTGTTTCCCCAAGGCTTGTCATTGCCAAAAGATAACGCCCCTTAAAATAGACAGCTTCACAGTTTTTTATATGTGACGGATCTATTTGATTGAAAAGGCTTTGCACTCTCCCCTCTGAGAGTGAGGTTGTGCGGATCGCTGAGGTGAAGTTTGGCTCGTATCCCAGTATACGGAGTTTTCGTTCTGAGTCGAGAAATGCCACATCGTTTTCCATGACTACCACCGATCCGGGTGCTCCGCATCCTGTGTAGGTAATGAGCTCTTGAATGATTGCATCTCCTGTCGTTGCACTGAAGTAAAATTGATGGATCGATTGCTCTTTCAGTAAAATGATTTTACTTTCAAATGGCGCTATACCGTTAATTCCAAGGTCGTTGTCTCCGGGTCTCACATCAGCCCATCCACCGTTGTGTGCGGGGCTGAATGATTCGTATTTGTCTCCTGTACCTGTAAAAAACATACGATGCGGCTGATCTGGGTTTCCTGCTCCTACAAGCGATCCTCTCAGCTGTTCCCAGAGCGCCAGTTTTTCTCCATCTGTTGAATCGCCATCTGGCGGAAGCCAAATTTGTGGAGTGACTGTTCCGTCATCATCCCATGTCACAGTTGCCCCTGATGCTGGCTGGTCTATGTAAATCATGAGCGTGACACCATTCCCTGTCGTTTTTCTACCGTATATGTTGTATCCAATCACCTGCGTATCTGTACGTCTCGTGAATGTGATTCTATTTTTATTTGTTGTGTTGAGGGTTTCTATTCCTGTTGCTATGGACACGTTTGTGCATGGAAGCGATTGCCCTTTGTCGGTGACAGTTGTCACGGTGTATTCGTAGGCGGTTGTTCCCGTTGTTCCCTGTGGTACTACTGCGAGATTTTCTGGTGCTGCTATTGCACTAAATGAAGCGACTGATGCTCCGTTGTAACGTGAAAACTTGTCTACTCCATTTCCAAGATATAGATTGGATTTCATTTTTGTACCGCGGGTACGAAGCCCTGCAGTAAATGATCCACCAGACACGCTTTCCCATGCGAGAGTGCTTGTGTTATATTTTTTGAGCACGCCATTGGAGAGCCCAAGTATTTCGTTTGTTACTCCCTCTTTGTATTGAAATAGACCATTCACTCCGTCTGTTGCGGTATCTGAGAGTGTACCGCCGAGAAGTTCCCCGCCTCTTCGTGGTCTCAGGGATTTTTTACCGTACAGTTCCATGTTGGTCATCTCTGCGAGTTCTGATCCGCGAAGTTCTGTTGCAAGCGCAAAAGTATTGACTCCTAAATTAAAGCCCTCAAATTTCCAATCTTTTTTTGGAAGATTCCCTCCAACTGGCAAAGGATTCGTCTCTATCATAATTCATATTAAGGGTACTGACGCCTAAATCCTATGTGCTGTAAGTAATGCTGGAATCGTCTTGGGTTGTTTTTGTTTCTTTCCGATTGCTGATTTGATATTTTTCCTATGGATTTCGCATACAAATTGTACAGTCTGTTTCCTTGTTGCTCCAAGTACCTTGACCATTGAACGTACGCTGCTGCGAGCATGGCAACGGTTTTTCTGTAGCGATCGGGAATTGGAAATGTGACGGCGCTTTCGGTTGATTCAACACGAGCCGGTACGTAGTAGTAGTGGATGTGCACCACGGATACTACGCTGATGGGCTCTTTGAAGTAAATCATTGTTTGTTCTGGGTTTAGGTAAAAACAATGCTTGTCATCGTATCTCGGATCTCCCCGAAGTTCCCAGTCTATTGGAATAATTGGAATGGTACTATCTCCAAGGGTTATTTCTTTAATTCCGCCCGGGGCTCGCCAATCTGCGAGGACGGTTGCTGGCATTGCGTACCCTTGAGTTCCTACTACGGTGGAGAGTGAGGTATCTTCTTTTATCAAAAACTCCCATTTTTTCTCATTGGAGAATTCAATGACAGCGTCATTGTAGTGTCCTATTCTTCTTGTTGTTACGTTCGATACTGTTTCTCCGAGTTCTTTACTGAGGTCTGACAAGCCATTGGTTAGTGTGATCATAGATTTTTGTTTTTCCAGATCATTGTTCCTGATCTATCAAAACCATCCATGGCAAATTCAGTTATATGTTGAGGAGTGAGATCGTTGAACTTGATTAAATCTGGGTTTGCAAATACATACTTTGCTTGTGCTCGAAGTGCCTCTAGTGTTCTTTTTGCTTCGGATTCTACCATGTGCTCGATAACGTCCATTGCTATCACACAATCCCACGACTCATTTTGCCATGCGTACTCCTCGGTTACTATTGTAGGTTTTACTTTGTGTTTTGTAAAGCGCCACTCAGCATATTTTTTCGTTTGGCTATCTTTTAATTCAAGAAATGTCACGTCGCACCCAGCTTCTTGAATTGCTCTGATCGTGTACTCTCCTATGCCGCCTCCGAGGTCAAGCACCTTTTTAATGTTCCGGACTTTCAGTTCTTCGACCATCATGTTGACGTCCAGTACCAGCAAACTTTGATATGCTGTGAGGTCAAAAATATAGAGGTCTGTTGATCTGTAGTATTCAATTGGAGGCGATTCTTTTTTCTTGTGCCACTCCCATGCCAATTCCACGTTTGCGTGCTTTGCTCGCTCTTTCACGAGGTCTCGCGGCATTCCTGTGTACTCCACGAGGTCAGCGAGGATTCCGTTTGCTCTTTGAACTTGAGACACCTGATCAAATGGCTCTGTCATAATTCTCCCCCCCATACATCCTCTGCGTCTCCCAGTCGGAGATCTGTTTGTACGTTTTCATGATCTGCCATTGTATAAACATAATTCCCTACATGCCCCACGGTGAATGTCGGATCTACCCAGACCTTGAATCCTTTTCGTTTCGCACTTATACAAAAGTACACGTCATCTCGGATCTGTTTACCGTGGAAGTTTTGGATCTTAAAGTATGGCGGCTCTCCCAGTTTTTCAAATACTTTTGTTTTCACCAGCATGAATCCCGTGCCGACTGCGTCCACCTCAAACAAGCGATCCATTGGATAGCTACTTGGAACGATCAGACGTTCTCCATCCACTTTGTTTATGGTGGGTCTGTATGGGTATTGTCTTCGGGGATAGAGACCGCCCACTATATCGAGGTCTCGGTCTATGAGTTTTTGAATTGCATCTGGCGGGAACT
>Ga0172381_10008217_pt1 | contig 10235 bp, 5 predicted proteins | sample Leawel6488metaG_FD_119754 | JGI IMG/M metagenome (GOLD analysis project Ga0172381, IMG submission 119754) | Leachate microbial communities from a municipal landfill in Southern Ontario, Canada - Leachate well 64-88 metaG | ecosystem: Engineered > Solid waste > Landfill > Unclassified | place... | reverse complement strand
GGAGTTCCGCCACCAGCGACATCATACCAAGAAATATCCTGCCAGTTTACACCGTCAAGTGAATAAGCCACTGTAACGGTAGCCGTGATCGCCGCAGTTGTCCTGTTGTTGTCAATGGTTACAAAGAATGACACCCTATCGGAATCCGCTATATACGCATCCGCCTCCGCTATTACATCCGTCTTTGTTAGCGTCGTATCAATAATCTCCGTATAAGTCTGTACTGCAAACACCGGACTCGCCAATAACACTAAAGCCAAAACCAAACCTAAAATCTTCTTCATGCTACTCTCCTTTTTTTATACTACTTGATAAACTATTTATCTTAACCTCATATACTTCTTAAATAGTTCCTCTGTTAATAGTCCTTCTTTTTTCATAGACTTTAATGTGGATGTGAGTTTTTCTCCACTCATTTTAGATGTCGCTTCCATGACTGCGCTTAACCGTGCGGTGTCTTTCGCATCTCCGATAATTTTATTTATCCTCTGCGTTTTTCGCTCATCTGGCATGGCATTGTAGGCGTCATATTGCATAAGTTGTGATAACTGTTCATAGGCGATCTGCCCTGACTGTCTCCATAGTGTGGTATTTTGTTCGGGTGTTAATGACTTATATCCTGTCTTTTTGCCAAGTTGACTTGTGTTGATAGTCTGTTTTGCATCAGTAAGCCGTCGTATTTCAACTACTATCGGATCATTCTTTACCTTTGATGGTCTTGTGGGGTCAGCCATAGTTTCTATGAAGTTTGTTGACCGTTCCACATCCTTTCCAAATACATCAATTTTAGGCTGAAGCATATATCTTAAAATAGGCATACGTTCTATGATTGACTGGAGCGGACCTTCAACCCGTCTTGCTATTTTATCTGTACCTACCGCCACATCCTTAACTATGGTAGGGACAACTGATCCTACAAAACTATTGATAAAACTTCCAGCACTTCTCTGTGGGTCGCTTATGGCATCCATGAATGAATTGACGCTCTGCAAGAATGTTTGTTCTGTGAAAGATTTGATAGCACCAAACGCCCCCTGCGATAAAGCACCTGCAACGCTTCCAGAATCCTCAAATGCTTTTGCGAAATGTGCGCCCACCAAAAGGACATTACCTAATGGTCCAAGCACCTGTATCTGTCTATATGAATTTCCTATCTTAATGGTATTAGGCTTTCTACCCTCCAGCTCCCACCGCTTTTGTTCCGCTTCACTTTTGGGTCTATCAAGATTTATCATGCCCTGTTTAAATAGCCAATAACCCACGCCTAATACACCTGTACCCGTTACCGCCCTACCCATGCCTTTTGAAAAATCCCTTTGGTCAAAGCCGTCTTTCCCCATACTAGTCAAAAGTGTTTTTACAGCACCAGCGGGGGTATAATTTATTATTTGAGTAGCAACTGCGGATGGGGTTTTCCCGAACGGTAGTATGAACTGCCCCACTCCACCGGGAAGGTCCTGTATTCCTTTTGCGAGCCTACCAAGTGCAGTTTCATTCTGAAATACGGCTATTTTTGCATCGTTCACCGCAAGTAGCACCATGTCATCATTCGGGTTCATTACTAAGTTATCTATAAACTTTTCCGCTTCCTCACCCTTTAAACCTTTATTTATAGCCTCAACTTTAGCTTGTTCATATAGGGAGTGCATCTTTGCGCCGTAATAAAACGGCTGATCTTCTGCACCCAACAGTTGAAATACAAATTCCTCATACTTTTGTATGCCTTTGGCGAGTTTGCTTTTCCCAACATTGACACGTTTATAGTCAAGTTTCGCCAGGACATTTCTTTCATCATATCCAGTTTTTAGGAAACGCCATCCCTTTATTGCACCTTCTTTACCACCCTCTGTTATTCCTTGCGTGGTAAAAGCAACTGACCTTTTCCCTGTAATAGTAGATGTAACCATATCAATTAAGGTTGCCGGAATATCCTTTGCTATTTCTGATACTCCATGCGATATGTTGGCTAATATATTAACCCCTGTGGTCTTTAATCCGGTAAGCAATCCTGCCTTCCAAACGGTTACTATTTTATCCATCAAAGGCGTTGGGACTAAATCGGCTATGTAGTTTTGCAAGTCCCTGAACTTGATTGCTTTTTCTTCCCCCTCTGGCATACCCTGTATTTCTTTCATCTGTGTAAGTATGTCTTTAGTTTGTACAGGAGTGAGTTCGGGTATTCTTTTATTCAAATCCTTTAAATCAGCATTGTATTTCTGTATAGTTTTGGCGGCAAACCTAACCTGCCCTTCAGGTGTAAGTCTTGAAAGAATCGATGCGGCCTGAACAGATCGCCCTAACTCTGTAAGTCTTTCAGCCATTGAATTTGCGAGGTCAGTTGCCTTTTCGTATATAACATCCTTTGAAAGTCCTGATGCTTTTTCAGCTTCAGTAACATAATATTTTAGAAGTTCTGAACCAACAGCTACGGAAGCGTCATCTGTTCCTTTAGAAGCCATATCTTGCGCCGTCTTTAAATCTTCCTTAATTAAGGTCTTTGCTTTTATCGCCAATTCGTCTGTTGATCGAGGAATATACTGCCCTGCTACATTAAGAAGTGGCATTGCGTTCTTGACGCTTTCAGTAAATCCTCTTTCCTTGCCACCTTTGGTTGGAAGTCCTGCATAAAAATCAGTTGTACCACCCTCTTTAGGGGAGAGTTTGGAGTATTGTATGTGTTCAGGATTGAATATAACGAAAGTCTTGCCAGCTACTCCGTTTTCTTTATCGTTAAATATTATGCCCTCATATCCCTGCTCTTGTAGTTTAGGAACGAGGTTGTATTTATGCATAAGTTGTTCAAGCGGTTTATAAAAACTATCGGTTGCCTCATATCTATCGTAATAACTATTGCTAACCATATTCTTTAATTCCCACGCTTCTCTTTCTTTATCTATGGGAAGCTTATTAACAAGGTCATCAAAACTTTTTATATCGGTCAGGTCAAATAACTTTTCTTTATTGATAAATGCACTCTTTACTTTATTGCCAAACTGCGCCGCAAGTTTTTTGTTGTCTGTAAAGTATGTTCCAAAAGTATGTGCATTTGGGTCAACATTCATAAATTCTTCGGGAACATCTTTAGGATGAGCGAACTTATCAAAGTCTGCATAAGTGCCGTGATATACCGTTATCTCCCCACCTTTTGCTGTGGGGATTGCGCCTATAACATCTTTCCCTGTGGGTGTTTTTATAGGTTCTTGTGGAATAGGTAAGCCCGCACCATACTGTATGCCAGGTTCTTTGTAGTGCGCCCCTTTCCATAGGTTTATTTCTTGAGGCGATATGTTATAAGTTTTGCGCTGCTTTAGAAGTTCTTTAAACGGATCGTCACTACCTTTTTTGACCAAATCCTCAACTGCTGAATTGACCTTGTTTATAGACTTTATTTCTTCTGGTAAATAACCCTTGCCCTCTATGTTTAAATCAGGAACAGAGGTTTTTTTCAGTTTGCTAACCGTTCCAGTCGTGGCGTATCTTTCCAATAAACCCATAGCACCTTCAACAGCCCCTAAAGCCAATAAATCTCCCCCAGTCTCGGAAAGCCCCATTATCGTTTCAGGTGTCATTTTATCTATATTATTCAGTAGAGCAGTCCTTGATCTTGATGGCATAAAAAACAACGGTGATGTGGGAGTAAAAAAACTTAAATTAGCACCTATTTTCAAGGAGTTCTTAAAATGTCCTACATATTCTTCGGAAGTTAGCAGTTGTTTAACTAGGGGAATTTCAGTAATACTACGGTCCTTCAACTCAAAGGGATTGTCAGGCAAAGGTTCTTTGTTTATCAAAGAAACCAAACCTGACTTGACGCTTTGCACCGCTTCCCAGGATGGTAATAATAAAGATTTTACTATTTTTCGTTCTGCTGGATTTGCTTCAAGATGTTGTTCAAAGGATATGTTATAACTCTGTATGTCTTTAGGTAGTGTTTCTGGTCCAAACATATTACTTAAAAATCCACCTAAAGTAGCAGAGACTGGTTGTTCTAGTTCTGTTTGCGTGGGTTCAGGTTCTAAAACAGGAACGGCGGAAGATAAAGAAAACTGGTCAGCTCTCTCTAATCCTTCAGAACCCTCGACAACTGGTATCAATTCTTTTACAGGTTCTCCCACGATAACCCTTCTTTTGATGTGGACTCTTGTTTTGGCGCATTACTTGTTTTGGATTTAGTTGCCGGTCTACCTATGGGCTTGATTGTTCCGTCGGGATAAGCCATGCTATATCTTCCTTTAGCGTCAACAAGCATCTGTCCTTCTTTTGGATAAGTTACCATTTCAGGATGTATTCTTAAATTTGCACTTTGTATTGTAGCGTTTAATGCTTCAAAAGGTTTTTCCCCTGCCTTGACTTTAGAAAGGAAATCAAAAGTTGTTTGGACGTGTTCTTTATCGCTTATATCCCAATCCCCTGACCACCTTGCGATCCTATTCACTCCTGCGTCCATTTGAAGTGCCTGTATCTGTTCTTGAGTGGTTTCATTACCAATGGTAGATAAAACCTTTTCAGATAGATTGAGATTTTTAGCCCTTTGTCCTGCATAGAACAAAACAAGACCTAATTTGTCCGGGGTAATAGCTTTGTCTCTGTATATCAAACTCGTGGCAAGACTACTCAATGCGTCACGATCCGTTACCTTACTTGCTTCATCAAATACTTTTACATAGTTTTCAGCTTCGGTCGTGTCTGTGAGATATCCTTGTTTACTTTGTTTAGCTTTATTAACTGCGGCAGAAAGAACCTCATCCCCATCCACCATTGCTTGTGCCTGTGGACTTAAGTTGTAAACATCTTCTTTGCCTTGTGATATTGCATCTACAAGATTGAATCTATTATCGATTTTATTTATAATGGTATTTTTATCGTCTAGGTTTTTAGCGTGTTCAAGATATGAAAGAGCCTTGTCATCCGTTTCAGAGTCAAATCCAAACTGTTTACCCGTTACCATATCTCTTGCTTCTTCTATACCCTTGCTCTTTACTATGCCTGTAAACCAATTCCAACGCCCCTTCTTTAAGGCGCTCTCTGTTTCTTTATCGGCTTCAACGGGATCGTATATAAGACGATTTGAATAGGCATCTCTTATCTTTTGTTCAGCTTCAGGACTACCATCAAAACTCGCTTCCAATCCTCTTATCCGAACTGCATCATTGGCTTTAGCCACAAGACCTATATTTTTATATCGAGATTTAAGCACATCGTTAGACATCACAAGGGAGTTTTTATCCCAATCGGCATCCGCTTCCATCTGTCCATCTTTAGTGGTAAAAATCCCCTTATAGCCCTCTTTAGCCTTTTTAAGTTTTTCGGTGAAAGATGATATGTCGGTATCGGTTTTAGGGGACCCATCGGGATTTAGTTCCTGATCCTCAGCTAACCGCAAGTCAGCCATAGTTTGAGTTTTGTATACCTCATACTTTGACTTTTCAGCGTATCGCCTCGCATCATCGAGTTTCGCATATAAGTAGTTCGATGACTTCTCGATCGCCCCACCAATAGCCTCTAATCCCTTCCCCGGCCCGATTTCCTGTGTTTGCATGGCATTGGGTGATTGGGTGGTCTGGTTAGGTCGTGATAATTGGGTTGAACCGGGATTTATAACTGGTATTCGTGCCACGCTTATTACCTCCTTAAGACCTCATTTAAGAGGGGGTGCAGTCCTCTATAAAACTATGCGTTTAAACCTTCTATTTTGCGACTTTATTGACCGACCCATACTGGGACTCGTCCTTTACCCCTTTATAGGGGAAATAGGCATAAAGCGGACAATTAAACCCTAAACAATCTACCGCGCTATTTTCAAGTCCATTACATTCGTAACAATGTGCTTTTATTGCTTGTTTTCGGCTCAAGGGTTCACCCCGGAGATGTGCTTCATATTCTCTCTGTCCTTTAACAACCATGTATCCTCCATTTTGAAGGACTGCACCCTAACTCCCTATCTTTGTCTTTGGCACTTCTTTATTCATAGCCGTGCCGTACTGTGTCGCTGAACTAAGTAATGTCCCCACGCCTTGATATGTAGCATTAGTTGCCGCACTCTTACCGTACAGCCTTCTCATATTAGCTTCACTTGTCTTTTGAGATGATGTAATCTGTGAGTTATATAGAGCGGTGTCAGCTTCATTCTTAGCGTTCCAATTTCCTATGGCGATCTCAAGCTCTGCGTTTGAAATGCTATCAGCCATAACATCTAAAGGCGACCCGGTCCCTACGCTCACGCCTGACTTGGCGTAACCACCTACTATTGCACCCTTCGATATTTCCAACTCTTTGCGCTGTCTATATTCATTCAAGACTTGGTTTTGTTTTATTATATCCGCTTCTCTTTTGCCACCTGCTAAAGCTAAAGCACTTTCTTGTTCATTTATGGAAGCATTGTACTCTTGGGCGCGTTTTGTTTCTTGACCTTGCTGATAACTTCCAAAAGCGGAAATACCACCGCCTACTAACGCCGCACCTGCTAAAACTGACGTGAGGGCTGGCATCAGGACACCATTACGTTACTCATAGAACGCTCCTTAAAATAATTAGACCAGTATTCTCGTTTGTGGTTTACTTTTGAGTGGCAAGACCTACATAGGGGAATTAAATTGTTTGTAGTATTATTTTCTATATTGTAATCAATATGGTGAACGTGTAATTGTTCACAACACTCCATTTGTGCTACACCACAAAGTTGACATTTATGACCATACTTAATTCTCGAATTTTCCCTCACAGAGTTAGAAAATTCTTTAGGGTATTCTTTGGGTATTCTTCCGGCCCTATACTCTTGTTCGGTTAGAGTGAATTTTTTATGGTTACAGGAAATACAAACTATAGCTAAATTGTCATATTGATTATCTCCACCTCGACTAATAGGCGTTCTATGATCAATGCTATCCTTTCCAAATGGTATCGATTGTCCGCAAAGATAACAAGTAAGCGTTCCGTATTTCTTTATGTTGTTTTCATAAATAAGCTGTAAGGTTTTTAAATCAACTGGTTTTCCGCTTCTCTTTCTAAATTTATGTGCAGTACGGTATAGTCTTTGTTGTCTTTTAGTGATGGATATTCCACCCTTCCAGTTAGATGATTTTTCTCCCATGTGAGATAAGCTTATCTTTTTTATATGTTCTTTAGACAATTTTTTCCCAAGCCATGGGCAACCTGCATTGACACTCATTTTATGTCTTGTTTCTAAACTTAGTTTTTTACCTAACCAATATCCAATTCTATTTTTAGTAACCATTAACCAGAAACCTCGCTCTCAAAAATAATAGAAAGAATAGTCGCGGCAAGTGGTTTATCTTGACGAATAATACATTCATCCTCTCTTGACCATGTCGTTTGGAATACTTTAGGTACATCCCCTGTATATAAATTCGTATCGTCATATAATAAATTATCAAGCGTGGTTTCAGTCCTTCCTATGGATAATCCTTGAGTTCTGTATAGTCTTAAAGTAGCAAGGTAAATCCTTCTTGTTTGTGTTTGTCCTGTACCTTTAGGATTTCCGTCGGAGAGTTTCAATAATTGCAATGTGCCTTTATATGGAAGTCCGACATGGACGACTGCGGCTTTATCGGAAAGAGTGATCGCACCGCCAGCAACAGTATAGGTTTCGGTGGTAGGGTAATAAGCGTCGGTTTGTACGCTAACGACTTCACCGTTAAGATGTGTTAATCCTGAAATAGCTGTTACCATCTTCCTGACTTCTCCACCTGAAATATATGTGCCAAGACTTGTAGTGTCTATGGCTACACCCAATAAAGTCTTTAAAGTGAAGTGATCGGCGTCCGCACCTTCAACTATTAAATACTCTCCCTCTATCATCGAGCCGATAGTACCTGAAAGAATACTACGCACTCCGTTGATTTTAACCTGGTCACCTGTCGTAAATCCGTGAGTGGTGCAAGCTACTACACCAGGAGAAGCGGTCGTGCATCCTGTTATGGTTTTAGGCGAGTCTAACGTTAATGAACAATCAAGCTGTACCGCATCCCAATCCTCGTCAAAGTTCTCGATGGTGAAATACTCAATAAACCTTGTTGATGTTCCATTGATATTCCTTTTTACCACTACCCACACTTGGTCATTTTGGTTTTGTTTAGGGATAACGCATACGCTTTCAAACAATCCCGGGCCTTTAGCGTCAGAACCAGCGACTATGCGACACCATCCCATGACATCTTGTTCGGGGTTTCTTGTTAATACCGCCATCTCACCGTCGCTTCTAACACACCATATACGGTCATTAGGAGATTGTTGATGAGCTATGTCTACCACTCCCGAACCATCAATTAGTATGTGTTCAGCCAATAACGTCATGTCAGAAGCTAACTGTGCATCTCTTTCAAATGAATAAGCCAACTCCCTGACTCTATTTAAATCTCTTTGCGTGTAGTAAAGGAATGAGGATATTCTTTGAGGTAGTAAATTAGACACACCGTAATTCGTATCTCTTTGGACTAATATATTTGTAGGGGAGATCGGCTCTGTGGTTGAACCTGTTGAAGCGGAGAACGTCCCTCCGTTAGTGCCTATTATCATCGCCGTCTTACCAGATGACATCCATTGAATAGCGTTTCTTTGTTCGGTAGCGACTTCAAAGGCTAAAGAGTAATTAGCAGTAGTAGCCGTTGTATCGAAAGAATCGTAAGCACCTATATACGACCCCCAAAACTTCTGTGGTTCGTGAGCTGTATTGGCGTAGTAAAGTCTTTGTTCATGGAAAACGCAAGTGGCTGGATAACCCCTATAAGCACTAAAAGCACCTTCCGCCCAATTGGTATAAGCTCCTGTCCCTCCGATATTCCCTGCCACTCCGTCAGGTTCGGCTTGGACTGTACCTGTCACTACTGTAGGAGAAGTGTAGCCTGTTATCTTGACTATCGCCCCGACCGCCGCCGCACTATTTACTCTCCATAAAGACCCAACATGACCAGCATCGAAGATGGCGGCACTTGCCGTTAGAGTAGTCGCACCTGTGGCACTTGATGGGGTAATGGTCGTAGTTGTCGTATTAGTATCAAGTAACGGCCCTCTAATAAAAACTACATCAGCGATTGTAAATGTCGTAGCGTCCGTTCTCGATAGTTTTCTCGGAGGATAATCAGGATGGGTTAAATACATGACATCATTAGATTGTGCGTAATGAATATCGAATAAATCGGCTTCTAAATAAGTAGTAGTAATGGAAGTTGTGGTAATGGTTGAGACCGTTCCCTCTGCGGCAGGTGCGGTAAAATCTGCTATGTATCTTGCATAGCCTTTATCTATTCGTAAATCATCTATCCATCCGTCGTAAGGATTGTTTGCCCCGTTATAAGCACCTATTTGCAATACTCCTGCCACTTCACTCACGCTTAACACATTTATTTGCGTCGCACCTAACTGCGTGCCATCTTGGAAAAAGTAATAGCTACTGCCTTTTTTTGACATGGCTAAATGGTAAAATGTGTCAGCACTTAAAGTTGTAAAATCTACCGTTACAGTCTGCGCCGATCCGTTATAAAATTTGAAGTAGAATGAATAAGTTCCTGCGGTGTTTAGAATACCTAATTCCCAATAACTTGTAGCACTTGCATATTGGCTTACAAGGGTTTGTTTAATACCAGCCCCAGGCAAGTCATCTATCATGAAAAATCCGCTTATGGTGTAGTCGCCTGTCGTTATATCCCAATTGGAAGAATCAGGTACGGTTGCATAGTCACCAGTACCATCTAACCTTAGCGACGCTGTGCCGTATTTCTTTTGAGCGGTGTCAATTTGAGCATCGGCGACAAACGTCAAAGCATTATTTCCCGTTATATCCAAACTATCCATGTGTAGGAGTAAGAGAGTGTTGGCGTCGGAAGTATACACAGTTGGCAATGCAGTATCAAAATCTGCGGCCCATCTTGCGCTATTCGATATACGATATTCTTCCATATATCCATTATGGTATAAACCAGAAGCACCATCAAAGCCTATCCTTGCTACTGCGGCATAATCCCCAATAGATGCTCCTACTACTCCTGCTGTTAGGGTTATAGATGACCCTATTCCATTTACATATAGTTTCCAATTATCAACCGAAGCAACGCCATTCCGTACAAGTGCTATATGATACCAAGTTCCTGTAACTGGAGTAAAAGACCAATAGCCTTGCATCAATTCTCCAGCCATTGTTATATATATTCTATTACTGGCTTTATCCCATGATAAGAACGTATAAGAAGCCGCACCTTCATATTGTTCATAAAAACATG
>Ga0172381_10008216_pt1 | contig 10237 bp, 12 predicted proteins | sample Leawel6488metaG_FD_119754 | JGI IMG/M metagenome (GOLD analysis project Ga0172381, IMG submission 119754) | Leachate microbial communities from a municipal landfill in Southern Ontario, Canada - Leachate well 64-88 metaG | ecosystem: Engineered > Solid waste > Landfill > Unclassified | place... | reverse complement strand
CAGCACTAAAGGTTCTGCAATAATATTAGATGATAACTCAGAAAGAATTTATCCTGTTCAAATTAGACCAAGATTCACTTGGCATGGTGGAGATGCTCCAACAGCAATCAGTTTTGAAGAGGAGTTGTAAAGTAAAATTTTAAGAATTTGCATTACAGAACTATATTTTTTGTTTTATTATACAAATTATGCATATCATTTTTAATATAGCCAGTTAATTTTTTAGCATAATGATTGTAAGAATATTTATTTAATAACATTTGAAATTTTTTATATTCTCCTTGCCCAAAAGTATAAGCTACAGTAACTCTGTGAGAACACCAAGAAGATCTGTTAAACTTGTTAATTGTAAGCTCATTTAATCCTTTTTCTTTTACTTCTTTGTTTAATTTCTTCCTCATTTGGAAAGTATAAGGAATATGCCAAATACTAAAAGCAAAAAAAGGAATAGAAGCTATTGGAGATGCTTCTAAAACTTCATATCCAGCTAAGAAAGAGACACTTCCAGCAGGATCATTTGCAAGATAACTTGCTGTTTTCCTTCCAAAGCTAAGTGAAGAATTAAGAATCTTCTCCATTCCCATAGATTTTTAGAGAATTTGAGGTTTATAAACAAATCCTTTTAAATCAAAAATTACAATTAGAACTTATGTTACCAATTTCAATAATAATTCTCTTAATAGTCTTTTTATTAATTGCTATAAGACAAATAGGAAACATAAGATTACAAATATGGCAAATAATGCTCTTTGGAGCATTATCTGTTTTGATAACTAAACAAATAACTTTTTCCGAAGCTTTAAAATCTATAAATTTAGATGTCATCTTGTTTCTTTTTGGAATGTTTGTAATAGGACAAGCATTAGAAGAAAGTGGTTATCTTTCTTATCTTTCTTATAAATTATTGAAAAAGTCAAAATCAATAAATACATTATTATTTTCCCTTTTATTTGGATTTGGAATTCTTTCTGCATTTTTAATGAATGATACAATAGCAATAATCGGAACCCCCGTGGTTTTAATGCTTGCGAAAAAACATAATGTTAATTTTAAGATGTTATTATTAGCATTAGCATTTTCAATAACAATTGGAAGTGTTATGAGCCCAATCGGCAATCCTCAAAATCTTTTAATTGCAATAAATAGCAACATGACCAATCCTTTTCTTACTTTTTTTAAATATCTGCTTTTACCAACATTAATCAATCTTTTTTTAACTTTTTTAGTATTAAAATTATTTTATAAAGAAGACTTTAAAAGAAAAATTATTCATACAGAAGAAAAGATAAATGATAAAGAATTATCTTATCTATCCAAAATATCTTTGATATTAATAGCTGTGCTGATATTAATAAAAATAATTATTGTATCTTTAAAATTACCTTTTAATTTCGAGTTAACATACATTGCTTTAATTAGTATGTTACCCATCTTGTTATTTAGTAAAAAAAGGTTTAATGTTATTAAAAAAATAGATTGGCATACCTTAATATTTTTCGTAGCAATGTTTGTTCTAATGCAAAGTGTTTGGAATAGTGGATTTTTTCAAGAGATTATAACAAATATTAGTTTAAATCTTTTAAGTATCCCTTTAATTTTTATTATAAGTGTTGTATTAAGTCAATTTCTTTCAAATGTTCCTTTAGTAGCATTATATTCTCCATTACTTATCAATCTCGGTGCTGGAACAAAAGAGATGATTGCATTGGCAATTGGAAGTACAATAGCGGGCAATTTATTAATATTAGGTGCAGCAAGTAATATAATAATTATTCAAAACACAGAAAAAAAGACCAATCAAACCATAAAATTTTTAGAATTTGCAAAAATAGGAATACCCTTAACAATAATTAATCTAATTATATACTGGATGTTTTTAGTATTGATTTAAAATAAAAGTTTCATCTATAAAACCTCAAAATCAACTCTCACTCTAATCTTATAAGGTGCAATTTCACCTGCAGGTTTAATCTTGAGAATTTTAATTTTCTTCCCAAATTTAGAAGCTTCAGATTTAACCATTTCAACCTTAGAGTCAACTTCATCAACCTTACAAAAATCATAATAATAAATTTTAGTTCCTTTTTTGGATAACATAAAAGCTTCTTTCAAAAAACTGTTTTTCAATTGAGGTCGAGGCATTAAAATAATATTAAATTTTCTCTTTTCCTTAGCAAGTTTTTTAGCAACTTTCCTAACATCCCCATTAACCAGTATCACCTTATCTTTAACTTTATTTAATTCAATATTCATTTCAGCGTATTTATTCGCTCTTTTATTTAATTCATTAGAATAAACTTTTGAAGCTTTAGTATTTTTAGCAATAACAATTGAAAAAGGAGCAACTCCGGCAAACATTACAAAGACTTCATCTCCTTTTTTCACCTTAGAAAGCATTTCTTTACGCTCATTAGAAAGTCTAGGAGAGAAGTATGTTTTATCAACATTAAATCTAAAGACACATCCATTTTCACGATAAACAACTTCTTTTGTTTTCTCACCTGCAAGATACTTAGTTTTCATTGTTCTAAGTCTCCCACTGAATATATGAGATTTAGAAAGAACTGTTTTGACTGCTTTATTTTTCTTCAATAAATCAAGAGCAAACTTTTTCTTTTCTTTTTTAGCAGTTCCTCTAGGAAAATTAACAATTGCAACACTTCCAAGAACACTATAAGCTCTATGAATTACCATTTTGTACATTTGAGAACAAAACTAATTTAATAAAGTTTTGGAAAAGAAAAAAATTAAGGAGTTTGGGCAATTCTTTGAACTCGCATCATACTTCTTGCAACCTTTGCTAAGAAAGTTCTAAAAGCTGCGTTAAAGAACAAAAATCCAAAAGCAACTGCAGTAGTAACCACCATAATTATTGCAGGATAAGCAGGCCATATAAGAGCTCCACTTACTAATCCAATAATAAGCCTAACTACGCTATAAATACTAAAAAATAACCAAACAAGAATACTTAGTAAAACATTTGGTAAAGAAACTGCTGTAATCACATTTTGACCTCTATTCATTCTAATCGGAGCTACAAGCGCAGTAGTAAATAAACACAAAACTAAGAAAGGAATAATACTAGTAAGAACTACTGCTAATGAAGTATATGTAGAAACAATTACAAATACTTCTTCTGGAGCAATATAAGCTACTCCCAAGAAACTAACTAATAAAGCAATTATAAATTGTAAACCTCCTCCTGGGGGGAAATTAGTCATTCTAAGAATTGAAAAAATTAACAAAGTTAAAATAAAAAATAGAACATACTTAGCAACATTGATATCTAAATTTGCACTTTGCCAATTAGTAAAAAAATCACTAACAAAACTACTAGCACCTGTGCCTCCAAAAATTGCATTACCAGTTGCGTTAGCAACATGGGTTCCATTTCCAACATTAACAAAACCTAATAAGAATGAAAATAAGAATAAAGCTAAAACTCCAAGTAAAAATTGTTTATAATTAAATCTAGTTTTCTTAGAATTCTTTTTTGCAACCTTCTTTTTCATTCTAAGATAAAGCCTGACTCCTTTTTAAATATTATTACTTTTCAACAGCAGGATAATATTACAAAAAAACTAAAACCATTTGTTTAAACCAGTCTGAGAATTCTTTTTTGCTAATTCTTTCAATCTCTCCAACTGCTTATCTACTCTTTCTTCAGAAAAATTATGCTTCTCAATTAAAATTTCTTTTATTTTTTCTTTATTTAATTGAGGAAAGATAAATTCAAAGTTTTTAGATTCAGGATTTTTAAAAAGTTCAAATATTTCTTTCCAATCAAATTTATCTTCTTCAGGAAGTTCTTCAATTTTTTCTCTAACAGATTCAAAAATTTCTTCAGGAGTTTCAAATTTACGAACTAAATCAAGTGCTTTCTTCTGTCCAATTCTAGGAACACCTTTAGGATTATAATCAGTTCCAACTAAAATGCCTAAACAAATTAATTTATCAATATTAATCCCCCATGCAGTTAATAATAGATCTAATTCTATTATTTCTGGTTTAACTTCAACATAACCTCGCATTGTTTTCTTTCTACGAGAAACAGTTAAGTTTCTGATTAGTTTAGGAGCTCCAAAAAGCAAGCTATCATAATCCTGACTAACACAAGCATAAACATTTTTGTTTTTTTTAGCTAAATAAGCAGATTCAGCTTCACCCTCAGATGGAGCTTGAACTACTGCAATCCCAAGAGCCTCAAGTAATTCTTTACTTTCTTTGATCATTCCATCATCTAACCTTAATAATTGAGAACTATACTTTTTCATCATAACATCATCTTCAGCAGCTTCAGCCTTGTGATATTTTTCTTCAGCAATATCACGAGCTTCTTTTCTTTTCTTATGAGTTTTAGCTTTCAAATCAGGAGCTTTACCATCAAAAACATAAACCAATTTAATTCCTTCAGAAAGCAAGGCAATATTTCTATAAAATATACCAGAAAGATGACTTGTTATTCTTTGCGCATCATCCATTAAGGGAGTTCCATCTGGTTGTCTAATTGTACTAATAAATTGATAAAGGGTGTTAAATGCATCAACACAAAGAGTTTGCCCTTTTAATTCAGAAATATTAAGCTCTCGCCTATCAACAATCTCTCGGATATTCAGTCCCATTAATAATCAAGAAAAAAACAAGTTAAATAATTATCTTTTTTGAAGTTTTTCTCTAACAAATTTAGAATTTTCAAATCCCCCATATGAAACACCATATTTTTCTTTTATCTGATTAAGTCTTAGTTCATAATCTTTTATGTCTATTTTATTATACATTAAGGCTAGTAATTGACATTCAGCTACATCAATTTGTTCTAATACATCTTGTGGAAAAATTTCATTTCTATCAAAAACTGGCTTATCTAAATAATCTAATTGATTTTCTAAATTTAATTTTAATACTTTAATTTTGTTTGTTTCTTCCATTTTATTCTCCTATCTCTTCTGCAACCTTTGTTTAATCTTTTGAGCATTTTCATATCTTCTAATTGTAAATCCTCTAACATAATCTGGGTCAAGATAATTTATATCTTGCATATATCCTCTTCTAACTTTGGTTCCATTAGGACCCTTATCATATTTTTTTCCAGCCCATAGATTTTTGTAACCAGAAGAATCAATTGCAAATTTGATTGCAGCAAGATCTCCTTGATAAGGATCAATCCCTCTACGTTCAAGCATATTAGAAAATTCTAAATCAAATATATCAGATTTTGTTAATTTATGATCCTTAACCCATTTTTCTAAATTAGTTTTAGAATCTTTAATTCTATTAATAACAACTTGTAAAACAGCTTTTTCTTTAGGATTTGAATTTTTATCTTTTTCATATGCTAAATATTCATTAGCCAAATCAGTTTTTTCCATTTTAGAAAAAACTTCAAAAAAGTCATTTAGACTTGCTTCTTCTTGAACATTATAAATTACTTTTCCCCCAGAAAATTCTGGATGCTCTTGTTCATATTCCCATTGATTCATTTTAATTTTCCAATTTGTTTAACTTGATTCTGCAGGTAGTGAAAAACCTTTTCCATCAAGTAGTTTATTTAATTTATAACTAATTTTTGCTCCTATTTCATTAACAACCGAATCTTCTAATTTATTTATTTGAACTATCTCAGCTTTGTTTGTAACCTTGTGCAAGATTAACTTTTTTCCATTACCTGAAAGGCAAGTATAAGCTTCATTTGTTTTTTTACTTTCTTCAGCAAGTAGAAATGCAAAGTCATCACTTAATTTATCTAAAAAATATTCTAAATTATTCGGATTATCTAAATTTCTTTCAGTTTCAATATAATTCAATCCTACTATTAACTGATAAATTTCTTTATTATCTTCTACGCCTGTAAACAATATTGCTTTATTCATTTTATATAATCCTCTGAGGGTTTGATTTCTGAAAAATCAACTCCGTCAAATTTCCAAAATTTAGAATCAATTAAATAAGTTTTCTTTTCTTTTGGACAAGCAAACATATTATCTGCAAAGTCCTCAGCATAAATCCCTAACGACTTTGCTTTATTATATTCTGCTTCTCCTAATTTAACATAAAAATCAGAGTCTTCATTATTTTCATTATATTTAGTTAAAAATCCATTAAGTTTTTTCATAACCAAAGTTGGCCAAGTGTTCCCATCTTCTTTTCTTTTGATTTTAAAGAGACCCTCTACTTTAGGCACTGTTAGTCCTCTTATACAAGCTAATTCTTGACCAACAGTTTCCATTAGAAGATATGAATAAAAATCCTTAGAATTAGGCCTTGGGCAATGTAAAATTTTACCTGCACAACTTTTTCCAAGAGCATAGATTTTTGCTTCTCCCCCCCAACCAATTCTATCCTCTTCAGAAACTTCATAATCTAATTCTGGCAATTCATCAAGACTTAATGGCATTTCTTCTAAAATTTCTTGATAAAGCACTCGATTAATAACTGCATTAGGCACAGCAAGTTTATCTTCAGGATTTCCCATTTTTACCAATCTAGATAATAAGAGATTTTCTAATTCGGGGTCAAATTTAGTGTTAATAACAGTCCTTTCTAATGTAGATTTACCAATTAGTTCTTTAGCCATTTTTCTTCTCCCCTAAAAACTGTTTTTATCATAAATTTACTACTTTTTAGTGATATATAAGCTTTTTGGTTAAATGCGTTAAGCTCTAAAAAGCTCTAAAAACACTAAAAAACAAAAGGAATTTAAGTCCGCTAAGTTCTTCTTTAAGCATGATATTACCATCAAAAAAGTTATGGGAAATTCTGGTTCCAAAATACTCAAATCAAGGATTAGAGTATAATCTAGATTATCATCATAAATGGGATGAACAAGTTAGAAAAATTACTGGAGGAATGACTATTCTTAGAACTGCTAAAGGTCAGTGGGTTAATCCAAAAGGAATTACTTTCATCGAAGAAATGATTCCAGTAAGAATTTATTGCAATAAAAAGAATATTAACAAAATTATTGATTTTACTATTAAGTATTATAATCAAGAAGCAATATTTGCTTATAGAGTTGGTGATGAAGTTATAATCAAAAGAAGAACCTTCAAAAACCCTAATTTTAAATAACTAAATAACCTTCTTTATACATGAAATTCCAATTCATTCCCATAGATTATAACCCATTTGATTTTGAAGATAAAAATTACATCAAAATATATGGAAGAAACGAGCAGGGAAAAAGACTTTGCGTAATTGATGAGTGCTCAAATTATCTTTGGGCAATACTAAAACCAAATGTTTCTAAAAAAGAAATTTCAGAATTAATAGAAAAAATTCAGAAAATTGAAATTTCAACCCAAAATAGAAAATCAATAATAGAAAATGTGGAGTTAAAAGAAAAAAATTTTTTAGGAAAACCAGTAAGAGCTTTAAAAATAGAGATGACAAACAACAAAGATTTACAAGAACTAGCAAACCATTTAGATTTTCAAGAAATAGACAAAAGAAGGGGCTATGATATTAATTACACAACTCACTATCTTCTTGAAAAAAAATTAAATCCTCTAAATTGGTATGAAATAGAAGGAGATATTCTTACAGAATCAGAATTAGGAGGCATCTCACAGATAATTGATGCAGATTTTATAATTAATTTAAAATCGTTTAAAAAATCAGAAAGAAAAGAATTCAAACCAAAAGCATTAGCATTTGATATTGAAACAGATGATTTAAAAATAGGGCAAGGTGAAATATTAATGATTTCTTTAGCGGGAAGAGATTTTCAAAAAGTAATAACTTGGAAAAAATCAAAATCAAAAAATAAATATGTGGAATTTGTAAAAAATGAAGAAGAGATGTTAGAAAAATTTGCAGAACATATTAAAAATTATTCTCCTGATTTTTTAATAGGATATAATTCAGATGAATTTGATATGCCTTATATTAAAGCTCGTGCAGATAAATTAAAAATGAAATTAGAGATAGGTCTAGAAGAATCAAGAATAAAATTATCAAGAGGGATAAATTTTTCTGCAAGAATTAATGGAATTACACACATAGACTTAATAAAATTCATAAGAACTTCTTATTCTCAATATATGCAATCAGAAACCCTTTCTTTAAATGAAGTAGCAAAAGAATTTTTAAAAGATACAAAAAAGGATTTTAAGTTCAAGCATTCTTCAAAAATTTCAGGAGAAGAATGGGATAAATTTTATGAATACAACTTACACGATTCAGTTTTAGCATTAGGATTATTTGAAAAATTCTGGCCAGATTTAGTAGAATTCTCAATTATTATACAAGAGCCATTATTTGAAATATCAAGAAATGGATTATCTAAACAAATTGAATCTTATATTTTACATAATTTAGAAAAATATAATGAAATCCCCGAGAAAAAACCAAACAATCCAGAGATATCATCAAGAATGGAACAAGCAAGTGTTCAAGGAGCATTTGTCTACGAACCAAAACCAGGGTTATATGAAAATTTAGCAATGTTTGATTTTACTTCAATGCACACAAGTATAATTATAACGCATAACATTTCAAAGGCAACATTACAAGATAATCCAAAGAACGCTTATGCTTCACCAGAAATAGACTTTAATGGAAAAAAAACAAAATTCTATTTCTCTAAGGCTCCGGGATTTTTCCCCTTGATATTAAAAGACATTTTTGAAAAGAGAAAGAAGTACAAAGAAGAATATAAAAAAAATCCCGATAAGATTACAAAAGCTAGGAGCAACGCATTTAAACTTCTCTCAGCATCAGCACATGGATATGTAGGATTCTTCGGAGCAAGATATTATTCTTTAGAAGCATCTTCTTCAATTTTAGCATTTGTAAGAAAATATAATCTGGATACAATTGAAAAAATAAAAAAAGCAGGTTATAAAGTAATTATGAGCGACACAGATTCAGTTGCTTTTACATTAGAAGGAAAAACAAGAAATCAAGTAAAAGAACTTTTAAAAAAACTTAATGAAGATCTTCCGGGAGTAATGGAATTAGACTTAGAAGATTTTTTTAAAAGAGGAATTTGGGTTACAACTCGTTCAGGAGAAACAGGTGCAAAAAAGAAATATGCCATGATTGATGATGAAGGTAATATTAAGATTAGAGGATTTGAAACAGTTAGAAGAGATTGGTGTAAACTTGCAAGAAATTTGCAAGATAGAATAATAAGGCTAATTCTCAATGAAGGAAACGAAAAAAAAGCATTAGAATATCTTAAAGAAATAATTAACAAAGTAAAAACCCGAGACATACCAAGAGAAGATTTAATGATTAGAACCCAATTAAAAAAAGCATTAGCTGATTACAAATCAATTTCACCGCACGTTGTAGCAGCTCAAAAAATGAAAGAAAGAAACATTCCTCTAGAAGAAGGTTATTTAATTGAATATTATCTTGCTGAAACAAAGTCAAAATCAAAATTAGTAAGAGATAAAGTTAAACTTCCAGATGAAGAAGGGTTATACAATATTGAATATTATTTAACAAAGCAGGTCATACCTGCAGTAGAAAATATTTTTCATCTTTTTAATATTGAAGTTTCAGATTTAATTAATTCCAAAAAGCAAGAAAATTTAGGAAAGTGGTTTTAACTATCCAAAACCCTTATAAAACAATTTTTCTTTCACAAAATATGAATAACTGGAAGAAATTTATGCATGAATTAAAGCATCATTTACCATTCACATTAGGTGCAACAGTTTTAGCAGTTTTATTAGTATCTATACTGGTTTTAAAATTTCATATTATAGTAAACGAAGAAGAATTTGAATTTTTACATTATATCCACATTTTCGCTTCAGCAATTGTTTCTGCAGGGATATTTTATAAATACAAAAAAAATATCTATCTTGCAACCTTAATCGGGTTAATTTCTTCAATAATAGTTGGAAGTATTAGTGATGTTATTTTTCCATTTGCAGGAGGAAAATTATTTTCTTTTGCAATACACTTTCATTTACCATTAATAGAAGCTCCAATTTGGGTAATTGGCTCAGCACTTTTGGGAACAATAATCGGGATAACCACAAAAATTACTAAATTTCCTCATTTTCTTCATATTTTTATTTCAATCTTTGCAAGTCTTTTCTATATTTTAGCATTTATTCCTTCAATTACCATAATAACTTTATTAATTTCAATCATGATTGTATTTATAGCAGTCTTAATTCCATGCTGTGTCAGCGATATTCTTATGCCTTTTCTATTTTTAGGTAAGGATCTTAAGTCTTGCCATTGTAATTAAAGCTAAACAAAACCTTTAAATAGTGCTATT
>Ga0172381_10008215_pt1 | contig 10238 bp, 8 predicted proteins | sample Leawel6488metaG_FD_119754 | JGI IMG/M metagenome (GOLD analysis project Ga0172381, IMG submission 119754) | Leachate microbial communities from a municipal landfill in Southern Ontario, Canada - Leachate well 64-88 metaG | ecosystem: Engineered > Solid waste > Landfill > Unclassified | place... | reverse complement strand
GAGCCGTAGACCACCCCCGCCGCGTCTACGGGTAGCCCCGCAACCTGCAGGATACGTCAGCACCACGCTCGTATTACCGTTAGTCGTGCCGATGGTGCAGGAGGGCATTATAATTTTCGCCCCGTTTGAATAGACAAACACCACCCCCGCCGCGCAGCTAAAATTATCCCGAACGTGCAGATCGGCGGCAATGGTAACGGTGTCGCCGGTGTTGTTGAAAACGACGTCGGCAGCAACAACAGAATCCCCGGCAGGAATTATAAAATTCCCACTTGATACAACCAAATCCTCGCCAGGTAATGGAAGATAATACTGATATGCCCCCATGCTCAACGTGTTAAATAAAACATGCCCAACGGAGTCAGTTACCCGTGTCCCGCTCATGTCTTTTACGTTAGCTATGCCACTAAAAACAGATGTATCGCAGTACCGTATTACTGGTGAGGATTCGTGTAATCTCAAATCGGTTGAATCAACAAGTTTTACTCGCCACGTCAACGAGTCGCTCGTTGTCCCGTGCGTCGAAATATATTGATGCAGGTCTTTAAATGTCCAGCGTTGAGAAACACGGTTATCACTGGCCAAACCGACGTATTTTATGATATTCCCGAGCGCCGGGTCTGGCGCATGGTCGTACAAACACATCGGAACTCCATTCCATCCGGCGAAATCTGCCAACGCCGCCACACATCGCTTAATAGAATTTGAGTCGGTAGTATCTATAATATATTTGCTTCTAGCAGCAATCCGATATGCTTTGTACGCATTCATGTCCATTTCAGCCGGAACTGTATTAGCCCGAGCAGACGAAAAACCAAACGATTTTAACAACGGATATGTATACAATGAGTCTTGCCCATTTCCAGCAGGCCACATCCACGAAGTACAGCTATATCCTGGAAAAGTGTTTTCATAAAAAAGCCTATCGTTTTGCGCGGATTCTCTAATGTATTTAACACTATCCCAATATACGGTATCTGATGTCGCGCCCTTTATTAAAACATTTGTTTTCGGTTTGTATGTTGAACAGTTATTTACAGTATCCCACATCGGAAAATAATATGATTGGGTGCTGGCTGTATAATATCGTCCTGCGGTATAATTATGCTGTAACAGTGAGTCAACCAAATTGCCCACGTTTCGGTACGGTTTTACTTTTAAATCATACGATACGTTATCCGCACCAGCCCCACGTGTCGATAATATCCCTGTTGCTGTATCAATTGACAGTGTACATGCCGCTCCTGCCCCGGTATATCTCAACCACATTGATTGCTTTAAACCTATATTTTCGTGATACGAGCCATGCGACATTATTTCCATTCCGCTATTTATATAATTCAAAAGAGAATCATGCGATGCCGGATTATAAAATCCCGAATTGTATCCAATACTTAATTTAGTCCCGTACTTAATGGCCGTATCTAAAAATTGGTATTGAGTGGCAAATGACGATTGATCGTCGTTTGACAAAATCACGGATGACGTGTATCTGGCTTTTCGATATCCAACATTTCCGCTAAAATTATTTGCTCCATTGGTGTCAATCGTCCATGACAAAAAAGATGACCCAGCGGGAGCATACCCATAAGCATAGTTGCAATAGTCAACACTAATTTTAGCCTTTGTACTTCCATTTACGATAGAGCCCCGATTAGCTGAAAATATAGAATTTTTAATAGTATAGTTTCCGCTGTCGTTTGCAAGAATTGAAATGGTATTGCCGACAGACCCATAAAATGTGCAATTATATATTTTGTAAATAGATTTTCCAGTGTTTACCACCTGATGAGTCCAAGGTAACGTGTTGTCTTTAAAAACACTGTAAGAAAATGTAACCGTATCCGGACCAGCGCCAGCAATGTAAACGCCTCTGTTTTGCATACCTTCGATCCACATCCGATTATACTGGATCGATTGTGTGTACAAATATATCGCACCATAGCCCCATCTAATTTTACAATTATCTATAATCATTCCCCTTGCATTTTGTAAATTTAAATGAGTAGTTGTGGAATGTTCCAATGTTAAATTCTGTATTAACCAAAAATTGGCTGTAGTTGTTGATATTACATTCGCCCGTGCCGAAAATTCAATCGCCGCCGATGTAGTGTTTGGACTGCCCCTATCATCACGAATATAAACAGTATTATATCCAAGCCCATCATTATCTCCGTATGCACGAGTATGGTTTGTCAAGGCCCCAAGTGTTCCGGCAATATACATGGTATCGTCATCAAATGCGTATGTCGGGGCTGATGCTATAGAAGGATTCCCGTTCGCAGCCGTAGTTACATAAAATTCGTTTGTCCCGTGAGCAGATAAATGCCACGTATAGGTTGCACCGTTTGAAAACGAATTGGATGCAGTAAAAACAGGATTGTTACCTGAATAGGGTGTCATTACGATTCTTGATGTTATATTCCCACTTCCGAGTAGTGTCAGTGTCGCTCTAAGTGGCCCGCCGCTATCCAAAACAAATAGCGTATCCCCGGCTGAAAATGTTTTCGATGAGGCGTTGGCAACCCCAAAAGCAGTAGCCGCCCCGGTTCCGGTTCCGGTTGCACTACTCCCATCGTTCCGCACATAGTAATTTGTAGCCCACCCCGCCCCCGCCGCGACCAGTACCACCAAAGCCATAAGTATTTTTTTCATCTTTTCCCCTATTTCCTGCACTGGATAAATTTTGCCAGTACGCCTATTTTAACATCCGTGTCCAGCGTGTCGGCGAACGCCTGCAACACTTTGCCACTGTCAAGTACAATACCTATTTGTATGTACCGCTGCCCCGGCATGAGTTGTATCTGTCGGCCCTGGTTGGCGTACACGGCCCCGAAGTCAGGCGCGAGCAGGTGCCGCCCTTGATATGCTGCCATGGTCGCATGCTTGCCATTGTTAAACACGACGATCCCGCCGCCGATAATTAAAGCGGTCAGGAGTGCCGATAATTTCTTCCACTGCTTTTTAATCCAGTTCATTTTGCTTTCCCCTTTTCCTCAACTTCAACTTTGCACCTGTATTTTTTGCACTGGTTACAATTCGCCATCAGCTTTTTATTGCCCCGGTATCCGGTTAGATCGGCGAGGGTAAACGGTGCGAGTCTAACCCCCTCGGCACAGGTTGGCTGTTTGGCTTGAAGGATCATTTTTTACCCTTGCGTGCCTTAATCCATTTGTGGATTGCGCCCCAAACGGTCAATCCGCCGCCCATGACCAGCGAGATTATCGTAGCCGTTATCTGTCCATCAGCGTCGATAATACCGTATTTTTGCAGGATTGATGCGATAATCATTCCGAGTACCGTAGTCAAAATACTCGCCACTCCGCTTGTCGTCTTGTTCCCGCTTGCAACTGGATTTACAGCAGCCATGATTACCCCTTGTTTAAAGTTTATTTATCCGGTTGACAATAATCTGCTCTGCCGCGTCGTGCAATTTGTTTGCAAGGTCTTCAAGTTGTTCGCCGGAAAGACCGTGGTCGTACTTATCAACAACTTTCAGGAAAATATTTATATCTTCCGGTTGCCGCTTGTCAGCCTCGATCTTAAACCGTTTGACGAGTTGCGGCTTGAACATATCAAGCAACTCTTTCGCGTTAAACCGTGCGAGTAATTTTTTAATGAAGTTCATGGTGCCGCCTTTCGTAAGTTGATTTTAACCTTCTCGCCTATATCAAACAGGCCCCAAAACATTTCAGCGCCAGCCGGTGGAATAGTGAAACACGCGATACTTCCCGTCCAGCTATTCGACCACCCAGTATGAATCAAAACGCCCTTTGCAAAATACTCTCCGCTATGCTTCAGGTTGGGATTTATCGTCGGTATCTCAATCCCGCCGTCGCTATTGTAAATGTAAATATACTTGCCGGGATACTTGCTATTGGTTCCATCGGTAACAACGCCAGAGTATACACCCTCTGCAACCCGCGCCCCGAAGTCCATCCATTTTACATGCTCATTTGGAGGCGGTCTGGTCGCGTTCGGTTCGGCAGAGAAATGGCCCTCGAAAAGAATATCCCCGGCGCTTGTAACCTGTACCGAGTCGTGGTATACGGGGAGAGTCTCTGGCGTTCCGGTGCGGATTATGTCGATGGTTTTCATCGGGTAGTATCCCTTTCCCGCCGAGCGAATCCGTACCGCTGCGGCATAGGCATACAAATGTCCATTTTGGTCTTTATCTCACCCATAGTTTTATCAATTGCCGCTATACCCTGCATAATAGCCTTGTGTTCGGTACTATTCAAAGATAATTCAACCGATACTGATTTTTGCTTTTCCTCAAGTTGCTTAACCTTTTCACCTTGCACGGCAAAATTGGCAATATTGCCGCTAATCAATACAAAAGCGGTAATTCCTATCGATACAATAGTCCAAGGGAAAGGTTTTTTAGAGGTCATTGATTTCTCCTATTCCCGCGCATATTTTTTCTTGTTCTATTTTTTATGATTTCAGAAACAGCATCAGCAAGGCTACCCTCATCAAGTCCAAGGCTGCCAAGTTCACCAGGGGTCATCCTTGATAATATAGATTCGGCAGATGATTCAGAGGCGCTTTCGTTGAGAAGTCTTGCCTCTAACGCGCGGCGTTCCTTTTCGGCAATAGCGGCCTGTTCAGCAAAGAAGTCAGAACCTTCTTTTCCGCTTTGGCGCATAGCCGATTCTGGAGGGATCATTGAGTCAAACAGGTCTTCTTCGGGAGGAAGTGGTTCCCTTGGAGGGATAACCGGCTTTCCTCTTCCCCCTGGGCCCTTTCCACCGCCACCATCAGCAGGGACCAATGGGGATAGTCCTTCGGGTCCAGGTGGTAATTCTTCGCCATCGTCGCCAGGTTCTCTTCGATTCTTTGGATTGTTTCCATTTGAATCTCCTTTTTTATTATTATAACTCTTTTTTGGAGCCGGCGCAACTGGTTTCGATAACTTTTTTTCCAAACTGCTTACTGGCAAAATCATTCTGCCTTGAGGTTCAGCAGGAGCCTTTGGTGGTAACTTATTACCCATAAACGCCATAGCATTGCGTTCCGCATCGCTTATTCCTTCAACCGGCCCCATATTAGCGGCATTGGTTTCAGTAAATCCGCGCTTTAAGTATTCATCTTCTTTTCGCTTCAACATCCGCTGTTCATTGGTTAAAATCTTTGAATTATCTGCAACGTCTTTGTATTCAAGCCCTTTTGGTATTTTAAAGGTACGCACTTCTGGAGAAAGCCCTTTTCTTTCAAATGCTGGAATTTCTGAAATAGCTTCAAAATCTGGAGCGTCCGGCCTTTTTAATTCCGGCATATCTGGCAAGTCTTTTGGTTTTTTACCCTGCATCCCGCGCCCAAGATTTATCATTACATTTCCAAAACGACCATTGCCAATAGCTTTTTTTACGATAAATGCAGGAGCAGCAATAGCAAGAGCGCCAGGGTTAGCCAGCGAAGCCCCGCCAAGTACAAAGTCTGTAAGTCCAACCATATCATGATTAGCAACCCTACTGGCAGCACTGGTAAGCGCAGAATTAACATCAAGAAGTCTTTTTGCTTCAGTATTCATGGCTTTTATGTCAGGTGATATTTCTCCTATTGCATCGACAAGGTTCAAATACATTTTTTTCTTTATAGCTTGCCGCAAATTATCTTCCGCGCTTTGTCCAACAGCATGATTAAAAAGTGTTCCACTTCTGTTTAAAGATTGTTTTGCTTCAATCAATTTATCAAGTGCATGTTCTGTATTTAGCCCCTTGAGTTCCCATCCGTCTACAATTTGGTCTATTATTCCCTGTGCCCTTGCTTCCATATCAACATCGGCAAGGCGTGAAATATCCAAATCTTTCATAGCAGCAGAAACAGGATTTGCTTTTGGTGACATCGGGTCAGAGGCTATTTGTTTAGCAAGATCATCAGCCCTATTAAATCTTTCTCCAGCTTTAAACATAGCGTCAGCAGCGGCTTCGGCATTATTGCCGCGAGTTACTCCAAATTCAGCAATATCATTTACAATATTTTTCTTTTTCTCCATCAAGTCTTTTCCGTATGACTTTTTCGCAATAGATTGTGGAATTTTAAGTTCGCCGTATTTCGCTGTTTTTCCAAAAGATTCTATACCACTGCCGGCAGATTGTACTGCTTTCCCGGAAGCTTTTGCCCCAACATCAAGAGCGGCTTTTCCTGCACCCATTCCGGTCAAATTCAGCGCCCCCATCCCAACGTCTTTTAAGCGATCTTCAACATAGGGACTTAATGGTAAGTCTGGCCCCGATTGAACACCAATGCTTTTTCCAGGGCCTCCGTATGGGTTAAAACCGTACCTATCGTTCAACCCTGTCTTATGTGGCGTTGTAACATCTTTGGCTATTGTAGCGGCTCCAGCAGCTATTTTCTTCGATGTTTCAGGAGCGACAACATTTACAGCACCCATCGCCGCAGTAAATGGCAAAGCCATAGCCCCGGCACCAAGTTCTGTTGCACCTTTAAAGCCCTTAGTTGTTCTGGCAAGGAAGTCTTTTTGTTCCGGCAAATCTTTTAAAAGAGTTTCACCGGCAGCCTTGAAAGGAGCGGCAACAGGAGACATAAAACGATCAAGAGCGCCTTGAGGAGCAGGAGTTGTTGGTTTATTATCAGAACTTGACATTTCAGAATTTACTATTTCATCTATTTCCTGATCTGTTGCATCATCAGGAACATCAATGTCTATTGTTTTTCCATCAATATCAATGGTTTTTCTCATTGTCTCACCAATTTCCCATTTGCATCCCTGATATATTTTATCGGGCCAGTACCGCCATATGGTTGTGCCTGTTCTCTCTCAAATCCATTAATCCTATAAAATTGGTTCCCGCGCATTTCTAACAAATCCCTGAAGTTTTTAAGCTTCACGGAAAGATCGCCCAAAACCTGTTTTTTCGCACCCTCTTTTATGCTTGCAGGGTTTGGTATCGCCTGTTCTAAAAGCGTTAAATCAGGCCCAGTTAGAACACCAAGGTTATATAGCGCAGGGCTTTTTGCCAAAAGCTGAAGGTTACGAACTTTTGACATATAATCAGCAGCGTCATTGCCGACAAATTGCATACCCATTGTATTGTATTTTTGAATTAATTCGTCTGCCATAGCTTTCATTGATTCAATATCAGGAGAAAGCCCCTTAACTTTGCCAATACTTTCGTCAGTAATTCTTGCCCCAGCAACAGGTTTAAATCCAGGCAATGCACCAAGATTTGCCTCTGTTTCACCTGCGACCTTTCCTATTACACCGGCCTTACCTGTTGCGCCAGCCTCAACAGTTTTCCCAGGAATTTGAGCAAGTTGTACTTCTTTTGCTTTTTCAGCGGCACCAGCAATATATTTCGGGTCAATTCCAAGCGCGGTACTTGTCGCCCATGTTTTCTCCCACATATCCCAAGCAGAGTTCTTTTGATCTTCGCTTTCAAGTTTGCCGCCATTATACGGATCAATTCCTGAAATTATGGCGTCACGCTCCTCATTTTTCTTTTTCCATCCAGCAAACAACCCGCCACCATTTTTTGCAGATTTTGGATTCATGTAATCAAGTGATTTTGACACTTCCGGCATATCCATGTACGGCAAAACTGCGTTTATATCGGGTTTTGGTTCATTGCCAATAAATGCTTTTGGTTCTGTCGGAACAATCGGAACAGGCATCATTTCCCTTGGAGGGCCAACAAAACCTGGCTTACGCTCTTTTTGAGAAAGATAATTGTTTCTTCCTACAACCTCTGACAAATCTACGGCGTTTGAAAAATCAGTTTTTTCTAATTGGTTTTTGTCAAACTCGGATTTTTTAGAAAGTTCATCAAAATACCCGCCCAAAGCCTCTCGCCCCGCACCTTGCCGCGCTTTTTCTTCGGCAAGCGTCCCAAGCGTCACCCGGCTCTTTTCAGCGGTTAAATCGTCAAGAATGGCCTGACGACGTGCCGCATCTTCATCCTGCTTCAGTTTGCGGCGATTATCCCATGCACTGCCAATATCGGGAAGTTCCTTGCCAATTTGCGTTAAAGCCGATCCCCAATTAAAAGCCATATTTCCTCACTATCCGCTTATTGCGCGTATAAGATCGTTTTTGAACATTTGGCCGCGCATATTCTGCATGGCATTCGTTCGCATTGTCGCCAGTTGGTCTATCCCTTGCATATTCATTTTGCGAGTGGTCGCTTTTCTGAGAGCAGCATTATTTTTTTCTATTTCCTCTTGCTCTCTTTCTTTGAACCCAAAATTGCGCTTGTCCTTTTCATCTTCGGCACCACCCGTCATTCCGGCACCAACCCCGCCGACAATAGCACCGGCACCGGCGCCAATCAGCGTACCAATCCCTGGGGCTATTGCCGATCCTAAAGCCGCACCAGCACCAGCCCCGCTCAAAGCGCCGGAAACAGGGCTTCCACCCCCGCTTGCAGTCGAGGTCAAATTAGACGCTGCCCCAAGCGCAGGGACTACCGCATCGTACTTGTTCGCTGTTTGCGGAACAGTGGGAGCTGTCATCGTTGCCATAGGGTTAGCTATCGGCTTGAAAACGTATTGCTTTTTTATCGGGTCCCATTCCATCGGCATAATTACCTCTAAAATCCTACAAGTTTAATTTGATTTTGTCCAGCCTGAGCATATTTCCCAACAACAGAAATAGTTTTTACTTCGCCAGTATTTATATCAATGACTTTAAATGTTTCGGTGTTTTCTCCTGATTTTTGCATAGATTTGTCGCTCACAACCTGATAAACACCATCTCCATATTTTATAATGGAATTTTTAGCAGGAGCGTTATTAATAAGGCGAGAATCAACCCCGAAAGTGCCGCCACTATCATATCCGAGTTGCGGAGTCCATACTTGTGCTTTATCAGCAACAGCTTTGTACGCGGCATAGTTTGCAGAAGTAGGATCAGCACCACCGCGCAAATCCTCTATGGCAGCAATGCCTTTGATAAGATTGTCGTATGTTGCGGTATCTTCGCCCATAAGCGCAGAGTTATACTGTGCGTAAAACGCCTTTTTCCCCTCTTTTGTAAGTTCTCTGGTAGTAGGATCAAGCGCCCCTTCATGCGTCAGGCCATATTGATATTCTTGCGCTTCCATATCGGCCTGAAGGATATTCTTCGCCTTTGTAGCAGCATCCAGCGCCACCATAGAAACACCAAGTGGCTTGACCTGCGATTGCAAGAAATTAAACGCTGCTGTAGGGTCTTGTTCCTGCAAAAGCGCATAGGTCTGTGACATTTTATCAAAATCAAGACCGGCCTTTGTCATTGCTATTTTAGCTTCTTCAAGCACCCGGTCTTTTGCCGCCTGGTCAGCTTGAAAAGCCTGTTGTGTCTGAAGTATGACCTTAGCTTGAACAAAATCATTGGCCTGCAAGGATGTCTGAAAATCATTCTGGCTTTTCTGCATAGCAGCCTCAAAACCTTGCGTTTTTGCCAATGTTTCAAGGTCCTGTCCATGCTGAAAGCTTAAAATCGTTTTCTGCCGTTCAACATCCCCATTCGCGCGAGCTGTGGCAAGCTGATCGTCAAGGTATGCCATTTTAGTCTGTTGGGTCATGCTGTTGGTCTGCATGAGCAGATCAAGCTTACCCTTCTGGTCAGCAAGGTACTTTTGGGTGTCAATGTCATTTTTCTGCAAGGCCATTGCCTGCTTATCGGCAATCTGTTGGCTTAAAGTCTGGTAATCCTGGGAAGAAACACGTTCCCCTGTTTTCCATGCGCTGTCGGCAATACGTTCTGTTCTGGCAAACTCCTGTTGTGCAGCTTGTGCCTTGGCATCAATTTCGCCTTTCAATTTCACAAGCTTTTCCTGTGCCGCAATGTCATTTCCCTGCATGGCAATTTGTAGCTGCCGGTTTAATTCTGATTGTGCCCCGGTAAAATCTTGCTCTGCAACCATCTTTTTCAAGTCAAGATCAGCCTGAATAGTGGCAAGTTCCTTCTGCCCAACAAGGTCATTGTTCTGCATGGCAAGCTTCAATTTCCGGTCTATTTCAGCCTGTGCCCCTTCCCAATCTTGCGACATCATCAGCTTTTGAACATCTACTTCCCGATTAGCCGCGCCCTCACTGGAGGCAATAAGGTTCTGAATATCCTGATCGAACGCCCCGCGCTCTTGAGCCGCAGTTGTCCGGCCTTCTGCCAATGCACCTATTGCCGCTTCTCGTTGGGCTTTGTTCTGTTCAATATCAATCTGCCGGCCAGTATCGGCCCGTTGCTGGACATTCTGCATGGCAACATTGGTCAGATCGCGCAAATTCTGCCCGGT